>Ga0156178_113_pt1 | contig 142431 bp, 128 predicted proteins | sample RifCSPlowO2_12_FD_107831 | JGI IMG/M metagenome (GOLD analysis project Ga0156178, IMG submission 107831) | Burkholderiales bacterium RIFCSPLOWO2_12_FULL_65_40 | reverse complement strand
GTCATCGATGCTGCCGCGCTGCTGGGTGAGCCAATGACAGCTTTGTGCCAGGCACCGTGAACTCAGGTCACGGCCGCGACCGACAGCAACCGCTGCTTATGGAGAGCTCTCCATAAGCAGCGTTATGCACAGCACGCAGTTATGCACAGTTAGTCCGGCAGCGCGGCGTCGCTGCCCTCGCAAGAGGGCTGCGGTCGCGTCTTTGAACTGCACGTAATCACAAGGTCTTGAGGAACTTCAACAGATCGTCGTCTGCCCGGAACCGCTGTGGGACCACATTGGGATCCTGAAGCCTGGCCAGTGCCTTTTCCTTCATGGCGAGATCGGCCTCTACATACTGGTGTGTCGTCGCCGGACTCTCGTGTCCAAGCCACAGTGCGATCACGGTGACGTCCACGCCCGACTGCAGAAGGTGCATGGCCGTCGAATGCCTCAGGCAGTGCGGAGAGATCGTTCTCCCGTCCAGGCTCGGCGTCGTGAGCGCCGCGGTCTTGACGGCCAATGCCAGGCGCTGCGTCACGTTGGACCGCGTCATCGCCTGTCCGCCACGGTTTGGCAGCAGCGCCGACGTGGAAGTCAGGTCCGGGTTGAACTTCAGCCAGGCGCGGATCACCTTGACCGTCGATCGCCAGAGCGGCACCGACCGCTGCTTGCGTCCCTTGCCATGCAGATGCACACAGGCGGCGGGTGCCAGCACGACGTCGCCCACTTTTACGCCGATTGCCTCCGACACGCGGGCACCGGTGTTGTACAGCAGGGCCAGCAGCAGCTTGTCTCGCTGGCCCACCCAATCCGCTCCTGGCGCGCCGATCACGGCCAGCATCTCCTCGCGTGTCAGGAACTCGAACATCGGCCGCTCGAAGCGCTTCATCGGCACGCCGAGCGCATGCTCGACGACGTGAAGTGCCGTCACGTCTCGCCGGGCCGCGAACTTCAGGAACGAGCGCAGCGCGGCCAGTCGCGCATTGCGGCTGCGAACGGTGTTGTGCCGATCGCGTTCGAGATGATCGAGGAAGTCCAGGATCAGCGCGGGCGTCAGGTCGGCGAGCGACAGCGTCGTGGGCGTCTTGTGCAGTTGCGCCTGGGCGAAGTCCAGGAACAGCACGAACGCGTCCCGATAGGCCGCAACGGTCTGCGGGCTCAACGCGCGCTGCTGCGTCAGGTGCTCGGCGAAGAAGAACTGGACCAGCGCCGCGAAGCTTGGCGCAGCTGGCTTGCGGTGTTCAGCGCTACTCATCGTCGTTCTCCGCGATGTCGGCGAAGTGTTCGAATCGAGCGCCGGCCAACGCCATCAACTCCGGCACGCCGCTCAGGTACCAGCCGATCCTCGCGCGTGCCTATCGCCAGGCCGCGGGCGTCGCGCATGTGGACGTTGTAACGGTTCAGTTCTTCTGCAATGGGACCGCTGGGGCCTGGCAGTTCCACGATGACATGCTGTTCCCGCAACAAGGCGAGCAGGTGTCCGAGACTGGCGCTCAAGCCGCTGCGTGTACGCAGAGCCGCGGGATGGCAGTCGCAGCGCGGCAGATGCGAATCCAGAAACTGCTCGACGAGGGCATCGTCGATCTGTTCGGCAGATACCTGGCACTTCGTCATCCAGTGGGCAAAGTGCGACCAGGCACGAAGGGCAGTCTCCGAGCTGCCTTCGGCGTACCGGCCGCGCTCCAGCAATGCCTGGAACGCCCCGACGTATGAAGACAGCGGGCCATCGAGCAGCCATGCCCTGGCCATCGGGTGCATCGAAAGAATCAAGTCCATGGTGATCTCCAGTTGTGAGATCACCATTCATGCGCCGACTGCGAACTTATGTCCAGTTCAACGGCACCGCCTCCTGGCGATCCACCAGGGCGATCACAGCCTCTGGCGCGTTCAGACTGGCCAACTGTTCATAACTGCGTGCTGTGCATAACGCTGCAGAGCGGCTCTACGATCTGGCTGCTTCATGCTGACTGCCGTCACCTTCGGTGTACGACTCAATGATCGCTGATACACACACAGCTGACGCTGAACCGATTGCGGATCGAACGCCGGGTCCTCCTGCAGGACAAGCACTGAGTAGGGGACGCACGGGACACCGCTAACTTCGAGAAGCAGTGCAACACTAGCGTTGGCTGCCGGAAATGTGTCCGAATCCCCAAATTGTCTGCTGCGCCAGGCAGCAGCGATCAGCTCCAAGGAGAGTCAGCGCCCTTGCCGTCGACTCAGACACTCGCATCATTCTTCAAATGACGGGCTCAGTCGCACCGTTTCGCCAATGATCAGCAAGCCCGGTCGAGGACCGTAGGGGGGAGCGATCTCGACCAAGCGGCGCAATGGGTGGGCCAGAACGGACTGTGTGGGTCGGGCACCGTCCTGGACGATGGCCGCGGGTGTGTCGGGCGGCAGCCCGTGGGCGATCAAGGCCTGGGCAATCTGCGCCAGACGCTGAACGCCCATGTAGAACACCCGGGTCTGCCCCGCACCCGCCAGGGCTTGCCAGTCGTGACTGGCCTGGTCGTCCGCCAGATGGCCGGGCAGAAACACGCAGCTGGCTGCAAGGTGGCGGTGAGTCAGCGGAATGCCAGCCGCGGCGGAGCAGCCGCTGGCGGCTGTCACACCGGGCACCACCTCGAATGCAATGCCGGCCGCCTGCAGCGCCAGCACTTCCTCGCCACCACGTCCGAACACATAGGGGTCACCACCTTTGAGGCGAACGACGCGCAGGCCCTGGCGCGCATGCCCCACCAGCAGGTCATGAATCTCTTCCTGCGGGACCGCGTGGTGTCCCAGCGCCTTGCCCACGTACACACGCCGGGCGGCGGCCGGGATCAGCGCCAGCACATCCTCGGCGATCAGCCGATCGTGCACCACCACTTGGGCCTGTTTCAGCCGGTTCAGCGCGCGCAGCGTCATCAGGTCGGCCGGTCCCGGCCCGGCGCCAACGATGCAGACCGAGCCCGCAGCCGGCGTCTCACTCACCATCGATGACCCCCGGTCCCTGGTGGAACACCAGATCGGCGACTACCTGTCCGCCCACCAGGTGCTGCCCGATGATGCGGTCCATGTTGTCGGGGGTCACGCCGTGGTACCAGGTGCCGTCGGGCTGCACGCACAGGATGGGGCCGCCCTTGCAGGCCGCAAAACAGCTCACGCGGCTGCGCTTGACGCGAAGCGCGCCTTCGTTCAGCCCGGCGGCCTTGAACTTCTCGCCCAGGCTGTCGAACAGCACCTGCGCCGCGCCGTCCTGCGTGCAGCGCGTGCCGGTGCAGACCAGCAGGTGCCGGCGGTAGTCGCCGATGCGGGGTTTTTCTGTGCTGCTCATGCCTCGGTCTCCTCTGTGCCGGCCTCGGCCGGTGCGTGTGCATCGGGCGCCGCCAGCACCTGTGCGATGTAGTCGGCGGGCAGGCGGTGTCGGCTGGCGAGTTCGACCAGTCCCGCGCCGGCTGCGTGCTCGGCCCGCAGCCCCTCGATCCAGCCCAGCAGGCCACTGGAGAGCGAGCGGCCGGCCTTCTCGCCTTCGCGGGTCTCGAAGCCCTGGTCCACGTCGTATTTGTTGGCGTAACCGCGCGGGGTGACCATCAGCCCCTCGCGCAGGAAGGTGCTGCTGTTGCCGATCAGCACGGTGCTGAGCATGCCGATCTCCTGTTCGGCCATCTGGTCCAGGGTGGTGTGCACGATGTGCTGGCGGCGCCGGTAAGCGCTCTTGACGATCGCCACCGGCGTGTCCGCCCGGCGGTGGCGCAGGAACAGGCGCTGCGCCTCGACGATCTGGCGCGTGCGGCGCCCGCTCTTTGGGTTGTAAAGCGCCACCACGAAGTCGGCCGCGGCGGCGGCGTCCAGGCGCCGGGCGATCACCGGCCAGGGCGTCAGCAGGTCGGACAGCGAGATGGAGCAGAAGTCGTGCGTCAGCGGCGCGCCGACCAGGGCCGCGCAGGCGTTGATGGCCGACGCGCCGGGCACGATCTCCACCGCCACATGGTCCTCCGGCGTCCAGCCGGCCTGGAACAGCACCTCGTAGGTCGGGCCGGCCATGCCGTAGACGCCGGCGTCGCCCGACGAGATCAGCGCCACCTTCTTGCCGGCGCGGGCCGCGGCCAGCGCGTGCACGGCGCGGTCCAGCTCTTCGGTCATGCCCTTGCGCACGACTTCCTTGCCGTCCAGCAGGTCGGCCACCAGCTTGATGTAGGTGACGTAGCCAACCACCACGTCGGCCTCGGCGATGGCGGCGCGCGCGCGGGCGGTCATGTGGTCGGTATGGCCGGGGCCGATGCCCACCAGGCTGATGCGGCCGGTGGTGCCCGCGTTGCGCGGGGCAGTGACGGGGGTGTCTGTGGTCATGTCGTTCCTTGGGACGGGCGGGGGTTCAATGGCAAGGCCGCGGTCAGCTGTGCAGCGGTTGTTCGGTGGTGGCGCTGGTGTCGGTGTTCCAGGACGGGGCCCAGTTGTTCTCGGTGAACAGGGCCGGCACCGGACGCGCCTGGCGCCACTGTTGCTGGATGAGCAGGGGTGTTTCGTAGAAGCGATCCACCGGACCGATGCACAACAGGCCCAGCGGCACGGCGCCCGCGGGCAGCGCCAGCAGCGTGTGCAGGTCGCCGGGTTCGAACAGCGACACCCATCCGAGACCCAGGTGTTCGGCGCGCGCGGCCAGCCAGAGGTTTTGCACGGCGGCGCCCGCCGAGCACCACGCCATTTCGCTCGCCAGCGTGCGGCGACCGAACAGCGTGCCGTCGTCTGGCGCCAGCACCAGCGCCCACAGTTCGGCGCACTCGCGCACCCCTTCCACCCTCAGTGCCAGGAACTCAGCCGCACGGGGGCCCAGGGCCTGCGCGGTGCGCATGCGCTCCTGGTCCACGGCAGCGGCCAGCCGGTCGCGCAATACAGGGTCGGTGATGCGCAACACCCGCAGCGGCTGCATCAGGCCCACGGACGGCGCGGCGAGCAGCACCGATTGCAGGCGGGCCCGCACGTCTTCGGCGACCTGCGCACCGGCAGTGAAGTGGCGCATGTCGCGCCGCACCTGCATCAGCGCCTGCACGGCTTCGCGTTCGCTGGCTGTGAAACGGCGCGCCGGATCGGGGTTGGCGACACAGGGCGGGATGGCTGTGCGCGGCATCACCCGCGCCACCGACACCGTGGCGTTGCGCCCGTCGCCGCCGCGCAGCCGGTGCTTCTCGACGCACAGGGCGGAGGCCTCGGTGGTGCCCGCGGCCAGCAGCGCCGCGGCTTCGGAGACCGAAGGGGTGCCGGTGTGGCGGCGCACGGTTTCGGACGGGTGGGGCACCACCACCTCGGCCAGCTGGGTGGCGGGGTAGAAGTGCAGCGGCCAGCCGGCCTGCGCGGCCAGCGCCAGCAGCGCGGGTTCGTCGGCCTTGAGCGTGATGCTGCCCACGCCGGTCACCTGTCCGCGCTGAAGGCCGGCCACGGCCAGGGCTTCGTCGACCGCTCGCGCCAGCGTAGCCAGGGGCGTGCCGCGGTCGCAGCCGATGCCCAGGGCCACCTTCATGCCGCGGCCTCGGTGGTGGCGTCGTTGCCGGCCGGCAGCGGCGGGCGGTACACCACCAGCCGCTCGTGCAGCGTCTGCCAGAGCGTGTCGTCCACCGGGCGGTGGGTGATCCACAGCACCGCGCGGTAGCGGGCCAGATCCACATCCTCCAGGCGCGTGTGGCGGTGGATGTTCGGCGGCAGCGGGGTGGGACGGGTCCACCAGTGCGGGCTGCCGGCCTCCTGCACCACGGCCACCGGTTCCTCGTTGACCACCGCGGCCGAGACGCGGGTGATGTTGAGTTTGGGCGCCTCAACCTGCCAGCCCAGCTCACGGCCCAGGATGTCGACCGGGATGGTCTTGCCCACGTCCGACGCGGTGGTGAGCACCGCCGTGGCGCCCAGCAGCGCGGCCACGGTCTCGGCCATGGCGTTGGCGCCGCCCACGTGGCCCGAGAGCACGGGAATGACGAACTGGCCGGCGTCATCCACCACCAGCACGCCGGGGTCCTCGTCCTTGCTCTTCAGGTGGGGTGCGATCAGCCGCACCACCGCACCCAGTGAGACGAAGAACACGATCTGGTCGAAGGCCTGGAAGAGCGACCCGATCTGGTCCTTGAACGCGCCTTCGTACGCCTGCACCGGGTTGGACAGGCCCCTTGTGGCTTCTGCAAACTTGGCCGCGACACAGAGCGACGCCTGAGGCAGCTGCCGCGCCAGCGTGGCCGCCTGGGCAGAGCCGTGTTTCGTGATGGCGACCAGGCAGACGCGGGGAGGGGCGGTGATGTCCGGGTTCATGGGGTGGTCTCCAGTGGCGGTGGGCCGCTCTTTTTCAGGCAGCCCTTGATGCGCTCGCCGCGCACGCGATGAGGGTTCTTCACGATCAGCAGCGAGAGGTAGCTGACCTTGCTGCCGCGCAGCGTGAGCAGTTCGGGGCCGGACAGCCGGCGCTCGTCCAGCGCGCCCACACGCTCCACGAAATGCGCGCCGGCCAGCAGGTCGCGCGCCTCCAGCCAGTCCAGCAGGTCCTCGATCAGCGGCTTGATCTTCATCAGCACCAGGGTGTCGAAGTCGGGCAGCAGCCGGTCGACCGCGCCCACGCCGTAGGCCGCCGGCACGATGGCCACTGTGTCGTCCTGCTCGGCGAACGGTTCGCCCACATCCGCACAGGCCGCGGTGAACGAATTGACTCCTGCGATGGTGCGCACCGGCACCCGCTCGTCCAGCCCGCGCAGGGTGCGCGCGAGGTGGCCGAAGGTGGCGTAGGTGGAGGCATCGCCCTCGACCAGGAACAGCACCTCGCGCCCGGCCTGCAGCCAGGGCAGCACGGTCTGCGCGGCCTTCAGCCAGGCGCGCGCCAGCTTCTCGCCGTCGTGGGTCATGGGAAACAGCAGCGGCGTGTGCGTTTCGGGCAACGGCAGCCCGGCGCGCATCACGATGTCCAGCGCATAGCTGGGCGTCTTGCCACTGCGCACCGGGTAGACCCAGATGGCGTCGCGGCACTCCAGCGCGGCCCAGGCCGCGCGGGTGATCAGGCCGGGGTCGCCCGGGCCCAGCGAGATGCCGTGCAGGGTGCCCATGCGCGGGGTGGTTGAAGGCGTGACGTCAGCCATGCGCCGTCTCCTCGGCCGCCACCACCGGCCCGTGTTCGCCGTGGCCCATGGGGCCCACGCCGGCGCACACCAGCCACACCGGGTTCTCGGCCGCCATGCGGTGCATGTGCAGGATGGGGCGGCTGCGCGCCGCCTGCAGCTGCAGCACGTCCCAGTCGGCGTTCAGCTGCTGCAGGGCCTGGGTGGCGGTGGCCAGGTTCTCCAGTGTCACGAAGTTCATCACCAGCCGGCCGCCGGGCCGCAGGCGCCGCAACACCTGCTCGATCAGTCCGGCCAGCTCGCCGCCCGAGCCACCGATGAACACTGCGTCGGGGTCGGGCCAGTCCTCCAGGCCCTCGGGCGCCTTGCCGTGCTGCAGCGTGTAGTTGCTGACGCCGAAAGCTGCATGGTTGCGCCGGGCGATGGCGTGGTCGGCCTCGTTCTTCTCGATGGCGAACACATGGCCCTGCGGGCACAGGCGGGCGGCCTCCAGGCCCACCGAACCGCTGCCGGCGCCGATGTCCCAGACCACGCTGTCGGCGTGCAGCTGCAGCCGCGCCAGGCTGACGGCGCGCACCTCCTGCTTGGTGATCAGGCCTTTCTCGGGCTGGCGCTGCTCGAAGGCGCTGTCGGCCAGGCCGAAGCGCACCGGTTGCGGTCGCGGCCGGGTGCGCCACAGCAGCACCACGTTCAGCTCGGCAAAGCGCATGCTGGCCGCCTCGGTGGGACTGAGCTGCGCATGCACCTGTTCGTCGGGCTGCAGCAGGTCTTCAGCCACGGCCATGTGGAAGTCGCTGCCCAGACCTTCGGCCAGCAGCAGGCGGGCGATGCGGTCGGGGCAGTTGGCCGGGCTGGTCAGCAGCAGCAGGCGCTGCTCGGCGCGCAGGGCCTGGGCCAGCGCGTACAGGCCATGCGAGGGTGGGGCACCGCGCTGCCACTCGCCTGCGTCGGCGGCGTGCACGGAGACGATGCGTGCGTCCTGCCAGGCCAGGCCCACGCGGGCACAGGCCAGTTGCAGGGTCGAGAGGTTGGGCAGGATCTCCAGCGCGTCCAGGCACAGGTGCTGGGCAAGGTAGGGTGCGATGCCGTGGCACAGCGGGTCGCCGGTGGCCAGCACCACGCAGGACTGGTGGGCCTCGCGTGCGGCGCGCACCCAGCCGGGCACGGCCTTCAATTGTCCTGTCAGGTCGTGGGTGAGGGTGCCGGGCTTGAGTGCGTGGCGGAACAGCGCCAGCGTGCGCGCGCCGCCAATCACCACGTCGGCCGTGCGCAGGTGGGCCAGCGCGGTGGCGCCGAGGCTGGCCACGCCGTCGTCGAGCACGCCGATGACGCGGCAGCGGTTGGGATCGTGGGAGGGCAGGTCGTTCATTCGGTGTCGAAGTCGAAGTGGTGGGTGTGGCCGATGCCGGTGCGGCCGGCGGTGGCGGGGCGGGGGCGCGCCTCGACGGGGGCCGAGCGCACGTCGGCCACCAGCTTGCCGCTGAAGTCGCACACCAGCACGCGCAGCGCAAACGCGTGGCCGTAGCGCTCGGGCGCGGTGAGTGTGTCGATGGCGCGCTGTGCGAGCGCCTGGTGAAAGGCCGGGCCCAGGCCGCGTTCGACCATCAGCTCGGCGCCGAAGCGCGCGGTCTCGGCGGCGGCGATGGCGGCGCAGTCTTCGTCCGTGGCGCCGATCTGCCGGGCGATCTCGGCGACCAGGTCGGTGTCCACCACGTTGCGGTTGGCGTGGGTGATGGTCTCGCCCTGGGCGATCTTGGTCAGCTTGCCCACCATCACGCCCAGCACCACCTCGGGCAGGCCCTGGGCCACCACCTCATCCAACGCGTAGCGCAGGAAGTCGCCCATCTGCACGAAGCAGGCGGCGGGCAGGCCAGGGCGTTCCGCACGCAGCGTCTGCATGGCAAATGTCTCGGTGCGGCCGCCGGTGGTCAGCGCCACCACACCGTGGTCCAGCGTGGCCGCCACCTGGATGCCCTGCACCACGCTGGCCCGCCAGGCGGCGGTGGAATAGGGTTTGACGATGCCGGTGGTGCCCAGGATGCTGATGCCGCCCAGGATGCCCAGCCGCGCGTTGGTGGTCTTCTTCGCCATCTCCTGGCCGCCGGGCACGCTCACGGTGACCTCCAGCCCGTGCTGTGTGAGTAGCCTCGGCGCGGCCTCGCGCAGGTTGTCGGCGATGTTCTGGCGCGGCACCGGATTGATGGCCGGACCGCCCACCGCCAGCCCGAGGCCAGGCAGCGTCACCGTGCCCACGCCGTCGCCGGCCACGAACGCGATCTCACCTGCCTTGCCGGGCAGCAGGCGCAGGTCCACCGTGAGGTGCGCGCCGTCGGTGCAGTCCGGGTCGTCGCCCGCGAACTTCACCACCATGGCGTGGGCGCTGTGCGCATCGCAGCGCCTGTCGTGCACGTCAAAACGCACCCGCTGGCCGTTGGGCAGCAGGCTCTCCATGGCGTCGGGCACCTGCCCGGTTTCCAGCCCCTGCGCCGCGGCCCGGGCGGCCGCGGCCGCGCAGGCGCCGGTGGTGAAGCCGGTTCGTGTACCGCGCGGGGTGGTGCTTTCCATTCAGGCGCCCTCGGCGCGTTGCTGTGCCTCGGCCAGCGCCAGCAGCGCGTGCAGGGCGGCGACCACCAGGGTGGAGCCGCCCTTGCGGCCGCGGATGACGATCCAGGGCACGTCGGCGATCTGCGCCATCAGGTCTTTCGACTCTGCGGCCGACACGAAACCCACCGGCATGCCCACCACCAGGGCCGGGCGCACGCCGTCCTCCATGATCAGCCGCACGAGTTCGATCAGCGCGGTGGGCGCGTTGCCGATGCCGACGACGGCGCCCTGCAGCAGGCCCAGGCGGTGTGCCTTGCGCATGGCCTGCACGGCGCGGGTGGTGTTCTGCGCCTGCGCCTGCGCAATCACGTCGGCGTCGCTGATGAACTGGTGCGTGGACATGCCGAAGTGCGCCAGGCGCGGCCGCGACAGGCCCGAACAGATCATCTCCACATCGGCCACCACGGGGGTGCCTCCGCGCAGCATCGCGGCCACGCCCGCACGCACCGCGCCGGGGTGGAAGTCGGTCAGGCCGTTGAACTCGAAGTCGGCGTTGGCGTGGATCATGCGGCGCACGATCGGCCACTGCTCGGCCGAGTAGGCGTGCCGCCCGGCCTCGGCGTCTATGATGGCGAAGCTGTCGTGCTCGATGGCCTGGCCGGCGGCGGTGAGCTGCTCGGTGACGGTGTTGACCGTGCTCATGCGGCAGCACCCTCGTGCGCATGGCTGTGCACGTGCACCGGGGCGTGCGTGTGCTCGTGGGAGTGCCCATGGCCCATGTCGTGTGCGAGCTCGCGGTAGCTGCAGCCGTCGCAGGGCAGCTTGCTGTCGGGCACACCGGCCAGCAGGTCGTGCACGCGCTGCTCCACCAGTTCGAAGATTTCTTTCTCGAACCCGAAGTGCGTGCCGCAGGCAAAGCGGATCTGCGGGTACTGCGCCCGCAGGTGGTCCACCTGGCGGTGGATGCGCTGCATCAGCGTGCCGGTGTAGAGGTAGTAGGGCAGCACCACCACTTGGCGCAGGCCGATCAGCACCTGCCGCTGCACCACGCGCTCCAGCCGCGGAAAGGTGATGCCGGTGAAGGCCAGGTCCACCAGCTCGTGGTCGCTTTCTTCCTGCAGCCAGCGCGCCATCTTGGCCATGTCGCCGTTGGCGCCACGGTCGGACGAGCCCCGGCCCAGCAGCACCACGCCGGTGGTGGTGGGGTCGGGCATGTCCAGCGTGGCCATGGCCTGGCGCAGGCGGCGCTTGAGGATGGCGAGGATGGGGTCGCAGGCGCTCAGGTGCGGGCCGTAGAGGAACTCGACGCCGGGTGCGTGCTCGCGGGCGTGCTCGATGGCCTCGGGAATCTCCATCTTGGCGTGACCGGCGGCATTCAGGATCAGTGGCAGCACCAGCACGCGGCGCGACGACCGCGCCGCGGCCAGCAGGCCATCGTGCAGCGAGGGCGCGGCAAATTCGATGAAGCAGACCTCGATGCGCCAGGCCGGCTGGCGCGCGCGCCACTGGTCGACGAAGACGCGGATTTCCTGGTTGCCGGTGTCCTCGCGCGAGCCGTGGCCCACCAGCAGGATCGTGGTGTGATTCATGTCGTGGCTTTCCTGAAGCGGTGTGTGAAGCCCGGGTCGTAGAGCCGGGACCGGGTCAGCTCGGGCCAGTGGCGCGCGCCCAGCGTGGGGCTGGCGATCACCATGGCCTGGCTGACGATGCCAGCGTCGCGGCACTGTTGTTTGATGGTGGCCAGCGTGCCGCGCACGATGCGCTCTTCGCCGGGCCAGCTGGCCTTGTGCACCACGAGCACCGGCGCGTCGTCGGACCAGCCGGCGGCGCGCAGGCCGGCTTCCACCTTGTGCAGCAGCGTGATGGACAGAAAGATGCACAAGGTCGTGCGGTGCGCCGCCAGCGCGGCGAGGTCCTCGCCGTCGGGCATGGGCGTGCGGCCTTCTACCCGCGTGAAGATGGTGGTCTGCGTGACCTCGGGCAAGGTGAAACTCTCGACCGCCGCCGCCGCCGAGGCCATGGCCGAAGACACGCCCGGCACCACCGCCACCGGCACGCCCGCGGCGTCCAGCGGCTGCACCAGTTCGATGAGCGTGCCGTAGAGGGCCGGGTCGCCGGTTTGCAGGCGCACCACGGTGTCGCAGCGCGCCGCGTTTGCGATCAGCCAGGCCGACATCTGCTCCAGCGTCATGTCCTTGCTGTCCGCGATCAGGCAACCCGGCGGTGCCCAGCGGGTGGCCGCCTCGTTCACCAGCGAACCGGCGAACAGGATGGCCCCGGCGCGCGCGATCAGGTCGCGCCCCTTGACCGTGACCAGGTCCGGGTCGCCCGGACCCGCCCCCACAAACCAGACCGTTCCGAGGCCCATGGTGTGCCCCCGGTCAGGCGGCCTGGTGCAGACGGCGATCCACCACCGCGCTGCCCTGCAGGCCACGCAGCGTCTTGGCCAGTGCGAGCACGGCCAGATCGATCAGCGGCTCGGCCAGCACCACGCTCATGTAGGCGGCGCCGAAGCTGCCGATGCTCACCAGGTTCTCGGCGCCCAGGCCACGCCCGTAGAGCGCCCAGAAACCCACCCACAGCACGATGCCGCCCTGGTAGGCCAGCGACAGCTTCAGGGCCTGGCCGTAGCGCAGATCCACATAGGCCATCTGGTCGGGAATCACGCGGCGAGCCAGCGCCGCGGTGGCGAACAGCGGCACCAGCAGCGTGGTCACGTTCATACCGTACTGCGGCAGGTCGAAGGGTGCAAAGAACAGGCCCTGGATCAGCAACCCACCCGCCAGCCCGATGGCCGCGGGTGCCGCGCCGAACAGCAGCATCAGCGTGGTGCCCAGGATCAGGTGCACCTCGGACACGCCCACCGGGTGGTGCGGCAGCACCTCGAAAAAGCAGAACACCAGCGCCGTGGCCAGCGCGGCCCGTAACAGCAGGGCCGCTGCGCCGTCCTTTCTGATCGCGTCCGCGGACAGCTTGGCCGTGTAGCCGATGCAGGCGGCCGCCGTGGTGTAGCTCAGGGCGAGCTTGGCCCCGTCCACCAGACCTGGTTCGATGTGCATGAAGTGACTCCTTGGGTTGGATGCGTTGGACACAACGCGGTTAAAAAGTCGGCAAAGACCCAAGGGAGAGGTGAGGACAGGTTCCGTCGGCGAACGGACAGCCCCCGGCGAGCGCACGCGCAGGCGCTGGCACAGACTCGCAAAGCAATGCGAAGGGATGACATGAGAACACCGGCGAAGACCCCTCACCGCCTTCCCCGACGGTGTTTGGGTAATGCGGCTGCGCTTGGGGCGCAGCCTCCTTGTTGGCCGGTATCCGGGCTGACAGAACGTTTCTCAAAGCCTTCCCGGTGTGACCCAGTGGCGAAATTTTGAGAAATGGGGGCCTTGGCAATGCCTTGGACCACCCGTCTGCTTACCGTTGCGGGGGCAGCGCAGGTTAGGTTCGTCCGTGTGGGACTCGCCCTCCTGCTTCCCGTTGAACTGCGATGCCTGAACAGCATCGCGAGCACCAACAGCTTTTATTCTATACCCCCAAAAATTGCTCGGAGCGTTTGAGCGGCAACGTTGCAATCCTAGAGCTCGTGCATCGGAGCATGGAGCACAGGCGAGAGGCTCGTATTGGCTGACACTCCGCACTCCAATGCTGCACTCCTGAAGCTGAAGTGCTTGCTTAGTGGGTGGGGAGTCCCCTTCTGCAGGTCTGTCTCGATCTCGCTCGCACCCACCCGGTCACATAGTTTCAGATGACAACTTGACCCAGAACAAGACGAAGGAAGGTATCAGGCGCAAGCTGTCGGCCCCTCAACTCGATGGGAGACCATCATGGAAACTCCGAGCAGTTCTGTTCACCACGAGCCTTGGAACAAGGGAAAGATAGTGGGGCAAAAGGCACCCTTCAAGCTGAAGGAGATATGGGCGTTACGGGTGCGCCTACAGATGCAAGGGCGCGTCCGAGAGCTTGCGCTCTTCAATCTGGGCATCGACAGCAAACTACGTGGTTGCGACCTCGTGGCCCTCAAGGTTCGTGATGTGTGTCACGGGGACCAACTGGCCGCGCGAGCCATCGTCATGCAACACAAAACGCAGCGACCGGTGCAGTTCGAAATCACCGCAGCAACCCGAGACGCGCTGCAGGCATGGATCCAGCTGGCAGCGTTGAAATCGGATGATTTCCTGTTTCCAAGCAGGTTGCACGAGTCTCCGCACCTGGGGACTCGGCAGTACGCGCGGATTCTTGGGCACTGGGTGGACGAACTCGGGCTGGATCGCGCCGACTACGGGACACATTCGATGCGGAGAACAAAGGCGACACTGATCTATCGTCGTACCAAAAACCTGCGAGCCGTGCAGTTGCTGCTGGGACACTCGAAGCTCGAATCGACCGTGAGATACCTCGGCATCGAACTCGATGATGCTCTCGAAATCGCGGAGCAGACGGAAATTTGAGCAGGGTATGAGTGGCCGATTTCTACTGGGCGCCCAGCGGCCACCCCTTTCGCGTGGAACTAAGGTTCACGACATCTGCCTCCCCTTCACAAGAAGGGAGTGCTTTGTTTGCCACTGATTTCCCGCGATATACACGCAGTCGTTGGACAAAAAAAGATCGAGACCGTTTGGGTGACCGCTTCGTCGACGAGAGCAGTCGTTGTGTGGTTCCCGGCGAACTACTGCAACCGCTGCGAAACCGTCATTTGGTTGCACGACCTGAACGTCACTTCAAGGTCGATTTCGATCTTTGGCCTGTCCCACGTAGAACCTCTTTCCGTCCGAACGCCCGGTACCCGCTCCAAGGCGTCCGCACGCGCTTCCTGGGCGTTGCGGCCATGACCGGCGCAACGCACGCCCCGCACCACCTGCCCCCGGATTTCTCGGGCGCGCAGTGGCCGAATCTGTCGCCCTTCACGCCTAGAGGACATTGGGCTGCAGAACATCATTAGTGCGACTAACGAACAAATTACGCACACAAACTGCGCTCAATTTGCTTTAAAGGCATAAATACTTGTGCAATCTGGCCGCTGGTTTGCGTTCAGCGTTTGATCCAGATCAGTGCCGCCACCCCCTGGCCGCCACGATCATCCGGGCTTTGCAGAACCCCCCGGAGACACCCCATGACCCTCGGCCTTGCGCTGCTGCGCGCCCTCAAGAACCACGGCGCGCAGGAAATTTTTGGCATTCCCGGCGACTTCATCCTGCCGCTGTTCAAGCAGATCGAAGAAAGCCGCATCCTGCCGCTGCACACCCTGAGCCACGAGCCCGCGCTGGGCTTTGCCGCCGACGCCGCCGCGCGCATGCACTGCGGCCTGGGCGTGATGGCCGTGACGTATGGCGCCGGTGCTCTCAACGTGGTGAACGCGGTGGCCAGCGCCTATGCCGAATGCTCGCCGCTGGTCATCCTGGCCGGTTGCCCCGGTGAGGTCGAGGCGCATTCGGGTCTGGTTCTGCACCACCAGGTGCGCAGCATTGATTCGCAACTGCGCATCTTCAGCGAGATCACCTGCGACCAGGTGCGCCTGTCCAACGCCGACACCGCGCCCGAAGACATTGCCCGCGTGCTGCGCAACTGCCGCGAATACTCGCAGCCCGTGCTGATCGAAATCCCGCGCGACATGACTCTGCAGCCCATGCGCGAAGTGCCCGTGCTGCCGCCGCGCAGCTTCAACGCCGAGGCCGTGGCCGAGGCCGCCGACGAATGGCTGGCGCGCATCCACGCCGCGAAAAACCCGGTGATGGTGGTCGATGTGGAAGTGCGCCGCTTTGGCGTCGAGGCGCGCGTGGCCGAACTGGCGCGCCGCCTGCAGCTGCCCGTGCTCACCACCTTCATGGGCCGGGGCCTGCTGGCCGAAGACGGGGTGGACTTGCACGGCACCTACCTGGGCGTGGCGGGCGCCCCCGAAACCACGGCGCTGCTCGACGACTCGGACCTGCCCGTGATGCTGGGCGCCATCCTGTCGGACAGCAACTTTGGCGTGAGCGCCCAGCGCATGGACTTCCGCCGTGCGCTCATCGCCGCCCACCGCGAGGTGTGTGTGGGCCACCATGTGTACCACGACATTCCGCTGGCCGCGCTGGTCGAGGCGTTGCTCGAACGCATCCCGCCTGCCAGCGGCGCGCGGCGCACCCTGCCGCCCCAGCCCGAATACCCGCGCGGCCTGGTGGCCGACGATGCGCCGCTGTGCGCGGGCGATTTGAGCCGGGCGCTGAACGACCGCATCCTTGCGCACGGGCCGATGAACATTGTGTCGGACATGGGCGACTGCCTGTTTGCCGCCATGGAGCTGCTACCCACGCCGCTGGTGGCCCCCGGTTACTACGCCACCATGGGGTTCGGCGTGCCCGCCGGCATTGGCGCGCAGGTGGCCACGGGTGAGCGCAGCCTGATTCTGGTGGGCGACGGCGCCTTCCAGATGACGGGCTGGGAGCTGGGCAACTGCCCGCGCCTGGGGCTGGACCCGATCGTCATCCTGCTCAACAACCAGAGCTGGGAAATGATCCGCGCCTTCCAGAACGAATCGCAGTGCGCGGCGCTGGGCGACTGGCGCTTTGCCGACATGGCCAACGTGCTGGGCGGGCGCGGCCACCGCGTCACCACCCGCAAGGAATTCAAGGCCGCGCTGGACGCCGCCTTCGCCGAGCGGGGGCGCTTCCAGCTCATCGAGTTCATGGTGCCGCCGGGCGACAGCACGCCCACGCTGCAGCGCTTCTCGGAAGGCATCCGCGCGCTGCGGGCACGGGCGGCTGCTGCCTGAGATTCTTGTTTCAAGATATCTATTCAAAAACAGCTACTGCAAGAATGTAAATAGCGCATAAATATCTATTCATATAATGCTGCATGGCAGCACCCACCCCCCACACTGAAGGCATCCTGCAGGCGCTGCGCCGCCACGGCGGCGTGGCAACGAGTGCGCAGTTGATGGATGCGCTTGGCGTGAGCCAGCCCACGGTGTCGCGCACGCTGGCACCGCTGGTGCGTGCGGGCCGGGTGCGCAAGGTGGGGGCGGCGCGCTCGCAGCGCTACCTGCTGCCGCGCGTGGTGGCGGGGGTAGGGGCAGACATTCCCATCATGCGCGTGGACACCGCCGGCGTGCCGGCGCCGTTCGGCCGCATGGTGCCTCTGCCGGGCGGCGCCTTCTGGGTGGAGGAAGAAGACGGCGTGAGCGAGCGCCACGACGGCCTGCCCTGGTTCCTGGCCGACATGCGGCCCCAGGGCTTCATGGGCCGCAACTTCGCGCAGCTGCACCCCGACCTGCAATTGCCTACCGACCCACGCCACTGGACCGACGACGACATGCTGCGCGCCCTGGCGCTGCGCGGCGAAGACCTGCCGGGCAACCTGCTGGTGGGCAACGCCTCGCTGGAGCGCTTCCACACCCTGGGCCAGCGCCTGGCGCGGGCCGCCTCGGCCGACGACTACCCTGCGTTGGCCCGCAGCGCGCTGCAGGGGCAACTGCCCGGCTCCTCGGCCGGTGGCGAGCAGCCCAAGTTCTGCTGTGTCACGCAGGGGCGCAGCGTGATCGTGAAGTTTTCCAGTGCCGGCGACAGCCCGGCCGACCAGCGCACGCGCGACCTGCTGCTGTGCGAGCACCTGGCGCTTCGGGTGCTGGCCCAGGCCGGTTTGCCGGCCGCGCCCACGCAGGTGTTCGAGCGCGCGGGCCGCGTGTTCCTGGAGTCCGAGCGCTTCGATCGCCGCGCGCCCTGGCAGGACACCCCGGCCGGCGCGCCGCCGGGGCGCATCGGCATGGTCTCGCTCATGGTGTACGACGCGCAGTACGTGGGCGAAGTGGACAACTGGGCCGCCACGGCCGAGCGCATGCAGGCCCGCGCCCTGCTCACCCCCGAGGATGCCCGCACGCTGCGCCTGCTCGAAGCCTACGGCCGCCTCATCGGCAACACCGACCGGCACTACGGCAACATTTCACTGGTGCTGGTGGAGGACGACTGGCGTCTCTCGCCCACCTACGACATGCTGCCCATGCTCTACATGCCCATCGCGGGCGAACTGGTGGCGCAGGAGCTGGGGCTGGCGCGCATGGCGCCCACGGCCGCCACCCTCGATGTGTGGCGCGAGGCGCGGGGGCTGGCGCGGGATTTCTGGAGCGCGGCGGCCCTGGATGATCGAATCTCAGGCGATTTCAGGGCCATGGCGCAGACCCACGCCGATGCGCTGGCCACCCCGTACGGGTGACCGCAGGGGCGCAAGCCTCACTCGGCGCTGTCGTTTTCGGCGATGCCCAGCACATCCGTGGTGGCGATGCCGGGGGTGGCCACGCCCGGCAGTTCTTCGACATCGCGCAGCTTGCGCTCGATGGCCCGCGTGCGCACGCCGATGTCCTTGAACTTGTTGGCGGCGGCGTCAATCGACTTGTGGGTGGCATCGACGATGTCGCCAAACTTTTTGAACTCCGTCTTGACCGTGGACAGGATGCCCCAGACCTCGGATGAACGCTTCTCGATGACCAGGGTGCGAAAGCCCAGGCGCAGGCTGTTGAGCATGGCCGACAGGGTGGTCGGCCCGGCCACCACCACGCGGTAGTCGTTCTGCAGGGCCTCGACCATGCCGGGCACGCGGCACACCTCGGCAAACAGGCCTTCGGTGGGCAGGAACAGGATGGCGAAGTCGGTGGTGTGCGGCGGGCTCACGTACTTGGCGGCAATCTTCTTGGCTTCGAGGCGGATGGAACTCTCGAACGCGGTCGCGGCCTGCTGGGCGAGAGTTTTGTCGAGCGACTCGTGCGCGTCGATGAGCCGCTGGTAGTGCTCCACCGGGTACTTGGAGTCGATGGGCAGCCAGACCGGCTGGTCGTCGCTCTTGCCGGGCATCTTGATGGCGTATTCCACCAGGTCGTTGCTGCCGGGCACGGTCTTGACGTTGCGGGCAAACTGCTCGGCCGTCAGCAGCCCTTCGATGATGGCGCCCAACTGCACCTCGCCCCAGGTGCCGCGCGTGCGCACGTTCGACATCACGCGCTTGAGGTCGCCCACGCTGCCCGCGAGGGTCTTCATCTCGCCCAGCCCGGCGTGCACCTGCTCCAGCCGTTCGCTGACCAGCTTGAACGAGTCGCCCAGGCGTTGCTCCAGCGTGGCGTGCAGCTTTTCATCGACGGTGCGACGCATTTCTTCGAGCTTGGCGGTGTTGTCCGCCTGGATGGCGGCCAGCCGCTCGTTCAGCGCGGCGCGCAACTGCTCGGAGTTTTGCTGCGAGCCCTGCACCATGCCCTGCAACTGCTGGGCCACGGTGTCCTGCAGCGCGGTGAACTGCTTGTGGATCTGGTTGCCGTTGCCCTCCAGCTGGTCCTTCAGGGCGGTGGACATGATGCGCAACTGGCTGCCGGTGTCGTTCTTCAGCGAGTCCAGCGTGAGCTGGGTCACGCCGCCCAAGGCCTCGAAACGCTCCTGAATCTGCGCCCCCAGGGCCACCGAGCTTTGCGCCAGCGCTTCGCGCGAGGTCTGGGTCTCCATCGACAGGCGCTGGAGGGTCTCGGTCAGCTCGGTGCGAAACGCCCCCAGCGTGTCGGTGGTTTCCTTGCGGTTGGCGGCGGCATCGTTCTGCGCCTGGGCGAACTGCGCCATCTGCGCCTTGCCCGCTTCGTCCAGCCGGCCCAGCAGCGCCTGCTGCAGACCGCTGAAGCGGCCGCCCATGGAGGTGTCGAACCCGGTGAGGCGCTGCTCCAGCTTGGCCTCGAAGGCGCCAAAGGCCGACAGCAGTTCTTGGCGGCCGTTGCGCGACTCGTGCACGGTCTTGTCCAGCTTTTCATCGAGGGTGCGGCGCGAGGCCTCGAATCCTTGGGCCGTGGTCTCGGTGAACAGCCGCAATTGCTGTTCGATGCGCGCACTGGCCGCTTCGCTGCGTGCGCTGGCCTGCGTCAGCGCTTGCATGTTCTGCTCCATCAGCGCCAGCCGGGCCTGGAGGTCGGCGGGGGTATCGAAGCGTGGCCTGCGCAGCAGTGCAATGACTTGCAGCAGCAGCACCAGGGCGATGCCCGCCACAAGAAGGTAAAACGCCATGTCGTTCATGCAATCGGTCCTCTGAACGCTGTCAAAAATGGAGGGGGTGCCATGCGCCTGCGACGCATGCAACGTGCTGGGCCCAGGCCCGAAGGGCCTCAGGGGGGTGTTCCATCTCTCACCACGCGCAGCACATCGGCGCCGTAGGCTTCCAGCTTTTTCGCCCCCATGCCGCTGATGCCCTGCAGGTCTTCGAGCGTGCTCGGGCAGCGCTCGGCGATGGCCGCCAGCGTGGCGTCGTGAAAGATCACGTAGGCGGGCAGGTTGTGCTCGCGCGCCACCTCGGCGCGCCAGGCCTTGAGGTTGATGAAGCGCACCTGCGCGTCCTGCCCCAGGTTGGCGGCGGCTGCGGGTGGTGCGGCGGCGCGGCGTGCTTTTTTGGGCGCGGCGTGGGCTGTGGCCTCGCGCAGTTGCACGGCCTGCTCGCCGCGCAGCACCGCGCGCGAGCCTGCGGTGAGGCACAGGGTATCGAAGCTGTGGCCGTTCTCCAGGCTCACCTTGTGCAGGCCTACAGCGCCGGTGGCCAGCAGCTGGCGCAGCACGCCGCGCAACTGCGTTTCGGAATACTCCTTGCCCAGGCCGAAGGTGGAGAGCTTTTCGTGCCCGAACTGCCGCACCTTCTCGGTGTCTTTGCCGCGCACGATGTCCATGATGTGGCCGGTGCCAAAGGTCAGGCCGCTGGCCTCGTGCACGCGGTAGATGGTGGAGAGGAGCTTGCGCGCCGCGTCGGTGCCGTCCCATACGGGCGGCGGGTTCAGACAGTTGTCGCAGTTGCCGCAAGGTGCGGACTGCTCGCCGAAGTAGGCCAGCAGGCGCACGCGCCGGCAGTCGGTGGCCTCGGCCAGGCCGAGCAGGGCGTCGAGCTTGCCGCGCATCACGGCCTTGAACTCTTCGGCGGCGGGGCTTTCGTCGATCATGCGGCGCTGGTTCACCACGTCGTTCAGGCCGTAGGCCATCCAGGCATCGGCGGGAAGGCCGTCGCGGCCCGCGCGGCCTGTTTCTTGGTAGTAGCCTTCGATGTTCTTGGGCATGTCCACATGCGCCACAAAGCGCACGTCGGGTTTGTCGATGCCCATGCCAAACGCAATGGTCGCCACCATCACGATGCCTTCCTCGCGCAGGAAGCGGTCCTGGTGGCGCTGGCGCACATCGGCGCCCAGGCCCGCGTGGTAGGGCAGGGCGTTGAGGCCTGCCTCGCACAGCGTGTCGGCCAGCTCCTCCACGCGCTTGCGCGACTGGCAATAGACCACGCCTGCGTCTTCCGGGTGTTCGCGCTCGATGAAGCGCAGCAGTTGCGTGGTGGCGTCCTTCTTTTCCTCGATGCGGTAGCGGATGTTGGGCCGGTCGAAGCTGCTGACGAACTGCCGTGCCTGCTGCAACTGCAGCCGCTCGACGATGTCGGCGCGCGTGAGGGCATCGGCCGTGGCCGTGAGGGCGATGCGCGGCACGCTGGCATAGCGCTCGTGCAGCACGGTGAGCTGGCGGTACTCGGGACGGAAGTCGTGGCCCCACTGGCTCACGCAGTGCGCCTCGTCGATGGCGAACAGGCTCAGTTGCCCGCGCGCATGCAGGTCGTCGAGCAGGCCCAGGAAGCGCTCGGTCGTCACGCGCTCGGGCGCGGCATAGAGCAGGGTGATCTCGCCGCGCGCCAGGCGCCGCTCAACTTCAAGCGCCTGCTGCCAATCCAGCGTGGAGTTGAGGAAGGCCGCCTCCACGCCCGCCTCGTGCAGCGCGCCCACCTGGTCGTGCATTAGCGCGATCAGCGGCGAGACCACGATGGCCACGCCCTGGCCCGCCTGCTGGCGCACGATGGCTGGCACCTGGTAGCACAGGCTCTTGCCGCCGCCCGTGGGCATGAGCACCAGCGCGTCGCCACCGCCCACCACATGCGCCACGATGGCCTCCTGCGGGCCACGGAAATGCTCGTAGCCGAAGACGTCTTTCAGGATGGAGTGCGCGGGGGACAAAGGGATGCTCTTGAATATATAGCTGTCAACGCTTGATACATAAGCGTTGGAGGCTGTTTTGACGTTATGTTTTTGGCGCCGTGCATGCCGGGCCTGCATGATTATCGGCAATCACGCCCCGGCCCCGGCGCGGCCTGCCCCGCCTGCCGCTGAAACAAACCGAAATAAACCGATACGGCGCAGAGAAGACGCCAGGACGCCCACCGCGCACCATCAGGGTCATCTTCCACACCGTCCCTGAAAGGACCGCAGCATGCAATCCTGGATCAAGAAAACCCTCATCGGCCTGTTCGGCGCCTCCCTCCTCGTCGGCGGCCTCACCGCCTGCTCGGGTGGGCACCACCACCGCCACGGCCCGATGGACGCCGAGCGCATGGCCGAGGTGCGCGGCAAGGTGATGGAGCGCGTCGGCAGCAAGCTCGATCTGAACGATGCGCAGAAGCAGAAGCTCACTGTGCTGGCCGACACGCTGCAGGCGCAGCGTGCCGCCTTCGTGGGCAAGGCGGGAGATCCGCGCGCCGAGATGCAGGCACTGGTAGCTGGCGAGAAGTTCGACCGCGCCCGTGCCCAGACCCTGCTCGACGAGAAGCTGAGGGTCGTGCAGACGGGCAGCCCCGAGGTGCTGACCGCCATGGCCGACTTCTACGACAGCCTCAACCCGGAGCAGCAGCAGAAGGTGCGTGAGCTGATGCAGCGCCGCCGCGGCTGGATGGGCCGCCACGGCTGATGCGGCTTGGCCTTCAAACGGATAACGTCGTTGGGGCGCCTTGACGTGCTAAAGCACTGTCTGCGGCTTCCCGCCTAGTTCTCCGATTGAATGCCAACCCGCATGCGCATGAAATTGGTGATGGCCATGACCACCCCGCACGAACCCCTGCACCGGCTGGCGCGCGATCTGCGCGTGCATGGTCCGGTGCTGCTGGCTGGCATGCCGGCGCCGCATGACGAGCTGCTCACGCTGGTCTGGGGCCCGCGCTTCGACCGCGAGCATGCCCTCGGGCTGGTGGCACGTCAGCCCCCGCAAGCGGCGCGCACGCTGCCCGCGTTGCTGGAGGCCGCTGACCGCTTTGACGCATTGCACGCCCCGGCCCAGCGGCGCCTGCGGCAGATGATCCTGCGGCACCGCGCGTGCAGCGGCGCAATGTGACAATCCGCTTCCATGCACCGCATCCTGCTCATCGACGACGACGGACAGCTCGGCCCGCCGCTGGCCACCTACTTCCGGCGCTTCGAGCTGGAACTGGCGCAGGCGCTGCGCCCCAGCGCAGGGCTGGAGTTGCTGGCCCAGGGCGGCTTTGACGCCGCCATCCTCGACGTGATGCTGCCCGAGATGGACGGTTTCGAGCTGTGCCGCACCATCCGGCGGGGCAGCGACATTCCCCTCGTCATGCTCACCGCGCGCGGCGAGGTGATGGACCGTGTGGTCGGGCTGGAGCTGGGCGCCGACGACTACCTGCCCAAGCCGTTTGAGCCGCGCGAACTCGTCGCCCGCCTGCAGACCGTGCTGCGCCGCCGCCGCGCGAGCAGCACGGCCGAGGCGCCGGGTGTGCTGGAGTTTGACGGTTTGCGCATTGACGCCGCGCGCCGCAGTGTGCAGTGCCTGGGCCGCGATGTGGAGCTGACCGGCACCGAGTTCGACCTGCTGCACCTGCTCGCGCGCGAAAGCGGCCGGGTCCTCTCGCGTGACGACATCCTCAACCAGTTGCGCGGCCACGAGGCCGAGCTGTACACGCGCGCCGTGGACATCGTCGTGAGCCGCCTGCGCAAGAAGCTCGAACCGATGGACTGCATCAAGACATTGCGCAATGCCGGCTATTCGCTGGCGCTGCGCCGGGTGGCCGGATGAAGCCCCTCTGCGAAGACGACCCGCGCTGCCCCTGGCACCAGCGCGCGCGCCTGGCGCTGCGGCGCTCGCTGCGCTGGCGCCTGGTGCTGGTGTTCCTGGTGCTGGCGCTGGCGCTGGCGGTCACCTTCCTCGGTGGCGTGCAGAAAGCGCTGTCGGTGGGCTGGCGGGCGGCGGCGCGCCCGCTGCTGATCGACTACGTGGACCGCCTGGCCCAGGACGTCGGCAGCCCGCCGAGCATCGCGCGCGCCCAGGCCCTGGTGCAGCGCCTGCCCATCACCCTCCGCATCGAAGGCCCCGCAGTGAACTGGGTCTCGCACCCCGAACTGCCCCGGCCCGACTGGATGCGTGGTGCCACCGGGCGGGAGCCACCCTGGCGCAACGGCGACGACGGCCAGAGCCTGCTGCGCCGCACCACGGCGGACGGTCACCGGCTCGAATTCGGCCTGCATGTGCTGGGCTGGGAGCAGCGCCCGCGCGTCGCCTGGGTCACGCTGGGCGTGCTGTTGCTGCTCACCGCGCTGGCCTACCTCTATGTGCGGCGCCTTTTGCGTCCGCTGGACGATATCCGCGCCGGTGCCCAGCGCTTTGGCGCGGGCGCGTTCGACCAGCCCATCCCCGTGCGCCACGCGCACAAGCCCGACGAGCTGGGGCAGCTGGCCGCCACGATCAACACCATGGGCAGCGACATCCACCAGATGCTGGAGGCCAAGCGCGCGCTGTTGCTGGCCATGAGCCATGAGCTGCGCAGCCCGCTGACGCGCGCGCGCCTCAACGCCGAGCTGCTGCCCGAAACCGCCGAGGTCGAAAGCCAGCGCCAGGCCCTGCTGCGCGACCTGGGCGAGATGGCGCGCGTCATCACCGACCTGCTGGAGAGCGAGCGCCTTGCCAGCCGCCACGTCGCGCTGCACCGCGAAGACGTGGACCTGGTGGAGCTGGCGCGCGAGGTCATCGCCGAACTGGGCGACCGCCACCCCGGCGCCAGCGCCATCCGCGTGCAGGCACCGCCCGCCTGGCCCCTGCTGCCGCTGGACCGTGCGCGCATGCGCCTGCTGCTGCGCAACCTGCTCGACAACAGCCTGCGCCACAGCGACCCTGCCGCGCCGCCGCCCGAGCTGCACCTGCGCCGGCTGGGCGAAGCGGTGGAGATCGAGGTGCGCGACCATGGCCCTGGCGTGCCGCCCGAGCACCTGGAGCGCCTGGCACAGGCCTTTTACCGCCCCGACAGCGCCCGCCAACGCACCACCGGCGGCGTGGGCCTGGGCCTGTACCTGTGCCGCCTGGTGGCGCAGGCGCACGGCGGGCGGCTGGAGCTGCGCAACGCCCAGCCTGGGCTGGAGGCGCGGGTGGTGCTGCCGGTGCCGCCTGGCACGGCCGCAGGCTGAGTCCACCGTCCTCGGGCCACCCGGGGGTTGACCCGTGCGGCGGATTTCGGTTAACCTGTATATACAAGTTCAGCACACCATGACCCGCACCACCTCTACCCGCACTGCCAGCCCTTCCCGCCGCCCGGCATCCAGCCCGGCGGCCGCGCCCGCCCTGGCGCTGTACGAGCAGGTCAAGGACTTCATCGTGCGCCGCATCCAGGACGGCAGTTGGCGCGCAGGCGACCGGCTGCCCTCCGAGAGCGAACTGGTGGCGCAGTTCGGTATTTCGCGCATGACGGTGAACCGCGCCCTGCGCGAGCTGGTCGAACAGGGCCGCATCGTGCGCGTGGCCGGCGTGGGCAGCTTCGTCGCCGAGGACAAACCGCAGTCCACGCTGCTGCAGATCGCCAACCTGGCCAGTGAAATCCGCCAGCGCGGGCACGACTACCGCTGCGATGTGCTCGCGGTGGAGCGCACCGCCGCCACGCTGGACGTGGCCTCGGCGCTCGACCTGCGCACGGGTGCGTCGGTTTTCCACTCGCTGTGCTTGCACCGCGAGAACGGTGTGCCCGTGCAGCTGGAGGACCGCTACGTCAGCCCGCGCCAGGTGCCCCGTTTCGCCGAGCAGGACTTCACCGTGATTCAGCCGTCCGAATACCTGGTGCGCAACGTGCCGTTCGACCAGGTGGAGCATGTCGTCGATGCCGTCATGCCCACACCCGAGCAGGCCGCCCTGCTGGAAATGTCCACCACCGAGCCCTGTCTGCTGCTCACGCGGCGCACCTGGTCGCGCGGCAACCCCATCACTGTGGTGCGCTGCCTGCACCCGGCCTCGCGCTACCGGCTGGGCAGCCGTTTTCGCGCAGACGGCAACCCCGTTTCCGGCTGACGGGGCGCGTGCCATCCACCGCCCCGTATTCCTTGATGCCTACTTGTATAGACAGGACAAACACCATGAATGCCCCCCTTTCCACCGAAGCCATCACCCTTGATCCCGGCCATGTCACGCTGGCGCAGCTGCGCCGCATCCACGCGGGCGGTGTGCAGCTCACGCTCGATGTCTCGGCACAGGCCGGCATGCGCGCCGCGCTGGCCACGGTGCAGCGCATCGTCGATGAAGACCAGGTGGTCTACGGCATCAACACCGGCTTTGGCAAGCTGGCCAGCACAAAAATAGCCCACGAGCGTCTGGCCGAGCTGCAGCGCAACCTGGTGCTCTCGCACAGCGTGGGCACGGGCGAGGCGCTGCCCGACGGCGTGGTGCGCCTCATCCTGGCCACCAAGGCCGTGAGCCTGGCGCGCGGGCACTCGGGCATCCGCCCCGCAATCGTCGATGCACTGCTCGCGCTGGCCAATGCCGAGGTGCTGCCGGTCATCCCGGCCAAGGGCTCGGTGGGCGCCTCGGGCGACCTGGCGCCGCTGGCGCACCTGGCCTGTGTGCTGATCGGTGAGGGCTACGCCAAGGTGAATGGACAGGTCGTGTCGGGCAAGGAGGCCATGGCCGCCGTGGGCCTGCCGCCCTTCGTGCTCGGCTCCAAGGAAGGGCTGGCGCTGCTCAATGGCACACAGGTGTCCACGGCGCTGGCGCTGGCCGGCCTGTTCGGCGCGGAAGACGTGTTCTGCGCTGCGCTGGTGGCAGGCAGCCTTTCGCTCGAAGCCATCAAGGGCTCGGTCAAGCCGTTCGATGCGCGCATCCACGCCGCGCGCGGCCAGCCCGGGCAGATCGCCGTGGCCGCTGCCGTGCGCGCGCTGCTCGACGGCAGCCAGATCGACCCTTCGCACCCGCACTGCGGCCGCGTGCAGGACCCGTACTCCATCCGCTGCATCCCCCAGGTCATGGGCGCCTGCCTGGACAACTTGCAGCACGCCGCGCGCGTGCTGCGCACCGAGGCCAATGCGGCGTCCGACAACCCGCTGGTGTTCACCGACACCGGCGAGGTGATCTCGGGCGGCAACTTCCACGCCGAGCCCGTGGCGTTTGCGGCCGACATCATCGCGCTGGCCGTGGCCGAGATCGGGGCCATTTCCGAGCGCCGCCTGTCGCTGCTGCTCGACCCCGGCCTGTCGGGCCTGCCCGCCTTCCTGATCCGTGACAGTGGCGTGAACTCGGGCTTCATGATTGCCCAGGTCACCGCCGCCGCGCTGGCCGCCGAGAACCAGTGCCTGGCCCACCCCAGCAGCGTGACCAGCCTGCCCACATCGGCCAACCAGGAAGACCATGTCTCCATGGCCACCTACGGCGCGCGCCGCCTGGGCGACATGGTGCGCAACGCGGCGGTGATGGTGGGCATCGAGGCCATGTCGGCCGCGCAGGGCATGGAGTTCGACCGTTCGCTCAAAAGCTCGCCTCTGGTCGAACAGCAGTTCGCCGACATCCGCCGCCGTGTCGCCTTCCTGGAGCAGGACCGCTACCTCGCGCCCGACATCGAGGCCATGCGCCTGTGGGCGCAGCAAAACACTTGGCCCGCGCCGCTGCAGGCCTGCCTGCCCAGCCACACCGCCTGACCCCCATTGGTTGCAACCCCAGGAGACTTGCCATGACAACCACCACCGATCCGCGCCACGACGCCAGCCGCGTCATCCGCGCCCCGCGCGGCAACCAGCTCACCTGCAAGAACTGGCTGATCGAGGCTGCCTACCGCATGGTGCAGAACAACCTCGACCCCGAAGTGGCCGAACGCCCGCAGGACCTGGTGGTCTATGGCGGCATCGGACGCGCCGCGCGTGACTGGCAGTGCTTCGACCAGATCCTGGCCAGCCTGCGTGAGCTGGGCGACGATGAAACCCTGCTCGTGCAATCGGGCAAGCCCGTGGGCGTGTTCAAGACGCATGCCAACGCCCCGCGCGTGCTGCTGGCCAATTCCAACCTCGTGCCCAAGTGGGCGAACTGGGAGCACTTCAACGAACTCGACCGCAAGGGCCTGTTCATGTACGGCCAGATGACGGCGGGCAGCTGGATCTACATCGGCAGCCAGGGCATCGTGCAAGGCACCTTCGAGACCTTCGTCGAGGCCGGGCGTCAGCACTACAACAATGATCTGTCTGGCAAGTGGATCCTCACCGCAGGCCTGGGCGGCATGGGTGGCGCCCAGCCCCTGGCTGCCACGCTGGCCGGCGCCTGCTCGCTGACCATCGAATGCCAGCAGAGCAGCATCGACTTCCGCCTGCGCACGCGTTATGTGGACAAGCAGGCGCGGGACATCGACCACGCGCTCGAACTGATCGCGCAGCACACGGCCGCCAGGGAAGCCGTGTCCATCGCCCTGCTGGGCAACGCCGCCGACGTGTTGCCCGAGCTGGTGCGCCGCGCCCAGGCTGGGGGCATCAAGCCTGACCTGGTGACCGACCAGACCAGCGCCCACGACCTCATCCACGGCTACCTGCCCAGCGGCTGGACCGTGCCGCAATGGCAGGTGGCGCAGAAAGACCCCGCGCAGCAGGGCCCGCTCAAGGCCGCCGCAGCCACAAGCTGCGCCGTCCATGTGCGGGCCATGCTCGACTTTCAATCCATGGGCATCCCCACGGTGGACTACGGCAACAACATCCGCCAGGTGGCGTTCGACGAGGGCGTGAAGAATGCCTTCGACTTTCCCGGCTTCGTGCCCGCCTACATCCGCCCGCTGTTCTGCGAGGGCAAGGGGCCATTCCGCTGGGTGGCGCTCTCGGGCGACCCCGAGGACATCTACAAGACCGACGCCAAGATCAAGGAGCTGTTCCCCGACAACCACCACACGCACCGCTGGCTGGACATGGCGCGCGAGCGCATCGCCTTCCAGGGCCTGCCCGCGCGCATCTGCTGGCTGGGCCTGGGCGAGCGCCACCGCGCCGGCCTGGCTTTCAACGCAATGGTGAAGAACGGCGAGCTCAAGGCCCCCATCGTCATCGGCCGCGACCATCTGGACACCGGCTCGGTGGCCAGCCCCAACCGCGAAACCGAATCCATGAAGGACGGCACCGATGCCGTGAGCGACTGGCCGCTGCTCAACGCCTTGCTCAACACCGCGGGCGGCGCCACCTGGGTGAGCCTGCACCATGGCGGCGGCGTGGGCATGGGCTACTCGCAGCACTCGGGCATGGTCATCGTGGCCGACGGCACCGATGCGGCCGCCGAGCGCCTGGCGCGCGTGCTGGTGAACGACTGCGGCTCGGGCGTGATGCGCCATGCCGACGCGGGCTATGAGCTGGCCATTGCCACAGCCAAGAAGCAGGGGCTGAATCTTCCCATGGTGAAGTAGGCGCTGAAATATTGAGCAAAATGGGACTCCAGCGCTTATCAAATAAGCGCGAACAGCTATGTTTTCAGGAGTGACCAAGGCCATGCAAGCGATGCAAGTAACCCCGGCGCCCAGCGCCGACGGCGTCTGGCAAGGCCTGCGCCTGGCCGAGGGCCTGGCCGTGCCCGACGTGGCGCTGCCCGAAGGCACTCTGGCCTCGGTCGTGGTGCAGCAGGGCCAGATGTGCTGGGTGGGGCCGGATGCGGCGCTGCCGGCCGCGTTCGCCGCGCTGCCGCGCTGGCAGGCCGCCGGCCTGCTGGCCACGCCGGGGCTGGTGGACTGCCACACGCACCTGGTCTACGGCGGCCAGCGTGCCAATGAGTTCGCGCTGCGCCTGGCGGGCGCCAGCTACGAGGAGGTGGCGCGCGCGGGCGGCGGCATCGTCTCCACGGTGCGGGCCACGCGCGCGGCCAGCGAGGACGAACTTTTCGCCCTGGCCGTGCCGCGCCTGCAGGCCCTGCTCGATGAAGGCGTGTGCGCCATCGAAATCAAGTCCGGCTACGGCCTGGCGCTGGAGCACGAGCGCAAGCAGTTGCGCGTGGCGCGGCGCCTGGGCGAGGCCTTCGGCGTGACCGTGCGCACCACCTTCCTGGGCGCGCACGCGCTGCCGCCCGAGTACACCGGGCGCGGGCAGGACTACGTGGATCTGGTGTGCCACGAGATGCTGCCCGCGCTCGCCACCGAGGGCCTGGTGGACGCCGTGGACGTGTTCTGCGAGCGCATCGCCTTCACGCTGGCGCAGACCGAACAGGTGTTCCAGGCCGCGCGGCGGCTGGGCCTCCCGGTCAAGCTGCATGCCGAGCAGCTCTCGGACATGGGCGGCTCGCAACTCGCCGCGCGCTACGGCGCGCTTTCGTGCGATCACATCGAGCACCTGTCGCAAGAGGGAATCAACGCGATGCAGCAGTCCGGCACCGTGGCCGTGTTGCTTCCCGGCGCCTACTACACGCTGCGCGACACGCAGCTGCCGCCCATTCCAGCGCTGCGCGCCGCCGGAGTGCCCATGGCCGTCTCCACCGATCACAACCCTGGCACCTCGCCCGCGCTGAGTCTGCTGCTCATGGCCAACATGGCCTGCACGCTGTTCCGCCTCACCGTGCCCGAGGCGCTGGCCGGCATCACCACGCACGCCGCGCGCGCCCTGGGCCTGCAGGCCACGCACGGGCTGATCGCCGCCGGCCGTCCCGCGAATTTCGTGCTCTGGCCCGTGGCCGAGGCCGCCGAGCTGGCCTACTGGCTGGGCCAGAAGCCCGCCTGCACCATCGTGCGCCAGGGGCACGTGGTGCGCGACGCGTTGGGTGTGCACGGTTGACAGGTCCGGGCGGGCAGGGGAGCATCGACGGTTCCGGAGCGGCAGCGCCCAGCACCGCCCCCGGCACGGAAGCCTTCACCATGACCGCCATCCCTCCATTCACCTTTCACCAGGGCACGCAGCCGCTGCTGGTGTCTATTCCGCACGCCGGCACCCACGTGCCCCCAGCGCTCGCCGCGCGCCTGAGCGACGCGGCCCTGCAGGTGCCCGACACCGACTGGCACCTGAAGCGTCTCTACGCCTTCGCGCGCGAGCTGGGCGCCTCCGTCCTCGTGGCCACGCACTCGCGCTACGTCATCGACCTGAACCGCCCGCCCGACGGCGCCAGCCTCTACCCAGGCCAGAACGTCACGGGTCTGTGCCCCGTGGACACCTTCGACGAAACCCCGCTCTACCCCCGGGGCGACGTGCCCGATGCAGCCGAGATCGCCGCGCGCCGCACCGCCATCTGGCAGCCCTACCACCAGCAATTGCGCTCCGAACTGGACCGCCTGCGCGCGCAGCACGGCGTGGCCGTGCTGTGGGACGCGCACTCCATCCGCTCGGTGTTGCCGCGCTTCTTCGCGGGTCAGCTGCCCGACTTCAACCTCGGCACGGCCGACGGCGCCAGCTGCGCCCCGGCCCTGGCGCAGGCCCTGCTGCCCATCGCCGAGGCCGCGGAGGGCTACACGGCGGTGCTCAACGGCCGCTTCAAGGGCGGCCACATCACGCGCCACTACGGTGAGCCCGCGCGCAACATCCACGCGGTGCAGCTCGAACTGACCTGGCGCTGCTACATGGACGAGGCACCGCCCTACACCTACCTGCCCGAGCGCGCCGCGCAGGTGCAGCCGCACCTGCGGCGCATGCTGGAGGCGGCGCTGGAGTTTGCGCGGGGTCAGTGAATCCCGCAGTGGCGGGCATGGCGCTCCGGCAGGGTCAGTCCGTTGCGGATGACCAGGGGTTGACCAACACCACAGGAGCCCCGGTGAAGTCTGCCACGTTGCGGGTCACCAGGGCCAGGCCGTGTTCCACTGCCGTGGCGGCGATGAGCGAGTCGAACGCGGCCATGGTTTTGCCCTTGGCCTGCGCCTGTGCGCACATCTGCGCCCAATAGCCGGCGGTATCGACCGTAAAGGCGAGCACGCGGTCGCCAAACTGCCGCTGGAGGCTTGCCAGCCAGGCTTCGAGTTCATTCCTGCGGCGTGAAACGGCCAGCCTGGCCACGCCACGCTCCAGTTCGGCCAGCGTGATGGCCGCCATAAACAGATGCGTTTCGTCCTGTGACTGCAGCCAGTCCAGCACGGCGGGCTCGGGCGCGGGCTTGACCAGCTCCGACAGCAGGCAGGTGTCGAGCAGGTATTTCACAACTCGACCGTTCGGATGAGGTCGGCGGAGCGCTCCACGTCGAGCGGCGCGCCACGCGGCGCGTGCAGCAGGGTGGCGAGCAGCGAATCCTGGCCGGCGAGGCGGCGGTAATCAGGCGCTGCCAGCACCACCACGGCATCGGCCCCGCGCCGCGTGACCAGCTGTGGCCCTTCGCTCAGCGTGCGATCGACCAGTTCGCTGAAGCGGCTTTTGGCGTCTTGCAGTGGCCAGGTGTGCATGTTGATCCTCTAAAACTAGTCAGTCTAGTCTGTTTGATCTGTTTAGTGTGCGCGGGCATGTCTTCCTTGTCAAGGAAGGGGAATGAACCGCTTCCTCCACAAGTCCATGCCCGGCTTTCTACAATCACCCCCATGCAAGCCATCCACTACACCCGCGCCCAGCAGCTCCCCGCCATCCTGGCCCAACGCATCGCCATCCTCGACGGCGCCATGGGCACCATGATCCAGCGCTTCAAGCTGGGCGAGGCGCAGTACCGGGGCGAGGGCTACAGCGGGCCCGACGGCGCGGGTGATCGTTTCAAGGACTTCCCGCGCGACGTGAAGGGCAACAACGAGCTGCTCTCGCTCACCCGGCCCGACGTGATCCGCGACATCCACGAGCGCTACCTGGCCGCCGGCGCCGACCTGATCGAGACCAACACCTTCGGCGCGACCACGATCGCGCAGGAGGACTACGGCATGGCCCATCTGACGCGCGAGATGAACCTGCGCTCGGCGCAGCTCGCGCGTGCCGCCTGCGACAAGTTCTCCACCGCGGACAAGCCGCGCTACGTGGCGGGCGCGCTCGGCCCCACGCCCAAGACGGCCAGCATCAGCCCCGACGTGAACGACCCCGGCGCGCGCAATGTCGATTTCGAGCAGTTGCGTGCGGCCTACTTCGAGCAGACCGAGGCGCTGATCGAGGGCGGGGCGGATGTGATCCTGGTCGAAACCATCTTCGACACGCTCAACGCCAAGGCTGCGCTGTTCGCCGTCGAGGAAGTGTTCGACAAGACCGGCGAGCGCCTGCCCATCATCATCAGCGGCACCGTCACCGACGCCTCAGGCCGCATCCTCAGCGGCCAGACCGTGACCGCCTTCTGGCACAGCGTGCGCCACGCCCGCCCGCTGGCCGTGGGCCTGAACTGCGCGCTGGGCGCCGCGCTGATGCGTCCCTACATCCAGGAGCTGGCCAAGGCCGCGCCCGACACCTTCATCAGTTGCTACCCCAACGCCGGCCTGCCCAACCCCATGAGCGACACCGGCTTTGACGAGACGCCGGAAGTGACCAGTCGCCTGGTGCACGAGTTTGCGGCCGAGGGGCTGGTGAACATCGTCGGCGGCTGCTGCGGCACCACGCCCGAGCACATCGGCGCCATCGCCCAGGCCGTGGGGCCGGTCAAGACCCGGCCGCTGTTCTATCGCGAAGCCGCGTAAGACAGTACAACCCCCTGTGGCGCTGCGCGCCTTCCCCCTTCTCTCGCATTGCTGCGCAATCCGGGAAGGGGGACGCCACCAGCGCGGCGGGGCGGCCCTTGCGCGGTGGCTGCTGGCTGGGCTGCGCCACTTGCACAGGCTGCCGGACGTGTTGAAGCGAAAAATGCCTCTAGCGCTTTTTGGATAAGCGCTAGCAGCTATCTAATCAATAGCATTTAGCGAATCCGGGGCGGCGCTTGCAACTGCTCCGGGGTGGTAAACCAGGCGCTGCCTTCGCCCATGTGTGCCCGCGCCTGGGCCAGTTCGTGCCGCGCCACGCTGCGCAGGTGCACTTCGTCGGGGCCATCCATCAGGTGCAGGGCGCGGCCCCAGGACCAGAACTGGGCCAGCGGCGTGTCGGGCGACAGGCCCATGGCGCCGAACACCTGCATGGCGCGGTCCACCACGCGGGTTTGCAGCCGGGCGGCCACCACCTTGATGGCGGCGACCTGCGCGCGTGTCCGGCCCACATCGGCGGCATCGCCCTGGTCCAGCAGCCAGGCGGTCTGCAGCACCAGCAGGCGGGCCTGGTCGATTTCGATGCGGGACTCGGCAATCCAGTCCTGCACGTTCGCATAGTCTGAAAGGTAGCGGCCGAAGGTCTGGCGCTCCAGCGTGCGCTCGGTGGCCAGCGCCAGCGCCAGCTCGCACTGGCCGATGGTGCGCATGCAGTGGTGCACGCGCCCCGGCCCCAGCCGGGCCTGCGCCATGGCAAAACCCGCGCCCCACTCGCCCAGCAGGTGGCTGGCGGGCACGCGCACGCCCTGCAGCAGGATTTCGCAATGCCCTTCGGGCGCGTGGTGGTGCAGCACGGCAATGTTGCGCAGCACCTGCACGCCGGGGGTGTCGAGCGGCACCAGCACCATGCTGTGCCGGTGGTGGCGGGCGTCTTCAGCCGCTTCGGCGCCGTCCGGGGCGTTGCGGCACATCACGATCAGCAGACGGCAGTGCGGGTGGGCGGCGCCGGTGATGAACCACTTGCGGCCGCTGAGGACCAGATGGTCACCGTCGCGCTGCACGGTGGTCTGCAGGTTGGTCGGATCGGACGAGGCGACGTCGGGCTCGGACATGGCAAAGGCCGAGCGGATGCGGCCGTCGAGCAGCGGCTCCAACCACTGGGTGCGCTGGGCGTCCGAGGCAAAGCGGTGCAGCAGTTCGATGTTGCCGGTGTCGGGCGCGCTGCAGTTGAACACCTCGGACGCCCAGGGCAGGCGCCCCATGGATTCGGCCAGCGGCGCGTATTCGAGGTTGCTCAGGCGGGTGCCGGGTTCGCCGTCTCTCAAGCCCGGCAGGAACAGGTTCCACAGGCCTTCGTCGCGCGCCAGGGCCTTGAGGTCATCGAGAAAGGGCGGGGGATAGACGCCGTCCTGCACGCTGCGGTGCCAGGCCGGGTTGTGGGGCAGCAGGTAGCGCTGCATGAAGGCGTCCAGGCGCTGGCGCAGCCCCTGCGACCGGGGGGTGTGGGCAAAGTCCATGCCGCATTGTGGAAGAGCGGCAGGGAGCTTGTCACAACGCAGGTGACAGTGTTGCTAGGTTGAACTGCGTCGGCCCGGTGGTGCCGTCAGGCCGAGCAGCACCGCCAGCAAGAGGGCGGCCACCATGTTGTGCGCCAGGGCCATCGAAAGAGGCAGGCCGCCGGCCACCAGCGCGACGCCCAGGGCGGCCTGCACGCCCAGCAGCGCCAGGATCAGGCCGGCCGAGGAGCGTCGTCCGCTGCGCCAGGCCAGAAGTGCCAGGGGCAGCAGCACGGCCACGACCAGCAGGGAGCCTGCGCGGTGCAGCACATGCACCAGGGCACCCGCAGGGTGGTGGGGTTGTGCGGCATCGGTCTGGGGTTCCACCCAGGGGTTGAGCGCCTGCCATGTCCCGGCGCTGACATCGCAGCCGCCCAGCTCAGGGCAGCTCAGGCCGGCCTGCCCGGCGCTGACCATGCCACCGAGCGCCACCTGGGCCATGAGCACCGCGGCGCCCAGCCAGGCCCAGGGAGCCAGCCGACGGGGCGCCGGGCTGGCGGTGGAGGACGGTGCCGCAGTGGTCAGGGCCAGGCGCACGCTGACCGCAAACATGGCAAACCCGCCCAGCAGATTGCCCAGCGTGACGGCGGGCAGGCGGGCATCGGATGTCCAGCGTCCAAGCACCGCCAGAAACAGCGCCAGAAACAGCAGCCACAGCGTCATCCGGCCTTCGGGCCAGAGGGCCGGGCGGGAGGCCAGGGCCGTCATCACCATCACCAGGATCAGCAGCAAGGCCGTGGAAGCGATCACCCGGTGTGCCAGGCGTGCAGCGGCCGTGGCGGTATCGGCCTGGGCGGGCTCGGCGCCTTGCTGCTGGGCGCGCAACTCCTGCCCATAGCATTGCGGCCAGGGTTCGCAGCCCAGCCCCGCCTTGGACAGCCGAAGAAACGCGCTGAGGCTGGTGATGACCAGAACGAAGACCGCGCAAATCCATGCCATGCGGTGCAGGAGAGCCAGCCGTTTGCCAGCACTGCTTGCTGACAGATTGGGCGCAACAGGGGTGTGCATGCGGGAAGATCCCAAGAAATTCGTTGTTAAAAAAACACAGTGCGTGCATCTTTCAGATGACCTGCATGGACAAGCCGGAAAGACTGTCAAAAGATGCATTCTGCGTGCTGGAAAACACGATTTGCGACATGTTTCAACGTCTTGTTTCTGGTGTTAACCACTATGTGGTCACCATTAACTATTGATTCAAATCATGCTTCTGTCGTTGTTTAGGCTCAAGAATGTAAAGTACTTTCAGGTTTACCAAGGAGAAGACATGAACCACCATGACGACGAGAATGAAAAAGTTCCGCTCATGCAGCAGCTACTGGACAACCCGTTCCTGCTGCTGTTCCTGGGTGTGATGATCCCCATGATTGTGTACAACCTCTGGGGCGTCATCGACATCCTGACCATTCCATTGGCCAAGTAAAGGAGCCATCACATGAGCGCAATTCTTCCTCCCTCAGAGCGGTTGTGGTGGAAACACCCACTGGACCGCCTCGAAGCCGTCTGGATCGGCATCGCTTTCGTCTGGTGCATGATCATGTTCTTCATGATGGTGGGCTGGCACATCTACGGTAAGCAGAATCTCTCTACCGAAACCTACAAAACCACGCCGGACAAGTTCACCGCCTCCACGCAGGCCATGGTGGACAAGTACACGGTGCGCACCGAAACCGATGAAAAGATCCCCGTGGTGGCACCGCCCGAGGGTTCCGATGTGTACCTGATCGCGCGCCTGTGGAACTTCTGGCCCATTCTTGAACTGGAAAAGGGCAAGTCCTACAAGCTGCACCTGACCTCCATGGACTACAACCATGGCCTGTCTATTCAACCGACCAACATCAACATCCAGGTGGTGCCGGGCTACGAACACGTGATCAAGGTCACGCCGAACGAATCGGGCACTTTCTCCCTCGTCTGTAACGAATACTGCGGTATCAATCACCACACCATGGTGAGCCGTATCTACGTCAAGTGATAGGGCAGAGGAACTGACATGACTACTGCTACAACTTACCGCACCTGCCCGCGCTCGGGCTTGCAGTTCGAGGCCCAGGCCGAGAAACTGATGATCGCCAATGCCTTTGTCGCCGTCGTGGCGCTGCTCGTCGGTGGCCTGCTGGCCATCGGGGTGGTGCTGACACGCTGGCCCGCCGTGCACTGGCTTGCCGCAGACACCTTCTACATGGTGCTCACGGCCCACGGCATCGACATGCTGATCTTCTGGATCATCTTCTTTGAAGTGGCTGTTCTGTATTTCGCCTCATCCACGCTCTTGCGATGCCGGATTGCGACACCCAAGATTGCCTGGGCAGCCTTCGCGCTGATGGTGATCGGTGCCGTGGTGAACAACGTCTCGGTGTTCCAGGGCGGCTCCAGCGTGATGATGACCTCGTATGTGCCCATGATGGCGCACTGGTCGTTCTACCTGGGACTGATCCTGTTCGCCGTCGGCGCGCTGATCGCCTGCTTCGTGTTCTTCGGCACGCTGGTCGTGGCCAAGCGCGAGAAGACCTATGAAGGCTCGGTGCCCCTGGTGACCTTTGGTGCCATCACGGCCGCCATCATTGCCGTGTTCACCATCAGCTCCGGCGCCATCATCCTGATCCCGACCTTCCTGATGGCCATCGGCGTCATCTCCGAAGTCGATCCGCTGATCTACCGCACCATCTGGTGGGCCTTCGGCCACTCGTCGCAGCAGATCAACGTCGCTGCGCACATCTCGATCTGGTACGCCGTGGCCGCCATCGCCTTTGGCGCCAAGCCCATGTCCGAGCGCGTCAGCCGTGGCGCCTTCCTGCTGTACATCCTGTTCCTGCAGCTCGCCAGTGCCCACCACCTGCTGGCCGACCCCGGCATCAGTACCGAGTGGAAAGTGGTGAACACCAGCTACTTCATGTACTTCGCCGTGCTGGCTTCGATGATCCACGCCCTGTCGATTCCGGGCGCCATGGAAGTGGCACAGCGCGCACGCGGCTACGACAAGGGTCTGTTCGAGTGGCTGCGCAAGGCACCCTGGGGCAATCCCGTGTTCTCCGGCGTGTTCATCTCGCTGGTGGGCTTCGGCTTCCTGGGCGGCATCACCGGCGTGATGATGGGTACCGAGCAGTTGAACCTGCTGATCCACAACACCATCTATGTGCCTGGCCACTTCCACGCCACCGTGGTGATTGGTACGACGCTGACCTTCATGTCGATGACGTACTTCCTGATCCCCGTGCTGTTCCGTCGCGAGATGATCAATCCGGGTCTGGCCAAGATCCAGCCGTACCTGTTCGGCTTCTCGATGTACTTCTTCTGCCTCGTGATGATGGGCGCCGGTACGCTGGGTGTTTCCCGCCGTCACTGGGACATGGCCTTCAGCGGTGCGGCACTGGCCTATGAATGGCCCGGTGCAGCCTACCTGATGATGGGTCTGGTCGGCGTCGGCGGCCTGGTGGCCATCGCCGGTGGTGCGATCTACATCTACATCACCGTCGGTTCGCTGCTGTGGGGCAAGAAGCTCGACACGGGCGCCGTGAGTGCCAAGTTCACCCCGGTGATGCGCGCAGCCCCCACGGCTGCTGCACAGACCTACGGTTCGGCAGGGTTCGTGGCTCCTGGCACCTTCGTGCTGGCCGTGTTCTTCCTCGTGACCTTCGTGCTCTACTACTTCATCAACTGGAAGTACCTCGGTCAGCTCTGGGGCCTTAGCTAAGCGGGATACTGCGCCATGCACACCACCACGCTCAAGCCCGCCGGGCGCAGCACAGCGCAGTTGACGCGTGACGTCATCTCGCTGTTCAAGCTGCGCATCGGTGTGCTGATCATGATTACCGCGCTCGTGGGCATGGCGGTCTCGCCAGGCCCGGCACCCAGCCTCGCGCAGGTGCTCGTGCTGGCGCTGTCGGTGCTCATTGCGTCGGCGAGCGCGGGCGCGTTCAACCAGTATGTCGAGCACGAGAGTGATCGCCTGATGGCGCGAACGCGCGGCCGTGCGTTCGCCACCGGTGCGCTGCCCCACCATCCCGCCTGGCTGGCCCTCATGGCCGTGCTGCTGGCAGGGGCGGTGGCGTCGGCATGGCTGGTGCTGAACGGGGCGGCGGCGTTGTACGTCTTCCTGGGGGCTTTCTTCTACGGCGTGGTCTACACCCTCTGGCTCAAGCGGCGCACCTCCCTCAATATCGTCATTGGCGGTCTTGCGGGGAGTTTTGCCGTGCTGGCCGGTGCGGCTGCCATTGATCCGAACCCAGGGCCCTTGCCCTGGCTGCTGGCACTGGTGCTGTTCCTGTGGACTCCGCCCCATTTCTGGAGCCTGGCCATCGCCAACCGTGCGGACTACGCCCAGGCGGGCGTTCCCATGCTGCCCGTCGTCGTCGGTCCCGAGCGTGCTGCACGCACGGTTCTGGTCAGCACGGTGGCGTTGTTCGTGGCCTCGCTGTTGCCTCTGGGTTACGGCGCGGGTCCCGTCTATGCCGTTGGCGCGCTCGCCGGCGGTCTGCATTTTGTTTACAAGTCATGGTTGCTGGCGCGCGATACCAACCGCGCCACGGCCATGGGCTCCTTCTTTGCTTCGCTGGTCCAGCTCAGTGTTTTGCTGGTGGCGGCGTGCATCGACGGATTCATGCGTTAGAACGTTCAGCGGCAGGCCCATCCATGCAATTGAACACAGCCATTCTTTCGAAACGCCTCGCGGCGGTGCTGTGTCTCGCTGCAGGTCTGCTGCTGCCCGTTTTCTCATTCGCTTCGTCGTCCAGCGCCGACATGGGGCTGGACCGCGAGTTGGCCCTGAAGGCCAGTCAGGCCGTCATCGGCACGAAAATTGGTGATCACACGCTGCTTGATCGGGAAGGCAAGCCCGTTCGGCTGTCGTCCTACCGTGGCAAGCCGTTGCTGGTGAGCTTTATTTACACGGGCTGCTTCCAGGTGTGCCCCAGCACCACGCGCTCGTTGCAGGAAACCGTCCAGGGGTTGCAGAAAACCTTTGGTACCAACAAATTCAATGTGGTGAGCATCGGCTTCAATCAGCCCGATGACTCTCCCATCGCACTCAAGACCTTTGCCGCCCAGTACCAGATCAACCAGCCCAACTGGGAATTCCTCAGCCCGTCGATGAGCACGGTCGCGGCCATTGCGCGTGACTTTGGCTTTGTCTATGCGGCCACTCCGGCCGGCTTCGACCATGTGCTGCAGGTTTCTCTGCTGGATGGTGATGGTCGCATCGTGCGGCAGGTGTACGGGGAGGGCATTCCTCCGGCGGAACTGGGCGAGCCGCTCAAGATGCTGCTCAGCGGAGAACCGTTTGAGCCCTCGATGATGCTCGACGGTGTGATGGATCGCATCCGCATCCTTTGCACGGTGTACGACCCCAAGACCGGCGACTACGTGGTGGACTACACCTTGCCGATCCAGATCGCCGGGGGCGTGACGTTTTTTATCCTTATGTTGATCTTCATGATCAACGAATGGCGCTCCAGCCGGACCAGCGCACGCAACAAGGAGGCGCGACGCGCCTGACGACGCCCGCCAGTCTTCATGCCTTCCTCCGGATCAGCCTTCGCTCGCGAAGTGCTTCCCGTCTCGCCGCTTCCTCCTCCGGTCACACGCATTGCCGTTGCCTACCGGGCTATAGAGCACGCATTTGATGTGCCGTTTGGCCCGGCGCTCAACCCTCTCAAGCACCTCGGAGCGCTGGGGTTCCTGCTGTTCTGGCTGCTGGTGGTCAGTGGCGTGGTGCTCTATGTCTTGCTCGATACATCGGCCGAAGGGGCTTACCGCTCCATCGACGAACTGGCGCAGGTTCCGTGGATGCTGGGTACGGCCCTGCGTGGCCTGCACCGCTACGCTGCCGACGGTTTTGTGATCATCATGCTGGCCCACCTGGCCCGTGAATGGGTGCTGGGCCGGTACAAAGGGTTTCGCCGTGTGCCCTGGCTGACAGGGGTGCCCCTGATTGCACTGGCCTTTGTCTGCGGCATCGGGGGCTTCTGGCTGAACTGGGACCAACTGGGCCAGTATTCTGCCGTCGCCACGGCGGAGTGGCTTGATACCCTGCCACTCCTGGCGTCCCCGCTGGCGCGCAATTTTCTCGGTGACGGCAACCTCAACCGCCTTTTCACGCTGTTTGTCTTCGTTCATATCGGCATGCCGGTGCTGATGCTTTTCGGGCTGTGGTTTCACATCCAGCGCATCAGTCTGGCCAAGGTCTTTCCTCCGCGCGCCCTGGCCCTGGGTACCACGGCCACCTTGCTGCTGCTGGCCCTTGTGCTGCCCGTGCGCAGCCAGGGCCCGGCCGATCTGACGAGGGTGCCGGAAAGCCTGCAGCTCGACTGGATCCTGCTTTTCATTCACCCCCTGACGGTTTCGACCTCTGAACTTGCCGTGTGGGCGCTGCTCGTCGCCACCTTTGCCGGTTTGGTGGCACTTCCGCTGCTGCCCGCGCGCAGGCAGCCCGTGGCAGAGGTCCACCCGGATCACTGCAGTGGATGCCGTCGCTGCTTTGACGACTGTCCGTACTCGGCCATCACCATGGTGCCGCACACGAATGGGCGCCGCGGAGTGCAACTGGCGGTGGTGGATGCCGACCTCTGCGCCAGTTGCGGCATCTGTGTGGGGTCCTGCCCCTCGTCCACACCGTTTCGCAGGGCGGAGGTATTGCACACGGGCATCGACATGCCGCAGTGGCCCATCAACGATCTGCGCGAGCGTTTGCTGCAGGGTCTGGAGGCCATGCCAGGCCCGAGGCGGTATGTGGTTTTTGGCTGTGACCAGGGCGCGCAGGCCCGTGCCACTGCCGCGCCGGACGTACTGCATTTCAGCCTTGTCTGCGCTGGTATGCTTCCGCCCTCTTTCATTGAATACGCCCTGCGCGGCGGTGCCGATGGCGTGCTGGTCAGTGGCTGCCGCGAGGGCGGGTGCGAGTTCCGTCTGGGCCAGCGCTGGACGCAGGAGCGCCTCAGCGGTGAGCGCGAGCCCCACTTGCGCACCACAGTGCCCGCAGACCGCTGGCATGTCGCCTGGGCAGACCGCGGCGATGAAGCCGCACTGGTCAGCGCCCTCGATCAATTGCGTGCGCGCGCTGGCACCCCCGAACCATTTTTGCCTCTGGAGAGTACCCCATGAACCGAGCCTTCAACTGGATAGGCCAAGCCCTTTTGTACAGTTGCTTCGCGCTGGCAATCGGCGTTTTTTCGCGCTGGCCGGTGTACCACCCGCTGCAACCCGACCATGCGCTGATCAAGGTCAGCTTTGTTCACCACGGGGTGCGCGTGGCAGACTGCAGGCCCTACACCAAGGAAGAACTTGCCAAGCTGGCGCCCAACATGCGTGCGCCCATGAAGTGCGAGCGCGAGCGCTCCCCCGTGCAGATTGAACTCGACATTGACGGCAAGACGGTGTTCCAGAAAATAGCCCACCCATCCGGCCTGTCGCGCGACGGCGCCTCCACGGTGTACCAGAGTTTTGACGTGCCCGCAGGCGCGCGCCGCATCACCGTGCGGATGAAGGACGACAAGACGGCCGAGGGCTTCAACTACCAGCATGATTCCACGATCACGCTCAAGCCCGCCCAGGTGCTGGTGATCGACTTCAATGCGGAGCAGGGAGGAATCATCCTGTCATGAGCGCCATACCCCGCCCCACCTTCGGAAGCGCAAGCGGTCCCACCCCCCCGGCGGCGGCCCAGCCCCTGGCGGAATACGACCTGGTCGTGCCCCAGGACGCCCGTCGCGCCCTGGCGCGCGGCTGGCTCTGGCTTGGGCTGATTGCGCTGATTGGCTCCGGTCTTTTCTCCATCCTGCTGGTGCTCTCGCGCACGCCGGGCATCAACCAGCTGCTGCCTGCGGCCAACTTTTTCCACGTCTCGCTGGTTTTGCATGTGGATCTGTCGGTGCTGGTCTGGTTTGTCGCGCTCGGCGGCCTGTTGTGGAGCCTCAACGGCACGCCCCGTGGTGCCGGATGGGGCTGGATAGCCCTGTGGATCACGGCCGCAGGCACCGCAGCGATGTCGCTGGCACCGTTCCTCGACCCGGGTGAGCCCATCATGGCCAACTACATCCCGGTGCTTTCCTCTCCCCTGTTCCTCGGGGGGCTGGTCGTATTTGGTCTGGGGGTGGCTGTTCTGGTACTGCGCAGCATGCTCTCGGCGCCGCGCCTGGGCTTCGGGTTCGGTGGTCAGGGTGCACTGCACTTCGGCCTCAACGCGGCAGCCGTGTCCATGGCGGTGGCCCTGCTGTCGTTCGGCTGGTCGTATGCGGTGGTTCCCCAGTCGCTCGACGGCAAGGCCTACTACGAGATTTTGTTCTGGGGTGGCGGGCATGCGCTGCAGTTCACCTGGACGCTGCTCATGCTGGTGGGCTGGCTCTGGCTGGCCAACGCCTGTGGCGCGCGCGTGCCGCTGAGCCCGCGCGTCACGTTGATGATGTTCGGCCTCGCCCTGGTGGGGGTTTTTGTCACCCCTTATGCCTATCTGGCGTACGACGTGGCCTCGGTGGAGCACCGCAACCTGCTCACCTGGGCCATGCGCGTGGGTGGCGGCCCTGCCATCGTGCCCGTGGGCCTGGCCGTGGTGGTGGCCGTGTTCAACCACCGCCTGGCTGATGAAACGATGCGTCCGTTGCGCGCCGCACTGCTGTCGTCGGTGCTGCTGTTTGCAGCGGGCGGCGTGATCGGTGTCTTTATCAACGGCAGCAACGTGCGCATCCCCGCGCACTACCACGGCTGCATCGTGGGCGTGACCCTGGCCCTCATGGGCGTAGTCTACAAGGTGCTTCCGGCCCTTGGCTACAGCGCGCCGCAGGGGCGCCTGGCCACCTGGCAGCCCTGGCTCTATGGCGCGGGCCAGCTGATGCACATCATCGGCCTGGTCTGGTCAGGCGGCTATGGCGTGCAACGCAAGGTGGCGGGCGCCGAGCAGGTGCTGCGCAGCACCGCCGAAGTGGCCGGCATGGGCCTCATGGGCCTGGGCGGCCTGATTGCCATCATCGGCGGACTGCTGTTCGTCGTCGTGGTGATCCAGGCCATTCGCAACACGCCTGCATCCGCAGGCCAATCACAGACGATACAACGATGAAACAACTCCAGGCATTGCTGCAGTGGCTGTTCCTGCGCGCCGAGGGACTGTTCAACTCGGCGTTCGGCGACCGGATCAACCCTTTCTACCATCTGGGTGCCATCACCTTCTTCCTGTTCTGGGTGGTGGGTGCGACCGGGCTGTACGTCTACATCTTCTTCGAGACGGGCCTGAGCGAGGCCTATTCGTCCGTGGTGTCCCTGTCCCAGGACCAATGGTACGCGGGCGGCATCATGCGCAGCATTCACCGCTACGCATCCGATGCCATGGTGCTCACCATGATGCTGCACATGCTGCGCTACTTCGCCTTCAACCTGTACCACGGTTTCCGCTGGTTCTCGTGGGTGACCGGAGTGATGCTGATCTGGATGGTCTATGCCTCCGGCATCAACGGCTACATGCTGCCCTGGGACCAGCTCGCGCAGTACGTCACCGTCGCCACCTTCGAATGGCTCGACTGGCTGCCCAGCTTCGGTGGCACGCTGATGCGCAACTTTGTGTACTCGGCCCATGTGGGTGACCGCTTCTTCACGCTGCTGTCGTTCATGCACCTGGGCATTCCGCTCGTGCTGCTGATGGTGATGTGGATCCACGTGCAGCGCGTGCCCAAGGCCCGCACCACGCCGCCACGCCCCATCGTGGTGGGCATTCTGGTGTCCATGTTCGTGCTGTCGCTGGTGGCGCCTGTGCAGAGCCAGGGCGGGGCGTCCGATCTGAGCACTGCCGTGACCAGTGTGGAACTGGACTGGTTCTATCTGGCCCTCTTCCCGCTGCTGACCGAATGGCCACTGGGTCGGGTCTGGGCTCTGGTGGTGGGCGGTTCTGTTGTGCTGTGTCTGCTGCCCTGGTGGCCGCCGAAGTTCCGCCGTGGCGAGACGCGCAAGCACCTGGTCGTAGTGCATGGTGAAGCAGGCGCCAGCACCGAATTCAAGCTGCGCGAGGGCGAAACCATTCTGGACGCCGGTTTGCGTGAAGGCCTGGCCCTGCCCTACGAATGCCGCAACGGCGGCTGCGGGCTGTGCCTGTGCAGCGTGGAACATGGCAGCGTCGAGCACCGCCCCTACCAGCGCAGCGCGCTGCCCGATGCCCTCAAGGCCCAGGGCAAGGCGCTGATGTGCTGTGCGGTGCCGAAAGGCGATGTGGTCATCGAGGTCGATGGCTTCGTCCCGAGTGAGGCGGCCACCATCGCCACGGTGCACAGCGGTACCGTGGTCGGCCTTGAGCGGCTGGCCGAAGACGTGATGCGCGTGCTGATTGCATTGCCCCAGGGCCAGACGCTGGACTTCGAAGCCGGTCAGTACATCGACATCCTGCTGGACGACGGCCAGCGCCGCGCCTTCTCGTTTGCCAATGCGCCGCACACGCGCGAGCAGATCGAACTGCATGTGCGCCTCATTCCCGGCGGGCGCTTCACCACCCATGTGTTTGACGGCATGAAGGTGGGAGACCCCATCCGCTTCGAGGGCCCGCGCGGCAGCTTCACGCTGCGCGACAGCATGCACCCCATCCTGTTCGTGGCGGGCGCCACCGGCTTTGCGCCCATCAAGAGCATCGTCGAGGATGCCTTCCAGCGCGGCGTGCAGCGGCCCATGCGCCTGTATTGGGGCGTGCGCCAGCGCAAGGACCTCTACATGCTGGAGCAGTGCGAGCAGTGGCACCGCGAGCACCCCAACTTCAGCGTGGTGCCGGTGGTTTCCGAGCCCTCCGAGGATGACGGCTGGACGGGCCGCACGGGCCTGGTGCACGAGGCCATGCTGAAGGATTTTGCCGATCTCAGCGGCCACGAGGTCTACCTCTGCGGCTCGGTGAAGATGGTGGAAACCGCCGTGCCCGCGTTCCTGGCCCAGGGCCTGGGTGAGGACGCCTGCTTCTCTGACGCCTTCCTGATGGCGGCTCCGGTGCAGGCCCCAGTGCAGCCGCAGCCGTAAGCTGCCCCAAAGAAACCGCCCGGCCCCGTGAAGGTGCCGGGCGGTTTTTTTATGGCGCCGTCAGAGGCCGAGGGACTCGTACAGCGCGTCCATGCGCGCCGTCACCTCGGCATCCATGGTGATGGTGCGGCCCCACTCGCGCTGCGTCTCGCCGGGCCATTTGTTCGTGGCGTCCAAGCCCATCTTGCTGCCCAGGCCGCTCACGGGCGAGGCGAAGTCGAGGTAGTCGATGGGCGTGTGCTCCACCATCATGGTGTCGCGCGCCGGGTCCATGCGCGTGGTCAGCGCCCAGATGACTTCCTTCCAGTCGCGCACGTCCACGTCCTCGTCCACCACGACGATGAACTTGGTGTACATGAACTGGCGCAGGTGGCTCCACACGCCCATCATCACGCGGCGTGCGTGGCCTGGGTAGGCCTTCCTGATGCGCACCAGCGCCATGCGGTAACTGCAGCCCTCGGGCGGCAGGTAGAAGTCCACGATTTCCGGGAACTGGCGCTGCAGCAGCGGGATGAACAGCTCGTTGAGCGCCATGCCGAGCACGGCGGGCTCGTCGGGCGGCTTGCCGGTGTAGGTGGAGTGGTAGATGGCATCCTTGCGCAGCGTGATGCGGTCCACCGTGAACACCGGAAACTCGGCCTGCTCGTTGTAGTAGCCCGTGTGGTCGCCATACGGCCCTTCGAGCGCATGCTCCCAGCCGCTGGCGTGCTGGGCGTCGGGCTGGATGTGGCCTTCGAGCACGATCTCGGCGCTGGCCGGCACGCGCAGCGGCACGCCCAGCGCGGACGCCACCTCGGTGCGCGCGCCGCGCAGCAGGCCGGCGAACTGGTATTCGGACAGGCTGTCGGGCACCGGCGTCACGGCGCCCAGGATGGTCGCCGGATCGGCCCCGAGCGCCACCGCCACCGGATACGGTTTGCCAGGATTCGCGGCGCAGTGGTCGCGGAAGTCGAGCGCACCGCCCCGGTGCGCGAGCCAGCGCATGATGAGCTTGTTGCGCCCCAGCACTTGCTGGCGGTAGATGCCCAGGTTCTGCCGGGCCTTGTGCGGCCCCTGTGTGATGACCAGGCCCCAGGTGACCAGCGGCGCCACGTCGCCCGGCCAGCAATGCTGGATGGGCAGGCGCGCGAGGTCCACGTCCGCACCCTCCCACACCACTTCCTGGCACGGTGGGCTGCTGCGCTCCTTGGGCGCCATGTTCCACAGCGTCTTGAGCAGGCTGCCCATGCCCACCATTTCCTTGAAGCCCTTGGGCGCCTCGGGCTCCTTGAGCGAGGCCAGCAGTTCGCCGAACGGCCGCAGCCCGGCGATGCTCTCCACGCCCATGGCACGCGCCACGCGCTCGGGCGTGCCGAACAGGTTGCCGAGCACGGGCATCTGGTGGCCCGTGGGGTGCTCGAACAGGATGGCCGGGCCGCCCGCGCGCAGCACCCGGTCGCACAGCGCCGTCATCTCCAGGTGGGGCGATACCGGCTCGCGCACGCGGCGCAGCTCGCCCGCCTGTTCGAGCTGCTGGATGAAGTCACGCAGGTCGTGGTAATGCATGAAATATTTGAGTGAAAAGTGGCATTTGCGCCCTATGGTAAAGCGCTTGCAGCTATTGATTAAATAGCATTAAAGGGGCTGGAGCAGGGAGAAGGCGGCGCCCTGGAATCACGCGCCCGGCGCCAGCCCCTGCCAGCGCACCGCCAGGGCATGGGGCACCTCCAGCAGGTCGAGCGCGCGCGCCACGCTGTGGTCCACGATGTCGGCCACGCTCTGCGGGCGCTGGTAGAACGCGGGCACGGGCGGGCAGACGATGGCGCCCATCTCGGTCAGGCTGACCATGTTGCGCAGGTGCCCGAGGTGCAGGGGCGTCTCGCGCACCATCAGCACCAGGCGGCGGCGTTCCTTGAGCACCACGTCGGCCGCGCGCGTGAGCAGGCTGTCGGACAGGCCATGTGCCACGGCGGCCAGCGTGCGCATGGAGCACGGCGCAATGACCATGCCCGCGCACTGGAACGAGCCGCTGGCGATGCTGGCGCCCACATTGCGCGCGTCGTGCACCGTGTGCGCCAGCGCCTCGACCGAGGCGGGGTCCATGTCCAGTTCATGCCGCAGCGTGCGCCAACCGGCGTCGGACACCACCAGGTGCGATTCGACGCCCGCGCATGTCTGCAGCACCTGGAGCAGCCGCACGCCGTACACCGCACCGCTGGCCCCGGAGATGGCGACGATGATGCGGCGCGGCTCAGGCATGGGAGGCTACGAGGGGGTGTTCCAGCAGGTCGGCCTCGATGCGGGCGAGCACCTCGGCCGCTTCCTGGGGGTCGAAGTCCTGGTGGTTGCGTTTCTTGACGCCGTACTCGTGCAGCTGGTAGTGCCGCCCGGGCGTGATGCCATGCCGGGCCAGCGAGCTTTTGACGCACACCAGCGGACAGCCATCCAGCGCAAGGATGGGCCGCCCCGACTGCGCAAGCCGCACCAGCTTGGGCACGTCGCCCCCCACGCCGGCGATGCAGGACATCTCTGCGACGCCCTTGCGGTCCATGCGCACGGCCACATGGTTGGCCAGCTGCGCGGCGCTGGAGCAGCCCGAGCAGGAATAGACCAGCGGCAGGGGGTCCGCAGCAGCGTTCATGGCCGTGCCCCCGGCGCCGCCCCCATGCCAGGGCGCAGTGCCGAAAGGCGCGCGAGCACCTGGCGCGGCGCCCATTGCTGCAGGTCGAGCACCGGAAGTTCGAGTGCGTCGAGGGTGTTCTTCACCACCAGGCCGAGTTCGGTGTCGCCTTCCATGACGAGACGCCGGTTGAAGAACAGCGTGTCGGGGTCCTGCTGGCGCTGGGCCAGCAGCAGGAAATCATGGGCGCTGGCACTGATGCACAGGTCGATCTCAGCATGGCGCGCGCGGGGCGCGAAGGCGCCCCCGGTCCAGGTGAAGTCGAAGGTGATGCGGGCATCGCGCACATGGATGCGCAGGCGCTTGTGCAGCAGCATGTCGCCCACGTCCCGCGGCAGCTGGCGTGCCACGCCGAGGTTGAGCGCCGTGACCAGCAGCATCGAGCCCGGGAAGGCCGGAAGACGTGACGTGAGAACTGCCAGGGGGGAGGGCAGGGTGAAGGGTGCAGGAGTGGAGTGATTCATGGCTTTCCTCAGGGGGCGATGGGGCGCTGACTGGCAGCCAATGCACGCCGACGCCATGGTTTCATGATTGGACAGCGATCAGGGCCTTCCTGGCAAGTCCCGCAGGGCTCAGGCCGTGGCCAGGGCCGCTGGTGTTTCCACCAGATCCAGGCCTGGCTGGCCGTGCCAGTAACCGTTGCAGCTTTGTTCGGGCATCAGCGGCTGCAACTGCGCGCGGGCATCGCGCGGGTCCAGCGTGCCGTTGCGCACAGCGTCGAACAGCGCCACGATGTCACACGTGTTCTGCGCCTGCGGGCTGATGCGCGCCACGGCCACGCCCATGCGTTGCATGCGCGGAAGCTCGTCGATGAGGTTGTGCACGCGGGCCGACTGCGTCTGGATGCCGTTGAGCACGAGGAACTCCTCGCTCTCGCGCGTCTTGAGCATCAGGCCGTCCGGGTGGTCCAGGCAGCTGAACTGGCAGTCGTCCTTGGGCAGGTTGCGCTGGCGCGCGGTGAAGCAGCGCGCAGAGAATGCCAGCGGCATCCGGCCGTAGGCAAACACCTCGGTCTGCAGATTCTGCGGGCCGGCCTGGATCAGGGCGGCCAGATCCTGGTGCTTCATCTCCAGCGGCGCCACCCAGCGCGTGGCACCGAGCGAGGCCAGCCACTGCAGCGAAGGCTGGTTGTAGATGTTCAGGTGCAGCCCGCCGACAAAGGGGCGTTTGCCCGCCAGGCGCTGCACGGCGCCCATGTCGTTCGCCTCGATGAGGTAATCGGGGTTGTTCGTCACCTTGTGCATGGTGCTCACTTCCACGCCCGATTCCAGCAGCACCTGCGTGGACAGCACAGCCTCCTTGCCGGAGGCGCGCATCAGGTCGGCGATGTCGAGCCAGTCCTGCAGGCGCAGTTCTTTGCGCCGCGAGCAGACGGTTTCGCCGAGGTAGACGATGTCCACCGGCGACGCCGCCACGGCTTGGTAGAAGTCGAAAGTGGTCTGGCGCGACCAGTAGTACTGCGGCGCACCCAAAGAGAGCTTGATCATGTTGGTCATTTCCAGGGGCGGTGGTAGGCGCCCAGGGTGTGTTGCTGGCCTTCGGCGACCTGGTCGAGGCTGGCCATCCAGGCGGTCTTGGGGGCGTAGCGCAGCGGGTCGGCCAGGCAGTTGTCGATGGCATCGCGCCAGACTTTGGTGACCTGCGCGACGTAGGCGGGGCTGCGCTGGCGGCCTTCGATCTTCACGGCACGCACGCCCATCTTCATGAGTTTTGGCAGCAGTTCGAGGGTGTTGAGGCTGGTAGGCTCTTCGATGGCGTAGTAGTTCTCGTCCTCGCCCACGTCAAAGCGCCCCTTGCACAGCGTGGGGTAGCCCGCGTTCTCGCCAGGGGCGTAGCGGTCGATGAGCACACCGCCCAGGCGCGATTCGAGTCCCTTGGGTGTTTCCTGCCAGCGCACCGCCTTGGCCGGCGAGCACACACCGTGGGTGTTGGGCGACTCGCCCGTCACGTAGGACGAGAGCGCGCAGCGCCCCTCGACCATCACGCACAGGCTGCCAAAGCCGAACACCTCGATCTCCACCGGGGTGCTGTCGATCACGCGCTGCACCTGCTCCGTGGACAGCACGCGCGGCAGCACCGCGCGCACGATGCCGAATTGCTCGCGGTAGAAATTGATGGCGTCGGCGCTGGTGGCCGAACCCTGCACCGAGAGGTGCAGGCGCAGCTTCGGGTGGTGTTGCGCGCCGTACTGCATCAGGCCCGGGTCGGCCAGGATGACGGCGTCCACGCCCAGGTCCACGGCCTTGTCCATGGCCGCGCGCCAGGGCGCAGGGTTGGCGGCCTGCGGGTAGGTGTTGAGTGCCATGAACACCTTGCAGCCGCGCTCGTGCGCATACCGGATGCCGTTGGCGATGGCCGCTTCGTCGAAGTTCAGCCCGGCGAAGTTGCGCGCGTTGGTGGCGTCGCGCAGACCCAGGTAGACGCAGCTGGCGCCGTTGTCCACGGCGGCCTTGAGTGCAGGCAGGCTGCCGGCGGGGCAGACCAGTTCAAAAGCGGCGGTGGCGCTGTCGGGCGCCATTGCCTCGGGGGTAGGGGTCAGGGTGTGCATGCGGTCTGTGTTCTGACGCGGGCGCACGGACGGGCGCCATCGCAAGCGCGCAACAATACGCCTCGGGAAATACCCATGTCATGACATTTGTCAAGTTCTTGGGCAATGCCCGACGCCCTTGATCGGGCATGGTTTTTTCCCTCGGCCCCCCTCCAGGGGCCGGTCGAAACCCCCGACAATGCGTGTACATCACATGAACAAGAACTTGTGGCTGCTCGCCCTGTGCCAGGGGCTTTTTCTGACCAACAACGTGGTCTTCATTGCCATCAACGGGCTCGTGGGCCTGCAGTTGGCTCCCCTGGGCTGGATGGCCACGCTGCCCGTCATGGGCTATGTGGTGGGCGGTGCCCTGTCCACGCCGCTGGTGGCACGCAGCCAGGCGCGCTGGGGGCGCAAGGTGTCGTTCCAGATCGGCCTGGCGGTGGCGGTGTTTTCGGCCCTGCTGTGCGCCTGGGCCGTCTTATCGGCCAACTTCTGGCTGCTGTGCACGGCCACTGTGGTGGCGGGGTACTACAGCGCCAATGGCCAGCTCTATCGTTTTGCCGCTGCGGAACTGGCCGTGCCGTCGTATCGCGAGAAGGCGGTGTCGCTGGTTCTGGCCGGTGGCCTGCTGGGCGCGGTGGCCGGCCCCAACCTGGCCAGCGCCACGCGCACGCTGCTGGGCGTGCCCTTCGCGGGCGCCTATGTGGCGCTGATGGGGGTCGCACTGCTGTCCATGGCGCTGATGTCCGCCATCCGGTTCGACGCCCTGCCCCGACCCAGCGCCCCGGCGGGCACGCCCGGGGGCGGGCGCTCCGTGGTCCAGTTGCTGCGCGAACCCGCCTTTGCGGTGGCGGTGCTGGGCGCGGCCCTGGGCTACGGCGTGATGAATCTGCTGATGGCTGCCACGCCCCTGGCCATGCAGGTGTGCGGCTACGCCTTCGACGACGCCGCGCTGGTGCTGGAATGGCATGTGATCGGCATGTTTGCGCCCGGTTTCTTCACCGGGCACCTGATCAAGCGTCTGGGCGTGCTGCCTATCATGGGCACGGGGGTGCTGCTCAACCTCGCCTGCGTGACCGTTGCCCTGATGGGAGTGGAACTGCACCACTTCACCGTCGCGCTGTTCCTGCTGGGTGTGGGCTGGAACTTCCTGTTCACCGGCAGCACCACCCTGGCCATGCAGGCCTACCGCCCCGAGGAGAAGGACCGCGCCCAGGCGGCCATCAATTTCTTCGTGTTCGCCACCATGGCGCTGACGTCCTTCGCCTCGGGCGCGCTGGTGACCACCCAGGGATGGGCGCTGCTGAACGTTGGCTCGCTCATACCGATCATCGTGACCGGTGCGGCGCTGGCTTGGCTGGCGCTAAGGCAGCGCCGGGCTGCTGCCTGAGTCCTATGACGGCTTCAGGCATATCAAAAACAATAGCTTGAAGCGCTTTCTGCAAAAGGTCTGAAGCCTGATTTCATTCAAAATCAGGTCCGAACGGGCGCATGTTTCTCCAGCCAGCGCTGCAGCACTTCGAACACCGGGGCGGCGTCCAGCTCGTTGAACAGCTCGTGGTACAAGCCCTCGAAGCAGCGTGACTGGACCACGCGGTCGGGCGCCGCTGCCGCAAAGGCGCGGCTACCGGCCGGATTGACCAGCCGGTCGGCACCGGCCCACATCAGCAGCGTGGGCACCTGCCAGTGCGCGGCGCGTGCCACCGTCGCCGGTCCGGCTTCGGCGATGAAGCGCGCCAGGCGCGCGCTGATGCGGTCGTGGCACAGCGGATCGGATTCATAGGCTGCCACGACGGCCGGGTCGTGCGAGATGTAGCGCGCTTCGAGCCCGTTGCCCACACGCAGGTTGGGCGCCACGCGCGGCAGTGTGGCCAGCAGGATTTTCTGCACGGCATGGAGACCGGGGTCGAGCGCGGGAGACGACAGCACCAGCGCATCCACCGGGCGCAGGTGCATGGCCACGAAGCGCGCGGCCACGAGTCCGCCCATGCTGTGGCCCAGCAGCACCAGTGGCAGGCCTTCGGGTGTGTGCGCGCGGGCAGCGTCCACCATGTCGGCCAGGTCGTCGAGCAGCCGCATGTCGTGGTTCAGTCCGCCGCGGGGCCCGGCCGACCGGCCGTGGCCGTAGTGATCGTAGGCGCGCACTGCGAAGCCCCAGTCGTTGAGGTGCTGCGCCACATGGTGGTAGCGGCCAGCGTACTCGCCCAGGCCGTGCACCAGCAGTACCGTGCCTCGCCGGGGGCGGCCCTCCGCCAGGGGCCAGTGGTAGGCGGCGAGATTTTCGCCGTCGCTGGCGGTGAAGGTGGTCAGGGAGAAATCAGCAGGGTGGGACATGGCGTCAAGCGGCGGGCATGTTGGCAATGACCTGCGCCACGGCGGCCGTGAGCTTCTTGGCGTAGGGTACGTGCAGGAATTCGTTGGGTCCATGGGCGTTGCTCTTGGGGCCGAGCACGCCGCAGACCATCATCTGCGCCCGCGGGAAGCCCTGGCTGAGCATGCCCATGAGCGGAATGGTGCCGCCCTGGCCGATGAAGCCGCAGGGGGCGCCGAAATGCGCTTGAGAAGCGGCATCCAGCGCCTGGGCGAACCAGGGCGCCGTCTCGGGAGCGTTCCAGCCGTTGGCTCCACTGGCGCTCTCCCAGGTCACCTTGGCCTGGTAGGGGGCGTTGTCTTCAAGCAGGGATTTCATCTCCTGCACGCAACTGGCAGCGTCCACCAGCGGTGGCAGGCGCAGGCTCAGCTTGAACGCGGTGTAGGGGCGCAGCACGTTGCCCGCGTCCTGCAACGCCGGGAAGCCCTCGGCGCCGGTCACGCTCAGCGTGGGCTCCCAGGTGCGTTTGAGCAGCGCCTGCACCGGGTCCGTGGTGGTGGGCAGCGCGACGATGGTGGAGCCACCACAGTCGTGGTACGCCCAGGGGAAACGCCGGTACACCTCCTCGCCCAGGATGGCCGCCGTGGCGCGTGCCTGCGCCAGGCGCTCGGCGGGGACCTCGCAGTGGAAGCGCGCGGGCAGCAGGCGCCCGGTGGCGCTGTCTTCCAGCCGGTCGAGCACCTGGCGCATGATGCGGAAGCTGGACGGCACCAGACCTGAGGCGTCGCCCGAGTGGATGCCCTCGGTGAGGATTTCCACCTTCAGCGTGCCGCTGGCCATTCCGCGCAGGCTGGTGGTGAGCCAGAGCTGGTCGTAGTTGCCCGCGCCCGAATCGAGGCAGACGACGAGGGCCACGTCGCCCAGGCGGGCTTTCAGCGCGTCGATGTAGGGCAGCAGGTCACGCGAGCCGCTTTCCTCGCTGGTCTCGATGAGACCGACGATGCGCGGGTGCGGCACGCCCTGGCGCTGCAGTTCCTGCACGGCTGCGATGCTGGCGTACACGGCATAGCCGTCGTCGGCGCCGCCCCGGCCGTAGAGCTTGCCGTCTTCATAGTGTGGCGTCCAGGGGCCGAGGTCTGCGCGCCAGCCGGAAAACTCGGGCTGCTTGTCCAGGTGGCCGTACATCAGCACCGTCTGGCTGCTGGCGGGGCGTGTGGCGGCGATTTCAAAGAACAGCACCGGTGTGCGGCCGGGCAGGCGCACCACCTCGGCCGTCAGCCCCGCCACCTGTTGCGCCTCGACCCACGCAGCAGCGTTGCGCACCACGGTGTCGAGGTAACCCAGGTCGGCCCAGCCGGACTCGAACATCGGCGACTTGGCCGGGATACGGATGTAGTCGGTGAGCTGGGGAACGATGCGCTCGTCCCAGACCCGGCTCACGCTCTCCAGCGCTTGCGCAGGTTGCAGGGCTTGTGTCGGGATGCGGGCGTTCATGGTGCGGCTCCAGGGCAATCAAAAGACGGATTCGACCACAACCCAGGAAACGGCGCCATGTACCAGGGAAGGCTTCCGTACGGCAGCGTACAGACCGCGTCGCTCGCTTGCAACAACATGTCACCACAGCTCCCGCTCCTGACGTTGCTACGAAAGCCACCATGCCCAAAATCAAATACATCCCCTGTGCATTGCTGGCACTCACCCAGAGCGTTTACGCCCAGCAACCGCCGACCGCCGGAAGCCAGATGCTGAACATGCCGGCCACCCAGATGCCGCAGCCCAGTGCGCCGCCCATCGAGGTGATGCAAGACAGACCGGCACCGGTTCAGGACGCCGATAGCGCGCGGGTGCTGGTCAGGACGCTGCGGGTGACGGGCGCGCAGGCGTACTCTGAAGACATGCTGCTTGGCATCACCGGTTTCAGGCCCGGCAGTGAGCTGACGCTGACCGAGCTGCGCACAATGGCGGCACGCATCACCGATTTCTACCGCCAAAACGGCTATTTCGTCGCCCAGGCCTATCTGCCAGCGCAGGACATCACGAACGGCGAGCTGACCATTGCCGTGCTGGAGGGCCACTATGGCCAAGTGGTCTTGCGCAACCAGACGAACCTTTCGGATGGTCTGGCAGGCAGTCTGCTGGGCGGCGTGCAAAGCGGCGACGTGGTCACCACCGAGCCGCTGGAGAGCAGTCTTTTGCTGCTCTCCGATCTGCCTGGCGTGAATGTCAAATCGACATTGGTTCCTGGGGCGGCCCCCGGGACGTCGGACTTGATCGTGGACGTGACACCCGGCCAGCGCGTCACGGGCAGCATAGACGCCGACAACGCCGGCAACCGCTATACCGGCGCCTACCGTTTGGGCGCTACGGTGAACCTGAACAACCCCACCGGTCATGGCGATGTGGCCACGCTGCGTGCCGTCACTTCAGGCTCAGGGCTGCATTACGTGCGTGGCTCTTACCAGATGCAGTTCGGCAAAGCCCGCGTCGGTGTGGCCTACAGCCACCTCGGCTACGAACTGGGTAAAGAATTTTCCAGCCTCGATGCCCACGGCACGGCCAAGATCGCCAGCCTGTACGGCAGCTACCCGCTGATCCGTTCGCGCAACAGCAACCTGTACGCGGGCCTGGGGTTCGACGCCAAGTCGTTCGACGACCGGGTGGACTCCACCGCCTCGGTCACCGACAAGCGCTCGCAGGTGCTGACGGCCAGTCTGTATGGCAACCACAGCGACAGTGTGGGCCGGGGGGGGCTCAGTGTGTACTCGCTCGCCTGGTCCTACGGCAACCTCGACATCCGTACGCCTGCCGTGCGATCGTTCGATGCAATGACTGCGCAAACGCATGGCCATTTCAACAAACTTGCAGTCCATGTCGCGCGGCTGCAGAACTTGAGCGAATCGTTCTCGATGTATGCGTCCATCAACGGCCAGATGGCATCCAGGAACCTGGATGTATCCGAAAAGATGGAACTGGGCGGCATGTATGCCGTGCGGGCCTATCCCGAAGGGGAGGCCTATGCCGACGAAGGCTATGTGCTGACGCTGGAAGGCCGGATGCTGCTGCCGAAATTGCATGAACACCAGGCGGGCCAGATGCATTTCATCGTTTTTGCGGACACCGGCACCGTGACGGCGAACAAGAACCCCTGGGCTGTCGGACCGAACCGCCGAACGCTCAGCGGTGCGGGGGTCGGTCTGAACTGGACCGTGGCCAACGATTTTGTGGTGAAAGCCTATTACGCCCGCAAGCTGGGCAACAGCGCGGCAACGTCCGCGCCGGACCGATCGGGCCGTTTCTGGATACAGGCCGTGAAGTATTTCTGAGCCATCGGGCTGCCCAGAACACCCGATTGACACGCCTTTCAACCCCACCGGACGCCCCCCATGAACTGCACCTACCGATCCATCTGGAATGAACACACCGGTACCTTTGTCGCTGTGGCTGAAAACGCCCGAAGCAATGGCAAGAAGACATCGTCGGCCCAAGTGGTCGCAGGAGATATGGCACGCCTGGGACTGAGCACCCTGGCCATTTACCTGGCGCTGGCGTTTGTCACCCATGCCTACGCGCTGCCCGCTGGCGGCGTGGTGGCCGCTGGCGCTGCGAGCATCGCCCAGGGCACGGGCAGCACCACCATCACCCAGACGTCGCAGAATGCAGCGCTGCACTGGCAGAGCTTTCAGATCGGCGCGCAGGAATCCGTCCGGTTCGTGCAGCCCAACAGCAATTCGGTGGCGCTGAACCGGGTGCTGGGACCGGATCCATCGAGCATCCTGGGCAACTTGTCGGCCAACGGCAAGGTGTTTCTGGTCAACCCCAACGGCATCCTGTTCGGCAAGAGCGCCTCCGTCAATGTCGGCGGGCTGGTTGCATCCACATTGGGCATCACGGACAGCGATTTCATGGCTGGCACCTACCATTTCAATGGTGCGGGTGCGGGCAGCGTGCTGAATCAGGGCTCCATCAATGCCTCGGGCGGCTATGTGGCCCTGCTGGGTGCCAGCGTCAGCAACGAGGGCGTGATTGCGGCGCGCCTGGGCACGGTCGCACTGGCTGCAGGCCAGGCCATCACGCTCGATGTGGCCGGAGACGGCCTGCTGAATGTCGCGGTGGCTCAGGGTGCCCTGAATGCGCTGGCGCAGAACGGCGGCCTGATCCAGGCTGACGGCGGACAGGTGCTGCTGACCGCCCAGTCCGCAGGGGGCATGCTGCATGGTGCCGTGAACAACACGGGCGTGATTCAGGCCCACACCATCGAAAACCACAACGGCACCATCCGGCTGATGGGTGATATGCACAACGGTGCAGCGAACGTCGGCGGGCTCCTCGACGCCAGCGCCCCAGGGGGAGGCAACGGGGGGTTCATTGAAACCTCTGCAGCCCATGTGAAGATTGCCAATGACGCACGTGTCACCACCGTCGCATCCCAGGGGGTGACGGGCACCTGGCTGATCGACCCGCAGGACTTCACCGTGGGCGGTCTCGCCACCGACAACATTTCCGGGGCCACTCTCTCGGCGCTGCTGGTGACCAACAGCGTCGTCATCAGTACGGTGACGGGACCGGATGTCGTGGTTCCAGGAACACCTCCGGTCAGCAATCTGAACACGGCGACCGACGGCAACGGCGATATCTATATCAACCAGCCGGTCAGCTGGACGGCCAGTTCCAGTCCTACGACACTGACACTGAATGCGTCCCGGGACGTGAACGTGAACCAGCCGATCAGTGCCACCAACGGAAACCTGGTGGCGTGCTGCGGTCGCGATGTGAACGTGAATGCCGCCATCACGACGGTCAATGGCAGCGTCTCTCTGGCGGCGGGGCGCAACGTCAACATGGGTGCCGCCATGACGACGACCGACGGAAACATGTCCATTTGCGCCGCAGAGGATGTCAACATTGGCGCCAAAATCACACTGACGCGGGGCAGCAGTATCCCGGCCCAGAGCCTGGGCCTGCCAATCGGCCTGGTGCTGAGCGCCGGCAACGGTGGCACCGGGCCGGGGGTTGCGGGCGGGACCGTGATCTTTGCGCCAGGCACTCCGGCGGCCACCGTCACCGGACCCAATGCACCCGTCACCATCCACTACAACCCGGTTTCTTACGCGACGCCCACGGACTATTCCGGGCATTTCATCCTGACGGGAGGCGCAGCCCTGACGCAGCAGATGCTGGTCTTCGCGGCGGGAGGCGACAAGGTTTATGACGGCAGCACTGCGACCACCCTGACGGGACTGAAGGGGGCGCCTGCCGGTGTCACGCTGGTGGCCGGGCCTGGCAGCAGCGCGGCGTTTGACACACCCGACGTGGGAACGGACAAGACGATCACCTATACCGGCTACAGCTTGGGCGGCGCAGACGCCAGCCAATACGCTCTCGCCGTGTCTTGCTGCGGCCCTGCAGGGGCCAAAACATCCGGGGCCATCGCGGCAGCTCCACCGCCACCGCCACCGCCACCGCCACCGCCACCGCCACCGCCACCGCCACCGCCACCGCCACCGCCACCGCCACCGCCACCGCCACCGCCACCGCCACCGCCACCACCCGTGCCCGTGCCCGTGCCCGTGCCCGTGCCCGTGCCCGTGCCAGTGCCAGTGCCAGTGCCAGTGCCAGTGCCAGTGCCAACGCCAACGCCAACGCCAACGCCACCCGTGCCAACGGTACTGCTTACACCCGTCGTGTTTCCGCAAAACCCGCCGGCGGATGTATGGCCGCCAGTGTGGCCGGCGCCCCGGGTTCCCACGGATGTTCTGCCAGCGCCACAGCCGGAGTTGGTGACGGTTGCAACGCCCATGCCCACCGTCGTGCCTCCCCCTGTCGTGCAGGAGAGGCCGCCCGAGGCGGTGCCAGTGCCACCGGTCTATCAGGCGCCTGTTCGGCTGCCCAAGCAAGATCGCAACTGAGCGGAGGAGGCTCCATGCATGTTCGTGATTCCTGGCAGGGGATGCCCGCACCCGTGGCGGCGATGCTTCGCCTCGCAGGTCGGACAAGGCTTCACTTGCTGAAAAAATGGCTGCGGCTTTTGCCCGTCTTGCTGACGCTCGGTTCTGGCGTGTTCCCGGCGTTGGCGACGCAAACGGTGGAAAGTGGGCCGAAAGAGGGCCTCCCAGCCGGTGCGCCGCAGACCGACATGGCCCCTCGATCCCTGCGGGCAGACTTCGCGCACGAGCCTGCGTCCCCCGATGCACGTCTCGTCGCAGACTGGATTGTCCGCTCGGGCGACAACCGGCACAGCCCCTTCGTGCTTGTGGACAAGGCGGACGCCAGGGTGTATGTGTTCTCCGCAGAGGGAAGAATCCAGGGTGCGGCACCGGCATTGCTGGGTCTGGCCACGGGAGACCACGCGGTTCCCGGCATCGGCGAGCGCAAGTTGTCCAGCATTCGTCCGTATGAACGCACCACGCCGGCAGGGCGTTTTGTCGCGTCGCTGGGGCGCAACCTGAAGGGAAGTGAGATCCTGTGGGTGGACTACGAGGGCGCCATTTCCATGCATCCCGTGGTCACATCCAATGTCAAGGAACGTCGGGCGCAGCGCCTGTCCACACCCACACCGCTGGACAACCGCATTTCGTATGGCTGCATCAACGTCCCGCTCGATTTCTTCAGGACTGTGCTGAAGCCCGCTTTTACCGGGACCGACGGCATTGTCTACGTGTTGCCAGAAACGCCTGCCGGGCGGCAGTTGTGGGTCTTGAACGATGGCGACAGCCTCTTCGCTCGCATGGGACAGAGCAGCCCCACAGATTGAGCCCACCCGCGGTCATCGGCTACGGGTAGCCGGGGTGAGTCAGTGCGTGGGGCGCGGGCACGCTGCGGGTCCGAAGTCGCCAGACGATGGTCGGCGAACTATTCACGCAGCAGGAACGCCTGCTGTCCTGTGTCGTGCAGCACTCTTCAATGCAGCGATGACGGCAATGTTTCCGGCGAACCGTTGGCCCGCCCATGGCCTGCCAAGCGGCCCAGGGTTGGTGCGATCTCCACGCGGTTGCGCCCGCCCTGCTTGGCGCGGTAAAGGGCCTGGTCGGCCGCATGGATGAGCTGGTCCCAGCCGTCGCCGGGTTCCAGCCGTCCGCCAAAAACGCCCACGCTGACGGTGACCGCCAGGCGTTCACCGTTCCAGGGGCAAAAAGAGGCCTGCACCGCCTCGCGCAACTGTTCCGCCAGTTGCCGGGCGCCCTGCAAGGTGGTGTCGCACAGCAGCACCATGAACTCCTCGCCGCCGTACCGGCCCACGATGTCCTGGGCGCGGATGCGGTGGCGGATCACATCCACCACGTTGCGCAGCACCTGATCTCCTGCCAGGTGGCCATGCGTATCGTTGATGTGCTTGAAGAAATCAATGTCCACCATCATCACGGCCAGGGGCTCGCGTGTGCGGATGGCCCGGCTCACATCGCGGTCGAGTGCCGCGATGATGGAGCGGCGGTTGGCTACGCCGGTCAGTTCGTCCAGGGCCGCCAGGCGGCGGTTGGCCTCGTCAGCGCGTTCCTTGTGCATGAAGATGAAGCCCAGCGAGGCGACCAGCAGTGAGGCGAAGGCGCTCACGAAGGTGAGGATCTGGATCGCGTCGGCCTGCAGCATGTTCTGCGCCCCCATGGCCCTGCTGGCGCTAGAGGTCCCGCGCACCAGCAGCACCACGGTCTGCAGGCCCATGGCCGCCATCACCAGCCGCACGCCCCGGCCCTGGTAGGCGCTGCGCCGCTCCCACAGCGCCCAGAAAACCCACGCGGACTGGCCTGCCATGATCAGCGCCGTCAGGGTGACGCGGGTGGTGAAATCATCCAGAAACAGCCAGAGCAGCCCGACCAGCGCGAGGGGTGGCAGCAGCATGGCGAGCCAGGGGAGGGTGCGGCCCTGAAAACGGCAGATTGCGGCCAGCACCAGGGAGGTCGCGGCCGAAGCCAGCCCGTTGCCCAGCAGGATGGAAACAGGGTCCGGAATGCGTCCGCGCAGCAAAAAAAGCACATAGGCCAGTGCCAGGCAGCACAGCGCCCCCGCCCAGAGCTTGATCCCGTCGCTGCGCTCGCCCCATGCCACCGCCATCAGTGTTGCCGCCATCACCATGGCGGCAACGGTGACCATCATCATCAGGGTGGGAATGTCGGGAGCCATGGCAAATGCAAGCGATCAAGGGCCTACAGAATAAGCGAACGGCCCGGGCTGCGCGGGTGAGGGCGCAGCCCGGGCCGTGTGTGCGCCACCCTCTGGCAGCGCCGCTGCCCAGCTCAGGACAAGCGCGGCGCTTCGGGTGCCGCGGGCAGACCCGTGGGGGCGCTGGCGCGACCGGGCAGGCCCGGTGCGGCGCGCAGCTCTGCGCCGTGTGTGGCGTCGCCGAGCTTGAACACCTGCACTGCGCCTGCCAGGCGCTGGGCCTGGTCGCGCAGGCTTTGCGCGGCGGCGGCCGATTGTTCCACCAGTGCTGCGTTTTGCTGCGTCATCTGGTCGAGCTGGTTGACGGCGTTATTGACCTGGCCGATGCCGTCCGACTGCTCGGATGCGGCCGCCGTGATCTCGCCGATGATGTCGCCCACGCGGTGCACCGAGCCCACGATCTCGTCCATGGTCGTGCCGGCGTTCTGCACCAGGCGCGCGCCGGCCTCCACCTTCTCGACCGAGGCACCGATCAGCTGCTTGATCTCGCGCGCCGCCTCGGCGCTGCGGCCCGCGAGGCTGCGCACCTCGCTGGCCACCACGGCGAAGCCCCGGCCCTGCTCGCCCGCGCGGGCGGCCTCCACAGCGGCGTTGAGCGCCAGGATGTTGGTCTGGAAGGCAATGCCGTCGATCACGCTGATGATGTCGGCAATGCGGCGCGAACTCTGGTTGATGTCGCCCATGGTGGTGACCACCTCGCCCACCACCTGGCCGCCGCGCGCCGCCACTTCGGCCGCCGAGCCCGCGAGCTGGTTGGCCTGGCGTGCCGCGTCGGCCGACTGGCGCACCGTGGCGGTGAGCTGCTCCATGCTCTGCGCGGTTTCGGCCAGGCTGCTGGCAGTTTGCTCGGTGCGGCCCGAGAGGTCCTGGTTGCCGCTGGCGATTTCGGCACTGGCGGTGGTGATGCTGTCCACCGCCGTGCGCACCTGTTGCAGCATCTGCAGGTAGCGCTGGCGCATGGCCTCGACTTCCTGTACCAGTGCACCGATCTCGTCGCGCTGCGTGGTGTGGAAGGCCTGCGTCAGATCGCCCTGGGCCACCAGGGTGATGGCGTGGGTGAGGTGGCGCAGCGGCTCGCTCACGCTGCGGCGCAGCATCATGAAGATGCCGGCGGCCAGCAGGGCCACGGCCACCGCCATCATGCCCCACACGGCCAGAACCACCTGGAGCTGGCTGGCCAGGGCTTCGCCGTCGGGCACTTCGGCCACCACCCACCAGCCGTCGGCTTTGGTTTTGCGCACCAGCGCCCAGGGGTCGCTGGCGCTGCCGCCGAGCACGGACGCTGCGTCGCGCACAAAGCCCTCGGGCGTGGAGGCCAGCGCCTCGAAGAAGCCGCGGGCTTGCGGGTAAGCCTCCAGCACCTTCTTGCCACGCGCCGTGGGGTGGGCCACGAACACGGCCTCTTCGAGCGAGCCGCGCGGGTCGATCACGTAAGCGCCACCGTTCTCGAAGAACTTCGTCTGCGCCACCTGCTTCTCGAACATGCCTTCGAACACGCTGATATCGTTGCCGATGAACAGCAGGGCAATCACCTTGCCTGCGGCATCCTTGGAGGGCAGGTAGTAGCCCATGTAGGGCTTGTTGCCGACCACCATGCGGCCGACGTGTGCTTCCCCTTTGCGCGCCTTTTCCAGTGCCGCACCGCTGGCCAGCGGCGTTCCCATCAGGCGCTGGCCTTCGGCGTTCTTGATCGATGTGGTGACGGTGACGAAGTCATTGCCCTTGCGCGCGAACACGGAAGCGATGCCGCCGGTCTCGGAGGCGAACTTGTCCACCGAGCTGTAGTCCTCGTTGACCATGGCGCCGTAGCTGCGCAGTTCGCCCGTGCCCTCGTCGAGCTGCATGGTGGCTTCGAAGTTGCGCTGGAAGCCCTTGATGGTCAGCTGCACCAGTTCGCGGTTGGTGGCGTCGGCAGCGTCCAGCGACTGCGCCACGCTCTGGGCGGTGTCGCCCACGCTGCGGACCACCTGGGCGCGGGTGCTGCGCTCGGTCAGGACGGAAATGGCCAGGCCCACCAGCACCAGCACCAGGGCCACCAGGGCAATGGCCAGCAGGGTGACGCGGCGTGCGACCGACCGGTTGTTGGCAGCAGATACGGCCATGGGATGTCTCCTGACGAAAGTAACCATTACGGAGGCTTCCGTAACGTCAACCAATGTACGCCAGTTGTCTGGTTACATTGCTTAACGAATTCCCTTACGCAGTCTCGCGTATCCGGTTGCGCCAGCCCAGTCCGGCCGATGTACCCGCCGCTGGCCGGTATTCGCACCCCACCCAGCCGCCGTAGCCCAGCGCGTCGATCACGGAAAACAGGTACGGGTAGTTCAGTTCGCCCCGGTCGGGCTCGTGGCGTTCGGGCACTCCGGCGATCTGGATGTGGGCGACGCGGCCCGTGGGCAGGTACTGGCGCAGCTTGGTGGCCACGTCGCCCTCGACGATCTGGCAGTGGTACAGATCCATCTGCACCTTCAGGTGGGGCGATCCGACGGCGTCCAGCAGCGCATGCGCCTCGTCCTGGCGGTTCAGGATGTAGCCCGGCATGTCGCGCGGGTTGATGGGCTCGATCAGCACTTCGCGCGCGCAGCGCCCGGCCTGTTCGGCCGCCCAGCGCAGGTTGTCCACATAGCCGTCGCGCAGCGCCGCCCGCTCCCGCCCTTCGGGCAGCAGGCCCGCCATGAGGTGGATGCGGGGGCAGTCGAGTGCCTCGGCATAGCGCAAGGCCTCCAGCACCCCGGCGCGGAACGCGGCCTCGTGCCCGGGCAATGCCGCCGTGCCGCGTGCACCCTGGTCCCATGCCGCCGCCATGGCCGGGCGTTCCAGTCCGCCGGGGGGGGCGTTGAACAAGACCTGGCGCAGCCCGTGGTCCTGCAGCCGCGCCCGCAGTTCGCGCGCCTCGAAGGCATACGGGAACAGGTACTCCACCGCCGTGAAGCCATCGCGCGCGGCTGCTTCGAAACGGTCAAGGAACGGCAGCTCGGTGTACATCAGGCTCAGGTTGGCGGCAAACTGGGGCATGGTCGTGGGCCGGGCTTCGGCGCGGAGTGGGCAGGCGGGATCTGAAAAATATAACAAAATATGGCTTTGGCGCTTTATTGATGGGCGCTACAAGCTATTTTTTTGGTAGCAAATAAGACCGTCTTGAAAGGAGCAGACCCCATGCGCATCGGAGAAATTGCCCACCGCACGGGCGCGTCGGCCAAGGCCATCCGCCTGTACGAGTCGCGCGGTCTGCTCGGTGTGGTGGCGCGTGCGGGCAGCTACCGCCAGTATGGCGAGGCCGACGTGGCCCGGGTGCAGCTCATCCGACAGGCACAGGCGCTGGGTTTCCGGCTGGCCGAACTCGACGGTCTGGACGCCCTGCATACCGACGAGGGCTGGGCGCGCATGGCGGCGCTGCTGGCGCGCCGCCGCGCCGCCGTGGCCCGCGAGCGCCAGCGCCTGCGGTCACTGGACCACCAGCTCGCCACGCTGGAAACCGAACTGCACGCCTGCGGTGACCGGGGGGTGCCGATCGTGCCGCAGGACTGCGTTTCAGGCGCCGCAGCAGGGTAGGGGAAAACAGCGCCCTGGGGCGTTTGCCGCCTTTCTCGCGTGCCCGCCTCGCTGCGGACACCTCGGCGTCAGGTACCACGGGTCGCGCAACACCCGGAGCGAAGTGGAACGACCCGCGCACTACGCCAAAGCGCGGTTGCGCACAAAGGTGCGGAACTCCTCGTCCGGCAAAGCGCGTGACCAATGGAAGCCCTGGCCGTATTCGCAGCCAAAGCCTTGCAGCCTGTGCAGCATGGCGGCGTCCTCCACGCCCTCCGCCACCACCTGCAGCCCCAGGCAGTGGGCCATTTCGATGATGGCGCGCACGATGCCCTCATCGTGTGCGCTGGTGCACATCTTGCGGACGAAGGACTGGTCGATCTTGAGGCGGTGCACCGCAAAGCGCTGCAGGTAGCCCAGGTTGGAATAGCCGGTGCCAAAGTCGTCGATGGCGATCTGCACGCCGCGCGCACGCAGGCGCTGCAGCACCTCGCTCAGGTGCTGTGCGTCGGCCACCAGCAGGGATTCGGTGAGTTCGAGCTCCAACGCGCTGGCGGGCAGCTGGCAGGCTGCCAGCGCGTGGGCCACTTCGCGCTCGATGCTGTCGCGATGGAACTGCAGGGGCGACACATTGACTGCCACTGCCAGATCGCCCAGCCCCTGCGCGCGCCACGACTGTGCATCCATGCAGGCGCGGTGCAGCACCCAGGCGCCCACTTCGTTGATGAGGCCGCAGCGCTCGGCCACGGGAATGAACTTGTACGGAGGGATGAACCCCAGGACGGGGTGTTTCCAGCGCAGCAAGGCCTCGGCGCCGATGATGCGGCCGCTGCGAAGGTCGAACTGCGGCTGGTAGTGCACCTGCAGCTCTTCCTGGGCCAGCGCGGTGCGCAGCCCCGACGCCATGTGCAGGTGTTCGACCACGTTCTCGTTCATGCTGGCGTCGAAGAAGCGGAATGCATTGCGGCCGGAATCCTTGGCGCGGTACATGGCCAGGTCGGCGTTCTTGAGCAAGGCGTCCACATCCTGGCCGTCGCGCGGCGCCACGGCAATGCCCAGCGATGCGGTCACCACCACGTCCAGCCCGTGCAGCGTGAAGGGGTGCCCGAGCTGCTCCATGACCTGTCTCGCGGCCACCGCGATCTCCTCCTCGTGGGGCATGCCGCCCAGCAAAATCAGGAACTCATCGCCTGCCAGCCGCGCCAGCGTGTCGGACGTGCGCAGCCTGGAGCCCAGTCGTTCGGCCACCAGACACAGTAGCTCGTCGCCCACCGCGTGGCCCAGAGAGTCGTTCACGGTCTTGAAGTTGTCCAGGTCCAGAAACATGACGGCCACCAGTCCCTGGCCATGCCGAGCCTGCAGCAGTTGTTCCAGCCGGTCCTTGGCCAGCGTGCGGTTGGGCAGCTGGGTGAGCGTGTCCCGGTGGGCCAGCACCTCGATCCGGGCGTGCGATTCTGTCAAGGCCTGCTTCTCGGACTCCAGCTTGGCCATCGTGCGATGCAGGTCGTGGGAGAGAAGCCACACAAAAAAACTGATCGCTCCCAGGATGGCACTCATCAGAATCAGCCGCTGCAAGTCCACGGCTGCGGGGCTGTGGGGCAGCAGGCCGGTCTGGTGCAGCACGAACAGCAACACCAGGGCCGCCTGCGTGCAGGCCACCAGCAGGGTGAAAAGCCGCCGGGATCCCAGCATGCCCGCAAAAATCAGAATGGCGGGAAGTGCCAGCGCTGCTTCGTCGAACAGGCCCTCGTTCGCGGCCATGAGTGCGACCAGACCCACCATCAGGGTGATCAGCATCAGCCGCGCGGCCCGAAGAACCTGGCCCTGCCCGTTCCACCTGAAGGCCAGCACGATCAAGGCGGCAGCAGCCATTTCCAGGCCCACGCTGAGATAGCCTCCTTTGGAAAAGCTTGTCAGCGCAGCCACGCCAAAGGCAGACATCACCGCCCACAGGATCTGGCGCAGGCGTCGCTGCTGCAGGGCCATCACCTGGCCTTCAGGCGGCCGGCTTGCGGTCAGATCGGGATGGGGTGGCATGGGTTCTATCTGGAATATGGATGGCAACTTTAAATGCCCCGCCCCACGGCCTGCTGACATCTGTCCGCCAGCATGGTGGGCCTGCGGGCACCCGTGAATAGGGGGCAGCCCTATGACCTGGGATGGTGATACCCGCTGAAATGGCCCCCCACGATGCCGCTGGCAGGTCCACAATCCGGCCATGAACGCCACGCAACTCGTTCGTGTGGATCCGCGCGATGTGCGGGTGGGGGTGCCTACGCGCGTGGACATTTTCAGCGCCGATGGCCAGTTGCTCCTGGGGCGCGGATCGACCGTGTACCGCGCCGACAACGTGGAGCGGCTGCAGGACAGCGGCTTCAAGATCGGGGCCTCTGCCGATGGCGCCCATCCGCGCCCGACAGAGTCGGCTTTTCAGCGCATCGGTGACCTCGCAGACCGGCTGACCGAGATGGAAAAACCGCTGGTCGCAGGCCAGGGCCTGCCGTCGTTCACCGCCAGGGTCCAGGCACTGGCCCAGGCCGTGATCCAGTGCTGTGACGAGGACGCCAGCGCCGCGCTGGCACAGTCGTATCTGGACCACCACCATCCCTATTCCGTGGTGCACCACATTCTGGTGGCCACGGTCGTCAGCGTGCTGTCCCGCGTTCAGGCCTGGAGCGGCGCCGACCGGATTTCACTGGTGGCGGCGGCGTTGTCGCATGACATCGGAGCGCTGTCGCTGCGCCAGGCGCTGGGCCAGGCTGCCTCGCTGGACGAGGCGCAGCGCGCCGTCGTGCGAGAGCACCCGGACCTGGGCGTGCGCATGCTGGGGCAGCTGGGTGTGCACGATGCCTTGTGGCTGCAGGCGGTGCAGGACCACCATGAACACATCGATGGCAGCGGCTACCCGCGCGGCACCTGCCTGGACAGGCGCTCGGCGGGGGCCTTGATGGCGGTGGCCGACAGCTTTGCCGCCATGATGCGCCCGCGCCCGTACCGGGACCGCAAGCTGGGCACGGCCATCGTGGACGACCTGCGCCAGCATGCCGGCACCTGGTACGACCCGGCGCTGGTCGAGGCCGTCGCCACCCACATCGGCCCGTACCACGCAGGCAGCATCGTGCGGCTGGCCAATGGCGACATGGCGGTGGTCACGCGCCACCTGCCGGACCGTCCGGCGCACCCCGATCTGCTGCTGATCGCCGACAGCGGCGACCAGCCCATGGAAAAGCCCTACCCCATCAACAGCACCGACCCCGAGTTCGCCATCGCGGCGGCCCTGCACCCTGAAATCAGCCTGGGTTTTCGCAACCTGGTCCACAAGTCCTGGACGAGTCCGCCCCCACCGGACGCCTGACGCTGCCCCGCAGGGCAAGGTGACGATGGATTCCTTCGCAACGGTGCAAGGGAATGCACGTGGCGCAACACATCTGCAGGCCGCTCAGCGAATCTGGAACAGCTCCTGGTGAAACTGCGCCGCAGGCAGCCCCAGGGCGAGCAGATCGCGCCGCAGGGCCTGGCCGAAGGCGGCCGGGCCGCAGAACCAGACATCGGCCTCGCGCCACTGTGGCACGGCGGCGGCGATGCGCCGGGCGTCGAGCAGGCCGTCGCGTGCATCCCACAGCACATGTAGGCGCACGCCGGCCGCCTGGGCGTCGCGCTCCAGCAGGCCGATGGCGTCGGCGTCGTAGTCCGCCGTGGCATGGAACAGGTCGATGGTCTTGCCATCGGGCGCCCGCGCCAGCGCCTTCATGCGCGCGACGAAGGGGGCAATGCCGATGCCGCCGCCCACCCAGATCTGGCGCTCGCGCCCGCCCTCGAATGTGAACTGCCCGTAAGGCCCTTCCACCTGCACCACGCTGCCCACGTGCAGGCGGTGCTCCAGCGTGCGGGTGTAGTCACCCAGGGCCTTGACGAGAAAGGCGATGCGACCATCCCCGGTCCAGGGCGAAGCAATGGTGAAGGGGTGCGCACCCTCTTCGGAGTGGAAGGTGACGAAGGCGAACTGGCCCGCCCGGTGCCCGGACCAGCGTCCCTTGATGTCGATCGCCAGCTCCAGCGTGTGCAGGGCCTCGTGGCGCGCGATGGCCGCCACCTCGCCGACCGCCTTGCGCCCGGCCGCCACGCGGCGCAGCAGCACCCGCACCGCCGCGATGCTGCCGGCCACCACCAGCACGGCCAGGGGCGGCCCGAGGGCGCCCACCCAGTAGTCCACCCGCATCAGCACCACCGCGTGCCAGGCCAGGGCCAGAAAGGCGGCAGCCAGCAGGCGGTGCACCTTGAAGAAGTAGCGGTACGGAAAGGTGCGCACCAGCGCCAGCAGCATCATCAGCAAGGCCAGGTAAAACGCCCACTCGCCCACCATCACGGCCATGCCACGCTGGCCGCGCAGCGCCTGCTGCAGCCATTCCAGGGCCGGCATTTCGGTGCGCAAGGGGCTGGCAGAGTAAGCCTGGCGCCTGAGCCAGCCCAGGCCCACCAGCTGGCCGGGCAGTACCGCCAGCAGCCAGTGCGCAACGGACAAGGTCAGCGCGGTGATGCCCAGCCATTTGTGCAGCCGGTACATCTTGTCCAGGCCGCCCAGCCAGGGCTCGAACACCACCGGGCGCACCGCCAGCACCAGGGCCAGCGCCATGACGCCGATGGCCAGCACCCCGGTGTACTGCAGCAGCACGGCACGCCAAGCGAACACATGCGTGAGGTTGGCCAGTGGGGTCGGGTCGCTCAGCCACCAGGCGGTGCTGAGCAGAAGCAAAAAGGTCCAGAAGACCCGTCGGATGGTGCGCATGATGGGGAGCTGACGCCGGTGGGGCCATGGGTTGCCACCCCAGGCCGCACGCAGGCGTTTTCAGCCGACGACTTCCGTGGCGATGGCCGGGCCGATCTTGAAAACGCCGCTCGCGCGCGCGCAGGGCACGCCGTCGGCGCGCACCAGGCCCTGGGCGAACACCAGCGAGCGCGTCACGCGCAGCGGCTCGGCCTCGCCCTCGACCCAGCAGCCCAGAGGGGCCGGCGCGAGGTAGTCGATCTGCAGGCTGATGGTGGGCAGGAAGCGCTGGCCCACCTCGGTGCTCTTGCGGTGCACCGACAGCGGCAGCAGCATGTCGCAAAAGCTGGCCATCATGCCGCCGTGCAGGTTGTTCATGGGATTGGTGTGGCGCTGCTCGACCCGGAAGCCGAACTTCACCACATCGCCCTCGTGCAGCAGGTACAGGGGGCCGTTGTTCTGCATGTACGGGCCACCGGCCTCGATGGGCTGAAAGCCCGGGGGGATGGCGAGCGGGGTGTTGGTCATCGCGTTTCGCGCTCCACGTCGTGCTGGAAGCTGGCGGACTGGAGCGTGGCGGGGTCCACCATCCAGGCGCCATAGACCTGCTGGAAATCGGCCACGATGCGTTCGAGCGGCAGGTCGTCGAAGCTGCCGCGCTCCTGCACATATTCCATGTGGCGGTTGCCGGAGCGGTCGAACGGGTGGTAGATCGAGTCGCCCCGGCCATCGAAATCCAGGGGCAGCAGGCCAAAGCGCTCGCACAGCTCGACATTGAAGGCCGGCGTGGCCTTCACCCAGCGGCCGTCGATCCACAGGTCGGCATAGCCATGCCAGATGAACAGGTCGGTCTGCATGGTCTGGCGCATGCGTTCGGTGCTCAGGTGGTTGCGCACGTCGGCAAAGCCCAGGCGCGCCGGAATGCCGGCAGCGCGGCACACCGCCGCCAGCAGCACGGCCTTGGGCACGCACCAGCCGTAACCGTTGGCCAGCACGGTGCTGGCGCGCATGCCTTCGGGCGTGAGGTCGAGGCGGTAGGGGTCGTAGCGAAAGCCGTCGCGCACCGCCAGGGTCAGCGCCACGGCGCGCTCGCGCGCGTCGCGGCCCTGCGCATGCTGGCGGGCAAAGGCGACGACTTCGGGATGGTCGCTGTCGATCAGGGGCGTGGGGGCCAGCGTGGCCGGGTGGGGCAGGGCGGTCATGGGGGTAGTGTGGTGATGGCGGGTGCTCGGTGCTGTCGCGAGGGTGGCAGTGCCCAGTGCACGGGCAAGGTGTTGTTTTTACACGATCCGCCGACACCACCGCGTTGCGGCCTGCCCATGCGCTCATGCGTCCCGCCGTCGCCCCGGGAAGGCCTCAATGGATCAAAAAGCAGCCCAAACCACCTGTTCATGGCTGTTTTGCCAGGTGGCCTGCCGGTTCATGCTGGGCGCAGGGCTGGGTCTTGCGGCCCGCACGCCCTGCATCCACCGCCTTCCGGAGCCGCCGGCTCCCACAGGAGAAAGCCATGAGTTACAGCGAATCCGAGATCAACCAGGCCCTTGCCCGACTGTTCCGCTGGGGCTATGCCGCCCTCACGCGCCGGGAGCGCGTCATTCTGGACGAGCTCTCGGTCGTCTGCTGATCCAGCGCGGTGCCCGGCGCCGGTCGATCCGGGCCGCAACCGCCCAAAAGGCGTTCCGATGGCGCAGAATGGACGACTGTCTTGTCGCGCATTTCTGACCGGTTCTTGCACCCATGGACGCCTCTACGCGGGAATTGATACACACCTTCGGGCAGGTGCTCGATGGCATTCACGTCGCCCTGTGCGTCTTCGACCTGCAAGACCGCGCACTGGCCTGGAACCGCACGTTTTTCCAGTTTTTCCCGGAGCACGAAGGCCGGGTGCACGAGGGTGAGCACTACCGCGACAACCTGCGACGGTTTTACAGCACGCGACTCGAAGCGCACGAGCTGCCGCAGATCGACAGCTATATCGATGCCGGGGTGGCCCGCCACCGGGCGCAGAACACTCCCTATGAATTCATGCACCGGGGGCTGCGTTTGCGGGTGGCTTCGCTGGTGCTGGGCGGCGTGGGCCGTGTGCGTCTGTGGCGCGCCGAAAACCCGGTGCACGCCCTGTCCACGCTGGAACCGGGCGCGCTGGCGGCGCCCACCACGCTGCTCGACCGCGTGCCTGACGGGCTGATGGTGTGCGCCATGGACGGCCGCATCCAGTGGGTGAACGAATCCTTTGTGCTGATGTACGGGCTGCGCGACAGTGCAGCCGCCGTGTCGTCGCGGTTTGATGCCGTGTACGCGCTGGCATGGGCGGGGTGCAGCGGCCCCGAGGCCGCGCTGCACGAGGCCGGCCAGCAGACGCTGCGTGAGAACCTGCGCTTTGTCGGCGCGCCCTTTGAACTGCCCTTGCCGGGCAACCGTTTTTGCCGGGTGATTGCGCGGCCCGCCGACGATGGCGCTGTCTTCTATGCGCATGTGGACGTGTCCGAACTCAAGCGCCAGCAGCAGCAGCTGGCGCAGGCCGAGCAGGCCGCACGCGACAGTGCCGCCCAGCTGGCGCGCAAGTCGGCCTTGCTGCAGGCCACGCTGGAGAACATGGAGCAGGGCATTGCCATGGTCAACGCCGAGGGGGTGGTGGAGTTTTACAACCACCACCTGCTGGAGCTGCTGGACTTGCCCCAGGCCTTGCTGGACCGGCGCCCGACCATCGGGGAGGTCATCCGTTACCAGCGTGCGCAGGGCGAATTCGAGGGGCTGTCCGACGAGTTGCAGGCCTATCTGGCCTCGGACACGCTGACGCAGGCCCTGCACTCCGTCGAGCGCCGACGGCCCAACGGCCGGATCATCGAGGTGCGCAGCCTGCCCGTGGAGGGTGGCGGCCTGCTGCGCACCTTCACCGACGTGACCGAGCGCCGCCTGCACCAGCAGCGCATTGAACACCTGGCCAGCCACGACAGTCTGACCGGGCTGCTCAACCGTGCCAAGTTCATGGAGTGTCTGGCCTCGGAGGTGGCGCTGGCGCGGCGCCAGCCCTCGGTTTTTGCGGTGCTCTACCTGGACCTGGACGGCTTCAAGCCCATCAACGACCGCCATGGCCACGCCATGGGTGACCGGGTGCTGGAGTGGGTGGCCGGTGTGCTGGGCCGTGTCGCCCGGGAGTCCGACTTTGTGGCGCGCCTGGGCGGGGACGAATTCGCTGTGCTGCAACGCGGCATCGACCAGCACGAACAGGCCCTGCGCCTGGCCGAGCGCCTGGCGCAGGCCTTGTCGGAGCCCTTCACACTGGACGGTCTGGCGCTGCAGATCGGGGCCTCGGTCGGTATCGCGCTGTACCCGGAGCATGGCACCGATCCCGAATCCCTGATGGCCAGCGCCGATCAGGCGATGTACCTTGCCAAGGCGGGCCAGCGTGACTGCGGCTCGCTGGTGCCGCCACGGTCCTCGGTCAGAGACCCCGGATGATGCGCACCGCCTCGGGCAGCGAGTTCGCCTGGGGCAGAAAATGGTCGATGGTGGCGCCCAGCAGCACGGCGCACAGCAGCGCACCCAGCAGCGGCTTCCAGGTCAGGCGCACGGCCGTGCCCAGCCAGCCCTCGCGCTCCACGCCCATGGCGGCGCGGGCCGTGGCCACGGAAAAGGCCAGCTCCACCGCCACGGCCAGCAGCACATCCCAGCCAAAGAACAGCATGGCGAGCGAGCCCGCGCCCAAAATCAGCGCCGCGCCGATCAGGAAAATGGCCACCACCGGCACCACCACCACGGCACCCTCGTCCGATCCGGCCACGGCGTCGGCGGCTCCGCTGGCCAGGTCGCCCAGGGTGCTGGAACTGCTGCCCGAAGCGGCGTTCGACAGGCTGGCGCCCAGCCCTTCGGCAAATTCTCCCGATGCACCACCCCCGGCGAAGTCGCCGCCGCCGGTGCGCGGCAGGGGCACGCCACTGCCTCCCGGGCCGCCGCCCCTGCCGCCAGGCCAGCCGATGTCGGGCAGCAGGTCGATGCCATCGCTCCATTGGCTGCTCTCGTCCTTGCGCTGGCGGCGCAGCAGCAGCGCGGCCCACAGGCGCAGCACCAGCAGGTAGGCGAGGTAGCCCACGGTGAGCGTGACCAGATAGCGCAGCGCCAGCGAATCCATGCCCAGCAGCTTTTGCAGGGCGGACACGCCCCACATCAGCGCCAACGTGAGGCTGCCGATCAGCAGGCCATGCAGGCGCAGGCTGTGGCGCTGTTGCAGGGTGCGTGCCACGGCATGGCGCTGCGGCATGCGCACCGAGCGCCAGCTGGAGGCCCCCGGGCGGGTGCGGCGTTGGTCGGCCATGCGGGTTCGGCCTGGGCTCAGTCCACGACCACCGGCACGCGCGCGGCCAGCGCGCACATCAGCTCATAGCCCACGGTGCCGGCGGCCTGTGCCACGGCGTCGATGGGCAGCACGGTGCCGTTGCCGACACGCCCCCACAGGGTGACTTCGGTGCCCAAACCCACTTCCATGCCCGCCTGGCGCAACGGTGTCAGGTCCACGGTGACCATGTCCATGCTCACGCGGCCCACCAGGCGGGTGAGCACGCCGTTCACCAGCACCGGCGTGCCGGTGTCGCAGTGGCGCGGGTAGCCGTCGGCATAGCCGCAGGCCGCCACGCCAATGGTGAGCGGCCCCTGGGCCGTGAAGCGCGAACCGTAGCCCACGGTGTCACCGGCCTGCAGCTCCTGCACGGCCAGCAGGCGGGTGGACAGCGTCATGGTGGGCTGCACGTCCCAGTGGGTGCTGTCGTTTTCGGGGTAATCGGGCGCGCTGCCGTACAGCACGATGCCCGCGCGCACCCAGTCGGCACGCACGCCTGCGTCCTGCGCATGGCGCAGCGTGGCGGCGCTGTTGCTCAGGCTGCGCTCGCCCGGCAGGTCTTGCGTGGCGGCGTTGAAGGCGGCCATCTGGTGCGCAATGCCGCGCGGGCCGTCGGCGTCAGAGAAGTGCGTCATCAGCGAAATCTCGTCCACCTGCGGCAGGGCGGAGAGGCGCGCCCAGCTGCTGCGGTAGCGCTGCGGCGTGAAGCCCAGGCGGTTCATGCCCGAGTTCATCTTGAGAAAGACGCGGTGCGGCACCTGCGTCTTGTGCGCGGCGAGCCAGTCGATCTGCTCGTCGCAGTGCACGGCGTGCCACAGGCCCAGGCGCGAGCACAGCTCCAGGTCGCGCGGCTCGAACACGCCCTCCAGCAGCAGGATGGGGCCGCGCCAGCCCAGGTGGCGCACGCGCTCGGCCTCCGCCAGGTCCAGCAGGGCAAAGCCGTCGGCGCCGCGCAGGCCTTCAAACACCCGCTCGATGCCGTGCCCATAGGCATTGGCCTTGACCACGGCCCAGACCTTGGCATCGGGCGCAGCGCGGCGCACACGCGCCAGGTTGTGCTGCAGTGCAGCAGTGTGGATGGTGGCGAGTATGGGACGTGGCATGGAGGCTGATACCGGGGAACGAGGCCCGGATTCTGGCACCGAGCCCCTGTAACAGCATGATATAACCGCCACTCACTTGCCATGGGGTTCCACATTTACCAGGGCATCAGCGCGACTGATGCACACCCAGCCCATCGATGAAGCGCGGTTTCTACACCATCATGTCGGCGCAGTTTTTCAGCTCGCTGGCCGACAACGCACTTTTCGTCACGGCCGTGGAACTGTTGCGCACCGGGGGCGCCCCCGAATGGCAGCGCGCCGCCCTGGTGCCCATGTTTGCCTTGTTCTACGTCATCCTGGCGCCCTTCGTGGGCGCTTTTGCCGATGCCTTGCCCAAGGGCAAGGTGATGTTCTTCAGCAATGCCATCAAGGTGGTGGGCTGCCTGATGATGCTGTTTGGCTCGCACCCGCTCATGGCCTATGCCGTGGTGGGCCTGGGCGCTGCCGCGTATTCGCCCGCCAAGTACGGCATCCTCACCGAGCTGCTCCCGGCCTCGCAACTGGTCAAGGCCAACGGCTGGATCGAGGGGCTGACGATTGCCTCCATCATCCTGGGCGTGCTGCTGGGCGGCCAGCTGGTGGGGCCCACGATCTCCTCGCTGCTGCTGTCGGTGGATGTGCCGGGCATCGACCTGGGGGTGAACACCGCACCCCAGGCGGCCATTTTTGCGCTGATCTTCGTCTACATCGTGGCGGCCTGGTTCAACACCTGCATTCCGCACACGGGCGTCGAGATGCGCTCCATGCGGCAAGACCCCGCGCGCAGCGTGCTGGCCAACACCCTGGCCCTGCTGCCCGATTTCTGGAGCTGCAACAAGCGGCTGTGGAAGGACCGGCTGGGCCAGATTTCCCTTTCCACCACCACCCTGTTCTGGGGCGTCTCGGGCAACCTGCGCTACATCGTGCTGGCCTGGAGCGCCGCCGCCCTGGGCTACAGCACCACGCAGGCCTCGGCCCTGGTGGGCGTGGTGGCCATCGGCACGGCGGTGGGTGCGGTGGTGGCCTCGATGTACATGCGGCTGGACTTGGCCACGCGCGTCATGCCCCTGGGCATTGCCATGGGGGTGCTGGTGATCATGATGAACTTCATCAGCGACCTGTGGGTGGCCGTGCCCTTTTTGATTGTGCTGGGCGGGCTGGGGGGCTTTCTGGTGGTGCCCATGAACGCGCTGCTGCAGCACCGGGGCCACAACCTCATGGGCGCGGGCCGGTCGATCGCCGTGCAGAACTTCAACGAGCAGGCCTGCATCCTGGGCCTGGGCGCGTTCTACAGCCTGTCCACCAAGCTGGGGCTTTCGGCCTTCGGCGCCATCACCGCCTTTGGCGTGGTGGTGGCGGGCATCATGTGGGTCATCCAGCGCTGGCATGCCCACAACTGTGTCAAGCACTCCGAAGAGCTGGACCACCTGCTGCGCATCGCCCGGCAGGATACGCACCACTGACGCTCCTTTTTCAGGAGCTATCAGCGCTTGATGGGGAAGGCTTGAAGGCCATTTTGATCTATTGTTTTTGACTTGCTGGCGCTCCTGCGCCCTGCTGCTGCGGGGCATCGGGCAGCGCCTCCTGCAGCATGGTCTCGTAGATCGCGAGGTCCTGCCGGGAGAAGCAGCAAAAGATCACCTCGCGCAGCGGTGCATCGGCGCGCAGCGCACTGCGCACCGCTGCCACGGCCACGCGCGCCGCCAGGGCGGCGGGGTAGCCATACACCCCCGTGCTGATGCCCGGAAACGCCAGGCTGCGCACCCCATGCGCCACCGCCAGTGCGACAGAGCGGCGGTAGCACGAGGCCAGCAGCGCGGGCTCTCCGGCGGTGCCACCCGTCCAGACCGGCCCCACCGTGTGGATGACATGCCGGGCGGGCAGGCGGAAACCTGGCGTGATTCTGGCGTCGCCTGTCTCGCAGCCGCCCAGGGCACGGCAGGCCTCCAGCAGCTCGGGTCCGGCGGCACGGTGGATGGCGCCATCCACGCCGCCGCCGCCCAGCAGCGAGCGGTTGGCGGCGTTGACGATGGCGTCCACATCCAGGTGCGTGATGTCGGCTTGCAGGGCGCGCAGAACGGTCATGGGGTGGGTGCTAAAAATGGCAAAACCGGGCTGCAACGCTTTTCTGTCAAGCGCTTGCAGCTATGCAAACGATAGCGCAAGGGCGTCGGGCCAGCACCGCTGCACCCACCGGGTGAAACCGCTACGATGCGGTTTTCCTCTCTGGAGCCATGCATGAGCAGCATCTACGACTTCGACGCCCTGCGGATCGACGGCACCAGTGTGCCCCTGCGCCAGTACGAGGGCAAGGTGCTGCTCATCGTCAACACCGCCAGCGCCTGCGGCTTCACGCCGCAGTTCGGCGGGCTGGAGGCGCTGCACCAGCAGTACGGTGGCCGGGGCCTGGTGGTGCTGGGCTTTCCGTGCAACCAGTTTGCCGGGCAGGACCCGGGCAGCAACGAAGACATCGCCAGTTTCTGCCAGCTCAACTACGGCGTGAGCTTTCCGATGATGGCCAAGATCGACGTCAACGGTCAGGACGCCAGCCCGCTCTACCGCTGGCTGGCCGCCGAGGCGCCGGGCCTGCTGGGCAGCAAGTCCATCAAGTGGAACTTCACCAAGTTTCTGGTGGGCAAAGACGGCCAGGTGCTGCGCCGCTACGCACCGCAGGACGCGCCCGAGAAGCTGGCGGGCGATATCGAGGCAGCCCTGGCGGCCTGAGCCGCACGCGGCGTGCCCTTTGCGGCGGGCATACAACCTGGCTGCTATCTGCTATCTGCTATCTGAATGGCAGCCTGCAGCGCTTGTTGGCAGTGCGCTGCAGGCTGTTTTTGCACTCCTTCATTGAAGTCCAGGAGGCAGCCCAAACCCCCGGGACGGCCGTGGTCGCAGTGGATGGGCGAGAATCGCTGTTTTGACTCAACAGGCCCCCGGGCCCCTAGTGCACCACCGTGCCGGAATCCTCTCCCACTTTCCCGGGCGCTGCCACACCGCAGCCCCCGTCCTCAGCCAGCCGGATGACCCCGCAAGAGCGGCGCTCCAGCGTCTCGCTGGCGCTGATCTTCGCGTTGCGCATGCTGGGGCTGTTCATGGTCTTGCCGGTGTTTGCGCTGGAGGCGCGCAAGTACCCTGGCGGGGACGACCCGGCGCTCGTTGGCCTGGCCATGGGCATCTACGGGCTGACGCAGGCCGTGCTGCAGCTGCCGCTGGGCATGGCGTCCGACCGCTTCGGCCGCAAGCGCGTCATCGTGCTGGGCCTGCTGGTGTTTGCCGGCGGCAGCCTGCTGGCGGCGCTGGCCGACAGCGTGATGGGCCTGCTGGTGGGCCGTGCGCTGCAGGGCGCGGGCGCCGTGTCGGCGGCCGTCACCGCGCTGCTGGCCGACCAGACGCGCGACAGCGTCCGCACCAAGTCGATGGCGCTGGTGGGTGGCAGCATCGGCCTGATGTTTGCCGTGGCCCTGGTGGCCGCGCCTCTGCTCACCGCCCGCATTGGCCTGGGGGGGCTGTTCGGCCTGACCTGCGCGCTGGCGCTGGCCGGAATTGCCGTGGTGCTGTGGTGGGTGCCGCCCGAGGCCGCGCACCACAGCGAGGGGCCGCGCGGCCGCCTGGCCGATGTCTTCAAGAACCCCGATCTGCTGCGCTTGAACCTGGGCGTGTTCGTGCTGCACACCGTGCAGCTGTCCATGTGGGTGGCTGTGCCCGCCCTGCTGGTGCAGGCGGGTCTGGCGCACGCGCAGCACTGGCAGGTGTACCTGCCGGCGGTGGTGCTGTCGTTTGTGGCCATGGGCGGTCTGTTTGCGATGGAGCGGCGTGGCCGCCTGCGCGCCGCGCTGCTGGGCGCCATTGCCCTGGTGTTGCTGGTGCAGATCGGCCTGGGCACGTTGGTGGCCAGCGGGCAGGCGCCCACGCTGTGGGTGCTGGGACTGCTGCTGTTCGTCTTCTTCTGCGGCTTCAACGCGCTGGAGGCCAGCCAGCCCAGCCTGGTGTCGCGCATGGCGCCACCCCAGGTGCGCGGCGCGGCGCTGGGGGCCTACAACACGCTGCAGTCGCTGGGGCTGTTTGCCGGTGGCGCGCTCGGCGGCGCGCTGGTCAAATGGGCCGGTGCCCCGGGCCTGTTCGTGGCGACGACGCTCCTCACGGCCCTGTGGCTGGTACTGACCTGGCCGCTGCGCCCGGTGGGCCGGGCAGGGCACTGACCCCCCGCACCCGCGCCGGGCGGTTGCGGCACAATCACGCGTCTGGCGCTTGGAGCGCCCCACGAAAACAGAGGTAGAGCAGCATGGCATCCGTGAACAAAGTCATCATCGTCGGCAACCTGGGCCGCGACCCCGAGATGCGCACCTTCCCCAGCGGCGACCAGGTGGCCAACGTGACCATTGCCACCACCGACAAGTGGAAGGACAAGCAGACCGGCGAGTCGAAAGAGTCCACCGAATGGCACCGCGTGGTGTTCAACGGCCGCCTGGCCGAAATCGTCGGCCAGTACCTGCGCAAGGGCTCGCAGGTGTACGTGGAAGGCTCCCTGCGCACCCGCAAGTGGACCGACCAGGCCGGTGTGGAAAAGTACAGCACCGAAATCCGCGCCGACACCATGCAGATGCTCGGCAGCCGCCAGGGCATGGGCGGTGGCGGTGCGCAAGGCGGTGGCTATGACGAGGGTTACGGTGGTGGCGACTCCGGTGGCTACGAGCCGCAGGCCCCGCGCCGCGCCGCGCCGCCGCCCCAGCGCCCTGCGGCCCCCCCGCAGCGCCCGGCACCGGCGCCCGCTCCCATGGCCCAGGCTCCCCGCGCGGCCTCGGGCTTTGACGACATGGACGACGACATCCCGTTCTGACCGCCCCACCTGAGAGAGCCGCTCGCCGCCCTGGCGTGCCTTGCCTTGCCTGACGCGGGTGGCCTGCCCGCAGGGCCGGTGCCCCGGTCGCTGAAAGACCCCATGAAAATCCTTTCCGTCATCGGCACCCGCCCCGAGGCAATCAAGATGGCGCCGCTGCTGGGGCTGCTCGCGCGCACGCCGGGTATCCAGTCGGTGGTGTGCACCACGGGGCAGCACCAGTCGATGCTGCAGCAGGTGCTGTGGCTGTTCGGTATCCGTGTGCACCATGACCTGGAGGTCATGACCGAGAACCAGACACTCAACGGTCTGTGCGCCCGGATTCTGGAGCGCCTGGACCCGGTGCTGCAGCAGGTCCGACCCGACCGGGTGCTGGTGCACGGCGACACCAGCACCGCCCTGGCGGCCTCCCTGGCGGCGTTTCACCGCAAAATTCCGGTCGGCCATGTCGAGGCCGGCCTGCGCACGGGCACGCTGGAGCAGCCCTGGCCCGAGGAGATGAACCGGCGCGTCGTGGATGTGGTCAGCGATGAGCTGTTCGCTCCCACGGCCGGGGCCCGCAGCAACCTGCTGGCAGAAAACCTGGGCGGGCGCATCCATGTCACGGGCAACACCGTGATCGACGCGTTGCACGCCATGGTGGCGCGGCTCGACCATGAGCCCCACCTGTGCGAGCAGGTCGACCGGGGGCTGCCGGCGCTCGACCCCGGCAAGCGCATGGTGCTGGTGACGGGCCACCGTCGCGAGAACTTCGGCCCGGCCATGGCGTCGATCTGTGCCGCCCTCGCAGATCTTGCGCGCCGGGGTGATGTGGAACTGGTTTACCCGGTGCACCTGAACCCCGAGGTGACCGGTCCGGTACACCGCATCCTGGATGGCCATCCGAACATCCACCTGATAGCGCCCCAGAACTACCTGGGTTTCGTGCGCCTCATGCAGCGCGCCAGCCTGGTGCTCACCGATTCTGGCGGCGTGCAGGAAGAGGCGCCAGCGCTGGGCAAGCCGGTGCTGGTCATGCGCGATGTGACCGAGCGCCCCGAAGCCGTGCAGGCCGGAACGGTGCGCCTGGTGGGAACAGGGCATGGACAGATCGAAAAAGAGGTATCTTTGTTACTCGATGATGCATTTGAGTACCAGCGCATGGCGCGCAGTGTCAACCCGTATGGCGATGGCCGTGCGAGCGAACGTATCGTGGCGGCCCTGTGCGGGCGTCCCGAGCCGGCGTTCCAACCCGTCGCTGTGCAGAGCGCCTGACTCCGCTGCAGCGAGGGCATGAGATGAATCCGACAACCTGGTCCCACTGGTTCGACGTCTACTACCAGCAACTGGAAATCGCCACGGCAGTGGTCGCCGTGATCATCCTGATCTCCAGTGTGGACGATCTGTTCATCGACGCCTGGTACTGGGTGCGCGAGATCTACCGCAAGCTGCGGGTGCGGCGCAACCACCAGCCCCTGACCGCCGAGCAGATCCGCGAGCGCCCCGAGCAGCCCCTGGCCATCATGGTGCCCGCCTGGGAAGAGCATGAGGTGATCGCCTCCATGCTGGACCACCTGGTGCAGACACTCGAGTACCGCAACTACCGCGTCTTCGTGGGCACCTACCGCAACGACCGGCGCACCATCGACGAAGTCGAGCGTGTGCGGCGCCGCTACCCCCATGTGGTGCGCGTGGAGATTCCGCACGATGGCCCCACCTGCAAGGCCGACTGCCTCAACGTCGTCTTCCATGCCGCGCTGGCGTGCGAGCAGCAGCAGGCCGAACCGTTCGCAGGTTTCATCATCCACGACAGCGAGGACGTGCTGCACCCGCTCGAACTCAAGTACTACAACTACCTGCTGCCGCGCATCGACTTCATCCAGCTGCCCGTGATCTCGCTCGAACGCAACTGGTTCGAATGGATCGCCGGCACCTACATGGACGAGTTCGCCGAATGGCACGGCAAGGACCTCGTGGTTCGCGAGAGCCTGTCGCACATGGTGCCCTCGGCCGGCGTGGCCACCTGCTTTTCGCGCCATGCGCTGGTCACGCTGGCCAGCCAGACCGGCGACCTGCCGTTCAACACAGAAACCCTCACCGAAGACTACGACGTGGGCGCGCGCCTCTCGCGCCTGGGCATGCGCCAGATCTTCGGCCGCTTCGACGTGCAATACCAGATCCGCCGCAAGTCGTGGTTCGGGCTGCGCCCCGACAAGACCCTGGTGCTCACGCACCCGCTGGGGGTGCGCGAGTATTTCCCCAGCACCTTCAACGCCGCCTACCGCCAGAAGGCACGCTGGACGCTGGGTATCGGCTTCCAGGGCTGGCAGCAGGTGGGCTGGAGCGGGTCGCTTGCCGTCAAGTACCTGCTGTTCCGTGACCGCAAGGGGCTCATCACCTCGTTCATCACGCTGGTCGCTTACGTGCTGTTCTTCAACTACATGCTGTTTCTGCTGCTCGACGGCATGGGCTGGTGGAGTGCCTACCTGCCACCCACGCTCGAAGCCGATGGCTGGCTGCGCCAAGTCATGTGGTTCAACCTGTTCGCACTGGTGATGCGTGCGACCCAGCGCTGCTACTTCGTGGGCCAGCTCTACGGGTGGGAGCACAGCCTGCTGGCGCTGCCACGCATGGTGGTGGGCAATCTGGTCAACGCCATGGCGGCGGCCCGGGCCTGGCGCCTGTTCCTCGGTCACATCTTCTTTGGCCAGCGGCTGACCTGGAACAAGACCCTGCACGACTTTCCGGACACCGACCAGCTGGCGGGCCAGCGCCAGCGCCTGGGCGATCTGCTGACCACCTGGAATGCCATCGATACCACCCAGCTCCATGCTGCGCTGAGCGACCAGGAGCGCGGCACCGGCCCCCTGGGGCGCATCCTGGTGCGCAAGGGCTGGCTGGATGAGGAAACGCTCGCCGAGGCCCTGGCCTTCCAGGCGTCGCTGCCGCGCGTGCAGGTGGACGCCGCCATGGTGCGCGAAGGGGCCCGCCACTTGCCGCTTGACAGCGCCATCCGCTGGCGCGTGCTGGCCCTGCCCGAAAGCACCGACGACCTGCTGTACCTGGCCGTGGCCGCGCCCCTGCCAGATCAGGCGCTGGCTGAACTGCGCCAGAAGGACAAACGCAAGATCCGGCAGGCCATCGTGCGCGAGAGCGATATCGTGAACGGCCTGCGCCAGCTGCGCGGCGTGCTGGAGGTGGCCGGGGAGCGCCAGGCACCGCTGCTGGGCGACGTGCTGATCGAGCACGGCCTGGTGACCCGCGAGCGCTTCGAGCGGGCCCTGGAAAGCTACCGCAGCGACGAGGATGGCCTGATCGGCGCCTACCTCGTGCGCAGCGGCGTGCTGACGCAGGCCGCACTGGACAAGGCGCTGGCGCTGCGCCACGCACCACACACAACCAAGGAGGTGCAGCCATGAGCGGACACCGTTTCACGGCCCTCGCCCTGGCCTGCCTGGCGCTGGCCGCCACGGGCGCACCCGTGTGGGCGCAGGCTGCACCCCAGGGCGCAGCCTGGCAGCACGCGAACCGGGCCTACGAGGCCTTTGCCGCTGGCAACCCCGCAGCTGCCAGCCAGGCCATGGCCAGCGCGCTGTCGCTCGACCCCGGGCCCGAGGCCTGGCATGTGCTGCAGGTGCAGTCGCTCATCGACAGCGGCCAGGCCGGCCCGGCGCTGGCCGCCACGCAGGCGGCGTTGCAGCGCCACCCGGGTCACCCGGCCTTCCTGCTGGTGCGTGCCCACCTGCTGCAGGCGGCGGGCCAGCGCGACGGTGCACGCGCCGACCAGCAGGCCGCCGTGCTGAAAGATGCCGCGCCCGACGCGGTCCTGGCCGCCGCCGATGCCGCCCTTGCGGCGGGCGAGCCGGCGCTGGCGCTGGAATTCCTGCGCCGCCTGCCCGCACAGCACACTGACGCCGCGCCGCGCCGCGCGCTGGCGCTGGCCCAGGAGCGCACCCCCGGGCTGGCCGCGCTGCGCCCGGCTCTGCCTGCCCAGCCGCCCCGTCTGCAGTGCGAGGGGCCTGCGGCCCAGCCCGTGTGCGGCGTGCGCTACAGCCACAACCTGCCGTTCGTGCTGGGCGGCTCGGCCTATGCCCTGGGCGAGCGCGGTGAATGGCCTGCGGTGCTGGCGCTCACCGCCGTGCTGCTGGAGGCTGAACCCGGCAACATCCGCCACCACCAGCTGCAGGTCAACGCCCTGGCCGCTCTGCAACAACCCGAGCAGGCCCGGCAGGCCGCGCGCCAGGCCCTGGCCTTGCCCACCTGGGCCACGCTGCCGGCCGTGGAACGGGCCGCGCTCGCCAACACTGCGCAGGACTACCCCCTGCAGGCGCTTGCCTACGACGAGGCCGAGCAGGCCAGCGCCCTGCCGGTGCCGTCGCTGCAGGACGCCGCCTATGCCGCCGAGCGCGTGGGCCAGGTCGCCCCAGCCGCGCGGCGCTTTCGCGCCGTGATCGACCAGGTGGCGACCGGGCAGATCGCCCTGGAGCCGCAAAAGCTGCAGGACGTGCGCGTGGCCGTGGGCGCGCTCGAGCGCACCTGGGGCGCCTCGGTGGGGCTGTCGTCCACGGGCGGTTCCAGCATTCCGGGGGGCCTGTCCACCGGCGGGCGCGAGCGCAACGCCCAGTTCGGCACCGAGCTGTTCTGGCGCCCGCAAGACTGGCGCGGTTACGGCACCCATGCCGACCTGTACGTGCGCACCACCGGCAACCTGCATGCCGCCACCGGCGAGCATTCGGGCTGGCCTTCGGTGCAACTCGTGTTCGGCGCCCGCATCAAGCCCCTGGCGGAGCACAACCTCGTGCTCGCGGCCGAACGTCTGGTCAAAGCCGGCACCTTCACGCGCAACGACTGGCTGGTGCGCGCCGCGTACTCAGCCACCCAAGGCCAGTTGCCGCCGCCACAGGGGCGCCGCTGGATGGCCTACGACCACTATGCCGAGGCCGGCCGCTACCTTGACAGCGGCGAGGAATACGCCGTGGCCGAACTGCGCTACGGCCCCAACTGGCGCCTCGGCGCCGAGGATGCTCGGCCCGCCTCGCTCTGGACCCACGCCGTGCTGGCGCTGGAGCACAACAACACCTACGGACGCCAGAACGCGGCGAGCGCCGGCCTGGGCGTGAACGCACGCTGGTGGCTGCGCGAGGACGCCTACCGCTCGGGCCGCTCGTGGCTGGAGCTGTCGCTGCAGTACCGTGCCCATCTGGGCGGCGACAGCCGCAACAGCGGCTGGGTGCTGCGCGCCACCTGGAACTACTGACCGAAAGCACCGGGGGAACACCCGATGTTGGCGCTATTTATTTAATAGCTTATAACGCCCATCAAAAGGGCGTCATGGCGCTTTAAGGCGGTATTTTCAGTCCGGGTTCACCGCCGAAATCACCCCACCCCCCAGGCACACCTCGCCGTCGTAGAGCACGGCGCTCTGCCCGGGCGTGACGGCCCACTGCGCCTCGGGGAAACACAGGCGAAACGCGGCGCTGTCCGAACGCTCCAGGGTGCAGGCCGCATCCTGCTGGCGGTAGCGCGTCTTGGCGGCGTACGGGCCCGGTGCGGGCGCCTGGCCCGCGCACCAGCTCGCATCCTGCGCATCCATCCCATGCGACAGCAGCCAGGGGTGGTCATGCCCCTGCACCACGCGCAGCGTGTTTTTGGCCAGATCCTTGCGTGCCACAAACCAGGGCTCGTGCGCACCGCCGCCGCGCTGGGCGCCTTTCTCCTTCACACCGCCGATGCCCAGGCCCTGGCGCTGGCCCAGGGTGTAAAAACTCAGGCCCACATGCCGGCCCAGCGTGCGCCCCCGGTCGTCCTGAATGGGGCCGGGCGCGTGGCTGATGTAGCGGTTGAGGAACTCGCGAAACGGCCGCTCGCCGATGAAGCAGATGCCGGTCGAGTCCTTCTTCTTCGCGTTGGGCAACCCGATCTCGGCGGCGATGCGGCGCACCTCGGTCTTGTGCAGCTCCCCCACGGGGAACAGCGTTTTGGACAGCTGCGCCTGGTTCAGCCGGTGCAAAAAGTAGCTCTGATCCTTGGAGGGGTCCAGGCCCTTGAGCAGTTCGAACAGGCCCGTGGCCGCGTTTTGCCGCACACGGGCATAGTGGCCAGTGGCGATCTTCTCGGCGCCCAGGCGCATGGCGTGGTCAAGAAAGGCCTTGAACTTGATCTCGGCATTGCACAGCACATCGGGGTTGGGCGTGCGCCCGGCCTGGTACTCGCGCAGGAACTCGGCGAACACGCGGTCCTTGTACTCGGCGGCGAAGTTGACGTGCTCGATCTCGATGCCGATCACATCGGCCACGGCGGCGGCGTCCACGAAATCGACGTTCGACGAGCAGTATTCGCTGTCGTCATCGTCTTCCCAGTTCTTCATGAAGATGCCGACCACCTCGTGGCCCTGTTGCTTCAATAGGTGGGCGGTGACGGCGGAATCCACTCCGCCCGAGAGGCCTACGACAACGCGTTGCTTTTTCATGGGCAGGATTATCCGGCTATCGGTGAATCAACCGGGAAGTATGATGCTATTAAAAAAGTAGCTGTTTGCGCTTATTGGTTATGGATTAGAGGCTGTTTTGATATAAAAATCTCGATGGTCTTTCCGCCATCCATTCAAAGGACATCGCCATGGCCAGCACCGGCGACGTTGCGCTGGGGCTGACTGCCGTCCCTTCTGGGCATACTGCGCGAAAGGAACGGAGGACATTGATGGCGACAGCATCCCCGTGGACGCGCAAACAAACCTTGGCTGCCTTGCATGTGTACTTCCAGTTGCCATTCGGACAACTGCACCAGCGCAATCCGTTGATCGTCCAACTGGCGTCATGGATGGAGCGCACACCCGGCGCCGTGGCGCTCAAGCTGGTCAACTTTGCCAGCCTAGATCCCCAAGTGCGTGCCAGCGGGCGCAGTGGGATGGGCCACGCGTCGCGCCTCGATGAAGCGGTGTGGCGCGAACTCAACGCACAGTGGGACGCCGTCGCGGCCGAAGCCGCGTTGAATTACGAGGAGTACGGACAAAGCCAAGGTGTCCCACCCGGCGCAGAGGTGCTCGACGAGGTGCCTGAACTGGTCGAGGGCCGGATGACCCTGGCCACGATCCAGATGCGCGTGAATCAGGCACGCTTTCGGCGCTCCATTTTGGCGAGCTACAACGCGCGCTGTTGTATCAGCGGGCTCGCTGAGCCGCGTTTGTTGGTGGCGAGCCATATCGTTCCATGGAGTCTGGACACCCAAAACCGCTTGAATCCGCACAATGGGCTGTGCTTGTCAGCGTTGCATGACAAAGCGTACGACACAGGACTCATCACCGTCTTGCCTGACTTCACGGTGCGTGTGTCGTCGCAATTGAAGGGCGCTGGCGTCGATGGCTTCGCGCGGGAATCCCTCGCGAGCTACGACGGCCTTCGAATCACGTTGCCCGAGCGGTTTCGCCCGGAACCCGCGTTTTTGGAATCGCACGCGAGGCGATTTCAGTTTTTGTAAGGGGTGGTGGTGCCGGTGTGCAATACCTGCGTGGAAGGCAGATGGACTGGACCATGGAATCGATGATCCTTTCTGGTGCGGTTTACGATGCGCCTCCAGGAGACAACATCCATGCTCAAAAAAACCCTCTGGGCCCTGCTGGCCCTGCTCGTGCTGCTGGCGGCTGTGGTGGCCATCAACACCGTGCGCAAAGGCTCGCGCCAGTTGCCGGTGGAGCCCCTCGCTCCCGTGGCCGTGGACGGCGCGGCTGCAGCCGCGCGCCTGGCCGAGGCGGTGCGCCTGCAGACCCTTTCCTCGCGCGACGACGCGCTGCTCAGTGCCGACCAGTTCAAGGCTTTGCACGCTTTGCTGCAGGCGCGCTTTCCGCGCGTGCACGCCACCCTGCAGCGCGAGGTGGTGGGCGACCTGAGCCTGCTCTACACCTGGAAGGGCGCCGACCCGCAGGCCCGGCCCATCATGCTGATGGCGCACCAGGACGTGGTGCCCGTGGCGCCCGGGACCGAGGGCGACTGGGAGGTGCCGCCGTTTGCCGGTGAGGTCAAAGACGGCTTCATCTGGGGCCGGGGCTCCTGGGACGACAAGGGTAACCTGCTTTCGCAAATGGAAGCCGTCGAGATGCTGCTGGCCAGTGGCTACCAGCCGCCGCGCACCATTTACCTGGCCTACGGCGCCGACGAAGAAGTGGGCGGCATGCGCGGCGCCGTCCAGATTGCCGCGCTGCTGCAACAGCGCGGCGTGCGGCTCGATTTTGTGCTCGACGAGGGGCTGCTGGTGCTCGAAGGGGTGATGCCCGGCATTGCCAAGCCCACGGCGCTCATCGGCGTGGCCGAGAAGGGCTACATGTCGGTGGTGCTGAAGGTGTCGGCCACGCCCGGCCATTCGTCCATGCCGCCACCCAAGGGCACCAGCGCCATTGCCATGATGAGCGCGGCCCTTGCGCGCATCGAGGACAAGCAGTTGCCCGGCGGCATCCGGGGCGTGGCGGGCGAGATGTTCGACACCCTGGCGCCGGAGATGGGTGGCTTCTCGCGCGTGGCGCTGTCCAACCTGTGGCTGTTTGGCCCGGTGGTGCAAAAGCAGCTGGAGGGCGCGGCCAGCACCAACGCCATGCTGCGCACCACCACGGCGCTGACCATCGTCAACGCGGGCAACAAAGAGAACGTGCTGCCCGGCCGCGCCGAGGCCACGGTGAACTTTCGCATCCTGCCGGGCGACACCAAAGAGGGCGTGCTGGCGCACATGCACAGCCATGTGGCCGATGCGGCTCCGGGCGGCCAGTTCGAACTGGTGGCGCTACCGGGTGCGGTGGATGCGTCCAAGGTGGCGCCCACCGATTCGGCGCAATACCGGGTGTTGAACCAGACCATCCGCGAGGTGTTTCCCGACGCGCTGGTGGCCCCGGGGCTGATGGTGGCGGGCACGGACTCCATCCACTACGGCGCCATCAGCGACCACATCTTCAAGTTTTCGCCCATCCGCGCCAACGCCGAGGATCTCAAGCGCTTCCACGGCACCAACGAGCGCCTGAGCGTGGCCAACTACCAGGACGCCATCCGCTTCTACCACCGGCTCATTCCGCAGGTGGCCGGGCAGTAGTGCGCCAGCCGGAAGAAAGGACACCCCATGGAATTGCGCCAGCTGCGCTACTTTGTCCGCATCGTGGAGCTGGGCTCCATGGGCCGTGCTGCGATCGATCTCGACATGGTGCAGTCGGCCCTGAGCCAGCAGATCAGCCGCCTGGAGGGCGAGCTATGCACCCGGCTGCTGCAGCGCACCGCCAAGGGCGCCGTGCCCACCGAGGCCGGGCTGGCATTTTTTCGCGAGGCGCAACTGGCGCTGCGCCATGCCGACCAGGCCGCGCGCGCGGCGCAGCAGGCGCGGCTGACGGGCAGCGTGAGCGTGGGCCTGTCGCCCACCACGGCCTCGGTGCTGGGCGTGCCACTGATGCGCGCCATGCACGAGCGTTACCCCGATGTGCGCCTGCACATGGTGGGCAGCCTGTCAGGGCACCTGTCGAACATGCTCAACGCGCGCCAGCTCGATCTGGCCGTGCTGTTCGACACGCAGCCGGCGCGCCGCTGGAGCGTGCTGCCGCTGCTGGAAGAGCGCCTGTTCCTGATTCGCTCGGCGCAGCATGGCGTGCACACGCCGCCGCTCACGGGCAAGGTGGCGCTGGCGCAACTGGGCGACGAGCCGCTGATACTGCCCACCGGCCCGCATGGCCTGCGCAGCCGGCTCGATGCCGCCTTTGCCCAGGCGCGCGTGGCGCCGCGTATCGCCATGGAGATCGACTCGCTGGCGTTGCTGATGGACGCGGTGGACATGGGCCTGGGCAGCACCATCCAGCCCTGGGCGGCGGTGGGCCGCTACCCCGACGCGGCGCAGCGCTTTGCGCTGGCCGAAATCACCGATGGTCCGGCCTACCGGCCCGCCGCGCTGTGCAGCCTGTCGGACGACGAGCTTTCGCCCGCCGCGCTGGCCGCGCGTGTGGTGCTGGGCGACTGCGTGCGGGAGCTGGTGCAGTCGGGCCGGTGGATTGGGGCGAGCTTGACGACCCCCTGAGGCGCTGCGCGCCTTCCCCCTGGAAGGGGGACGCCACCAGCGCGGCGGGGCGGCCCTTGCGCGGTGGCGCTGGCCTGGGCCGCGCCCTGCAGAGCGGGCGGGGGAGTTGTGGTGGACCGAGCGAGCCTGACGGATTGATTCAAGTCTTCTCAACCCATCACGATTTGTGATGGGGCCATGCCGGCGCAACCCCTGCGCAAGCGGGGGCATTCTTTCTACATTCAAGTTCATGAATGAAGAGAACTGCCCATGAGCCCCGACGTTCTGGTGATTGGCGGCGGCAACGCCGCCCTGTGCGCCGCGCTGATGGCGCGCGAGGCCGGTGCCAGCGTGCTGCTGCTCGAATCGGCCCCGCGTGCCTGGCGTGGCGGCAACTCCGGCCACACGCGCAACCTGCGCTGCATGCACGATGCGCCGCAGGACGTGCTGGTCGAGGCCTACCCCGAAGAGGAATACTGGCAAGACCTGCTCAAGGTGACCGGCGGCCTGACCAATGAACACCTGGCGCGCCTGACCATCCGCGCGTCGGGCCACTGCCGGCCCTGGATGCGCAGCCATGGCGTGCATTTCCAGCCGCCGCTGTCGGGTGCGCTGCATGTGGCGCGCACCAATGCCTTCTTCATGGGCGGCGGCAAGGCGCTGGTCAACGCCTATTACCGCAGTGCAGAAAAGCTGGGCGTGCAGATCCGCTACGAATCACCGGTGGACCGCATCGAGATCGACCACGGCCGTTTCATTGCGGCCCACTGCAACGGGGAACGCATCACCGCCAAGACCTGCGTGCTGGCGGCGGGGGGCTTTGAATCCAACCGTGAATGGCTGCGCGAGGCCTGGGGCCAGAACGAGCGCGGCGAATGGCCGGCCGACAACTTCCTGATCCGCGGCACGGCCTACAACAAAGGCGTGCTGCTCAAGCACCTTCTTGACGACCACGGTGCCGACCGTATTGGCGACCCCACGCAGGCGCACATGGTGGCCATCGACGCGCGCGCGCCGCTGTACGACGGCGGCATCTGCACGCGCATCGACTGCGTGTCGCTGGGCGTGGTGGTCAACCGCGACGGCGAACGCTTCTACGACGAGGGCGAAGACTTCTGGCCCAAGCGCTACGCCATCTGGGGTCGCCTGGTGGCCCAGCAGCCGGGGCAGGTCGGTTACTCCATCATCGACAGCAAGGCCATCGGCCGCTTCATGCCGCCGGTGTTTCCGGGCGTCCGCGCCGACAGCCTGCCCGAGCTGGCGCAAAAGCTCGGTCTGGATGTGGACACCTTCATGCACACGCTGGGCAGCTACAACGCCGCCTGCCGCGTCGGCAGTTTTGACCACACCGCGCTCGACGACTGCCACACCGAAGGCGTCACGCCCGCCAAAACGCACTGGGCGCGGCCCATCGACACCGGGCCGTTCCATGGCTACGCGCTCAAGCCCGGCGTGACCTTCACGTATCTCGGCCTGCACACCGATGACACGGCCGCCGTGCGCTTCAACAACCAGCCGAGCAGCAACCTGTTTGTGGCCGGCGAAATGATGGCCGGCAACGTGCTCGGCAAGGGTTACACGGCGGGTGTGGGCATGAGCATCGGCACGGCGTTTGGCCGCATTGCAGGTGTGAATGCAGCTTTGGCATCCAAACAGGCCCCAGCCCAATCACTGCAAGCGCTGGTAGCTACAGAAATGAAAGCACAAAATGCAAACGCTTGAAGCCCTGACGCGCGACGCCCGGGCGCTGGCCAACGGCGAGATCGTGCTGTCCGCCCCCGAAACCGAGGTGGCGCGCCAGATGCAGATCTGCAACGCCTGCCGATACTGCGAAGGCTTCTGCGCCGTGTTCCCGGCCATGACGCGCCGGCTCGAATTCGGCAAGGCCGACATCCACTTCCTGGCCAACCTGTGCCACAACTGCGGCGCCTGCCTGCACGCCTGCCAGTACGCACCGCCGCACGAGTTCGCCGTCAACGTGCCCCAGGCCATGGCCCAGGTGCGCGGCCAGACCTATGCCGACTACGCCTGGCCGCCCGCACTGGGCGCGCTGTACCAGCGCCAGGGGCTCACGCTGTCGCTGGCGCTGGCGGCGGGGCTGGCGCTGTTCCTGGTGCTGGGTGCCGTGCTGCAAGGTGGCGGCCTCGATGCGCTGTGGGGCGCCAACCTGGGGGGCAACTTCTACCGCCTGTTCCCGCACAACCTGCTGGTGGGGCTGTTTGCTCCGGTGTTCCTGTTCGTGGTGTTGGCGCTGGGCCTGGGCGTGTGCCGCTTCTGGCGCGATGTGACGCCCGCCACCAGCGGCGCGCCGCTCTCCGCGCCCGCCACGTTTGACGCCACCGACGCCGTGCTGCGCCTGAAATACCTCGACGGCGGCCACGGCGACGGCTGCCACAACGAGGACGACGCCTACACCCTGTCGCGCCGGCGCTTTCACCACCTCACGTTTTACGGCTTCCTGCTGTGCTTTGCCGCCACCAGCCTGGCCACGGTGTACCACTACGTCTTCGGCTGGGCGGCGCCCTACGACCTTCCCAGCGTGCCCAAGCTGCTGGGCGCTGTGGGCGGCGTGATGTTGATGCTGGGCACGGCCGGCCTGTGGCACCTGAACCGCACGCGCCACGCGCTGCATGGCGACGCGCAGCAAAAGCCCATGGACCTCGGCTTCATCGCCTTGCTGTTCCTGGTGTCGTCCAGCGGCCTGGCGCTGTGGCTGGCACGCGGCACGCCCGCGCTGGCGCTGCTGCTGTGCCTGCACCTGGGCGCGGTGATGGCGCTGTTTGCCACGCTGCCCTACGGCAAGTTTGCCCACGGCATTTTCCGCACCGCTGCGCTCTTGCGCCATGCCGTGGAAAAGCGCCAGCCCAACCCCATCGGCCTGGGCGCCGATTGACAGGCCAAGTGCCCGCAGAAGGCACGTCTTTTTCTTCCCCCCCCACCCCCCACGAGGAGACCTCCCCCATGAACAAACGCCAACTGCTGCGCGCCACTGCGCTCGTCGCTTCATCCCTGTGGCTGGCCGGCACGGCCAGCGCGCAGGACTTTCCGCCCAAGAAGCCGGTCACGCTGGTGGTGGGCTTTGCAGCGGGCGGCGCGGCCGACGCGGCAGCGCGCCTGATCGCCAAGAAGCTGGGCGAGAACATCGGCCAGTCGGTGGTGGTGGACAACAAGGGCGGGGCGGGCGGCAACATCGCCCACCAGTTCGTCGCCAACGCAGCGGCCGACGGCTCGGTGCTGCTGTTCGGCTCGGTCGGCCCGCTGACCATCGCCCCCCACCTCATGAAGCTGACCTACGACCCGTTCAAGGACCTGGCGCCCATCTCGGGCGGTGTCAACTTCCCCAACGTGCTGGTGGTGCACAAGGCCGCTGGCGCCAAGACGCTGGCCGAATTCATCCAGCTGTCGAAAAAGAAGCCCGGCAGCGTGGACTTTGCCTCCACTGGCGCGGGCTCGGCCTCGCACCTGGCGGGCGAGCTGTTCAACCAGCGCGCGGGCGTGGACATGACCCATGTGCCCTACAAGGGCGGCGCACCGGCGCTGCAGGACCTGCTGGGTGAGCGCATCACCTCGTACTTTGCCGCGCCGCCCACGGCCATGCCGCATGTAGAGACCGGCAAGCTGATTCCGCTGGCCACCACAGGCCTGACGCGCCCGGCCTACCTGCCGAACATTCCCACCGTGGCCGAATCGGGTTTTCCGGGCTTCGAGGCGTTGAACTGGTACGCCTTCGTGGCGCCCGGCAAGACCCCCGCGCCGCTGCTGGACCGCTGGAACACCGAGATCGTGAAGGTGCTGAACGACCCGGGCGTGAAGGAGGCGCTGAACAAGCACGGCCTCACCCCCCAGCCCACCACGCGCGCCGAACTCACGGCCTTCATGAAGAAAGAGTCGGCCCAGTGGGCCGCCATCATCAAGGAGCGCAAGCTCACGGCGGATTGATGCGGAATACGGCCGGGCGGGCTGCCTGGCCGGCCGGGAATGGCGGCACGCCGGATGCCGCCCATGCGCCTGCGCCGCAGCAACGTGGCGCCGGTCTGATCTGAAAAACGGACGGGGTTGCCGAGGGGGATTCCTGTCCAACCACGAGAAAAAACACCATGTTCAAGAACATCACACTGGCCGCCGTGGCAACGGCGGCCTGCGGAATCAGTGCGGCCCAGTCCAGCGTGACGCTGTATGGCGTGGCCGACGCCTCCCTGGCCAAAACCACCGGTCAGTCCACCCGGATGTCCAGCAGCAGCACCCTCAACAACGGCACCAGCCGGTGGGGCGTGCGCGGCGTGGAAGACCTGGGCGGCGGCTTGAAGGCGGGCTTCAATTTCGAAGCCCAGGTGGGTCTGACCAATGGTGCGGCGGCCAGCAACATGTTCTCGCGCGCGGCCCACATGAGCCTTGCGGGGGCATGGGGCGGCGTCAAGGCGGGGCGCTCGCTCACGCCGAGCTGGTACGGCACGAGCGCGTGGGAACTCACCGGCTCCGCCAACTACGCCGTCGTGAGCAGCCAGTTCGGCTACGGCGGATTGAACTCCCGGCAGAACGCCGAAGTGAGCTACACCACACCCCCATGGGGCGGGTTGAGCGTGACCGGCGGCCATGTGTTCGCGGCCGACAACGGCAGTGTGGGCAAAAAAGACCTGAACGTGATCTACCGTTCGGGGCCGCTGTCGGCGGCGTTCGTCTACAACAAGCTGGAGAACAAGGGCAAGAACCTGTCTCTGGGCGCGGCCTACCATTTCGGCGCATTCAAGCTGGCGGGCAGCCTGCAGGACGCGACGGGGGCCCATCTGGGCAAGGGCTTCACGGTGGGCGCCAGCGCGCCGCTGGGCAAGCTGACCCTGACGCTCGATGCTGCACGCGACACCCAGAAGAAAGACACCGATGTCTTGCTGGAGGCGAAATACGCGCTGTCCAAGCGCACCTTGCTCTATGGCGTGCTGCTGCACAACGGCGCGGGCAAGGCGCCCGAATCGGTCAAGTCGGCGGCGGTGGGGGTCCGCCACAACTTCTGACCTCCAAGCCAGCCGTCCCGCCTGGCCCGCTTCTCAGTCCTGGGACGGCTCCGTCACCGAGATGTCCGTGTGCACCAGGTGCAGCGGAAAGCGCTGGCCCGCCAGGTAATCCTCCAGGCAGCGCAGCAGCAGCGGGCTGCGGTGGCGCTCGGGGCAGGCGCGGATCTCGTCGGCCGTCATCCACAGCGTGCGCACGATGCCCTCGTCCAGCGTGCGCCAGCTGTGGTGCGTGCCCAGCTGGCCGGCGAAGGCAAAGCGCATATAGGTCAGGTCGTCGCCCGTGCGTGTCTTGGTGAAGCGGTTGAGGTACACGCCGAGCAGGGCCGTGGGCTCGAAGTCGTGCGCGGTTTCCTCCAGCACCTCGCGGGCGCAGGCCTGCAGCGGTGACTCGCCCGGGTCCAGGTGGCCGGCCGGGTTGTTGAGCTTCAGACCGTCGGTGGTTTCTTCTTCGACCAGCAGAAAGCGGCCATCGCGCTCGATGACGGCGGCCACGGTGACGTTGGGTTTCCAGCGGTTTGGCATGGCGCGCATTATCGCCATGGCCTGTGACGTCCGGAAATGCTCCTGGCGCCGGGGAACCTGGCGCGCTGGCACGGGTCAGTGCAGTTCTGGTCAACAATGTCTGCCACCACTGCCCAAGGAAGCCCTTTCATGAACCCCGAATCTCAGCGCGCCCTGCTCACCCTGGCCCTGTTTGCGGCCTTTGCCGACGGCCACAAGGCCGACAGCGAGCGCGAGGCCATCCGCAACCTGGCGGACTCGCTCGCCGACGACCAGGGCGGGCACCCCCTGGCCAGCCTGTACCAGGATGTGCTGCTCAAGCGCGTGACTGTGCAGGGCGCCGTGGCGGCGCTGCGCGAGCCCGAACACCGCCAGCTGGCCTATGAAATGGCCGTGTGCGTGTGCGACGCCGACGGCAGCCAGAGCGCGGCGGAGCAGCAGTTTCTGGCCGACCTGCGCCGCCAGCTCGGCCTGGAGCAGAACGCCGGCCTGCGCGACTTCGAGGCCCAGGCCGATGCCGTGGCCGCGCAGACGGAAAGCGCGCCCCCGTCCTGGCGCGCCGGTGCGGCATCAGCCGCTGCTGCTGCCACCACCACGGCCCCGGCGCCCGCGCAGGACGCTGAACTGGACAAGACCATCCTGAACGCCGCCATCCTGAACGGCGCGCTGGAGCTGCTGCCGCAGTCCTGGGCGTCCATGGCGATCATTCCGCTGCAGATCCGGCTGGTCTACCGCATCGGCCAGGCCCACGGCGTGGAGCTGGACCAGGGCCACATCAAGGAATTCATCGCCGCTGCCGGCATCGGCATGACCTCGCAGTACATCGAGCAGTTTGGCCGCAAGCTGCTCGGCGGCCTGATCGGCAAGGCGCTGGGCAGAACCATGGGCAAGGTGGGCGGCGCGGCCACGGGCATGGCCTTCTCGTTTGCCACCACCTACGCGCTGGGGCAACTGGCCAAGCGCTACTACGCCGGCGGCCGCGTGATGGACGCCGCCCTGCTGCGCTCGACCTACCAGAGCCTGCTGGGCCCGGCGCAAAACCTGCAGACGCAGTATCTGCCGCAAATCCAGCAGCGCGCCAGCACGCTGGATGCCGGGCAGATCATGGCGCTGGTCAAGGGAAGTTAAGGCAACGCTGAAAAGTCCCTCGCGTGTCGCACATCCCTGCTTTGGGCGGTCTGCGGCGTTTCAAGTGCTCGCAATAGCTATGGCTATTGCTGTGCTTTGCGCCTTGCAGCCCATCCCAAATCAGGGCGCGCGCCATCGCGGTAACTTATTCAGCGTCGCCTCAAGCCCCCGCACCATGTACACCGCCCCTACGCCATAGGCCGCCAGCCGCTGGCGCTGCGCGGCGTCGTGCAGCGGCTGCGCCGCATACCCATGGCGCTCCCAGAAGCCCTGCGAGCCTTGCACCGACACCAGCGCCGACCGGCGCAGGCCGCGTGCAATTGCCTGGTGCCACAAGGGTTCGAGCAGTGCGCGCGCCAGGCCGCGCCCTGCCAGCGCGGGCAGCACGGCCATGTCGTGCAGGTACAGCGTGTCGGGCTGCGGCACGGCCTCGAAGTCGCCGTGCAGCGGTGTGACCTTGCCCAGCACCGAGTCGTAGGCTGCGAGGTAGGCGCAAACAAGTCCGCCGTCTTCGAGCACCAGCGAGCACTGCGCCGGGCTGGCGATGCGCCGCGCAAATACCTCGGCGCCCTCGACAAAGCCCTCGCCATAGCAGGCGTGCTGCACGGCCAGCAGACCGGGCAGGTCGTCCACCGTAAGGGCGCGGGGCGCCATGTCAAACACTCTTGTTTTGATAGCTGCTTGCGCTTTATGCATAAGCGTTAAAGCCATATTTTATTAAAAGAATGCGCCCTCATGCTCCGGTGCCTTCTACGCCGTGCCAGGCGGCCTCCTGCAGCTCCAGCGGGATTTCATGCGCCAGCGCGCTGTGTTCGCGTTCGTGGTGGTGCTCCAGCACATGGCGCAGCGCATGGGCGGCGTCGATCAGCACCAGCACCGCGCGGCGCCGGGCGGCTTCGTCCTGCGGCGGGTGGCGCACGACCGCCTGCACGCGCGCGGTGTATTCCTCGGCCAGCAGGGCAATGCGCTCGTGCTCCAGCAGATACACCCGCGCCGCCCAGCGCGCGCCCTCGGGCACATGGGGCAGCAGGCGGGTGTTTTCGATGGCGATGTGTTCCAGCAAGCCCCGGTGCCACTGCTGCAGGTGCTGCAGAGCCGGGGCAAAGTCCGCGCCCGCCACGGCGAGCAGATGGGTGTGCAGCAGGGCGTCCAGCCGTTCATGCTGGCGTTCGAAATGGTGGGGGTGGGGCGTGTCGGACATGGGGCGTGGGGGTGAGGACAGCAGAGGGGCATTTTCTCAGCCCCGCCCGCCGCTCAGCGGCCCGACAGATCCGCAGCCACCCAGTGCAGCCCCTTGCCGCGGCTGAAGTAATAGTCCCCCTGGGGGCTGATGGCCACGGCGTGGTGCGTTGCCGGGTCGGAGAAAAACTGCCAGCCGTGGCCAGCCTCCTGGGCGTTCACGCGGGTGGGCACCATCTGCATGTCTTGCAGACTGCGTTTGTCTGCCAACGTACGGTGGTGGGCCGAATCGCGCTGCTGGCCCCCGTCGTGCTGCCCCGCCAGCAGCGGGGCCGAGAAAAGCGAGGCCAGCAGGGCGGCGGAAATCAATGCGGTGGTGTTCATGGCACTCTCCTGAGAACGCCAGTCGGAAGTGACTGTGCCTGCAGTGTGCGCCTGAGGCGATGAACGGGTGCTGAACGGCGTGTTCAACGGCCGTTCATGTGGGTCAACCTACCCGGCAGCCACCCACCCCGCCGTATGTCCGCGCGTGAAGGCTTCCTCGAACACCGAGTAGCCCGACCAGTCGCTGTGCGCAAACGCCAGCCGTGCCGTGGTGGGCGTGGGCAGCCAGGGTGCGCGCTCTCCATTCAATAGCGGCTTGCGCAATCCAGCCGGACGCTGCAGGCCGATCTGGCTGAAAAAACCGAGCGAACCCGGCGTGGGGATGGCCATCGCGTGGCCGTAGCGCGTGATGTCCACGCGCGTGGCGAGGCGTGCCAGGTCGGGGTGGGGCACGGCCAGCGTGGCCAGTGCGGCATGGGCCCAGTGCGTCCAGGGCCGCGTGGCCAGTTGTTCGCGGCCCTGCGGCAGGTCGCCCAGCGCCTGGTAGTAGCTCAGCACCGTGGGGCCGGTGAGCGTGGAGCGCGGGTCCAGCCGCTGGTGCCCTGCATCCACGTAGCCCAGGCCCCCGGGGTTGGCATCCTGGTACAGCACGTTGTCCCAGGCGGGCGCGGCGCCGGGGCGGTCCTGCAGCGGTGCGTCGATGTGGATGTTGGCGACCAGCCAGGGCGCCCACTGCAGGCGCAGCGCGGCCGCCTGCACAAAGGCCGGGGGGCTGGGCAGCACGCGGGCCGCCACCAACACCGGCAGGGCCACCACGCAGCGCTGTGCCTTCCAGCGCTCGACGTTGCCGCTGGCGTGGTGGTAGGCGTCCACCTCCACGCCGTGGCGCCCCTCGGTGATGCGCAGCACGCTGCAGCCGGTGCGCAGCTGGCCGCCCGCGCGCAGGGGTTCGGCCAGGCGGCGCGTCAGCCAGCCGTTGCCCTCGGGCCAGGTGAGCACGGCCTCGCGCTCTTCCGGCGCAGCCTCGCCGGGCGCGTGGAAGCCGTGGCGGCTGGCAAAGTAGTGGATGCCGGCCCAGGCCGACACGCGCGCCGTGCCGGCGCCGTAGTCGTCGCGGCAGCTGTAGTCCAGGTACCAGCGCAGGTGCGCGTCGTCAAAGCCCTCGCGCGCCAGCCATTCGTCAAAAACAATAGCGTCAAGCGCTTGATGGACGGGCGAAATAGACCTTTTTGTATCCAAACCCTTGAGCATGGGCATGGTGAAGTGCGCGGCACGGCCCAGCGCCTGCACCTGCTCGGCAAAGCGCCGGTACTGCGCCAACGTGGGCTCGCCCACGCCCTGCACGGGCAGCAGGCCCTCGTGCCATTCGCCTTCGAAGTACAGCCGCTCCTGCGGGGTGTGGCACAGGTGGCGTTCGTCGTACTGCCAGCGCCCGGCCACGCGCTGGCGCAGGCCCAGTTCCTCCAGCAGATCCTGCACCTCGCGCGCGTGCTCACCCGGCACGGGCAGGTAGTGCGCGCCCAGCGGGCATGCTATGCCGTTCACCATGCCACCTCGGCTGTTGCCGCCAGCTTCGTCTTCCAGCTCCAGCAGGGCAAAGTCATCCACCCCCGCCAGCCGCAGCGCACGCGCCGCCGCCAGCCCGGCCACGCCGCCGCCCGCAATCAGCACCTGGGTGCGGCGCACCACGGCGGGCGCGGGGAGCGGGCCGGTCTTGAGCAGGTCACGCAACTGGTGGCCCCGCGCCAGGTCGATGCCGGTGAAACCCCCTGCCAGCGTGCGCGGCGTGTCCTGGCAGCCTGCCAGGGCACTGGCTACAGCAGCGGCGAGGAACTGGCGGCGCTGCATGGCCTTAGCCTCGCAGGGTGTGTGTACCACCCGCGGCGCGTGAAACCGGCGCGGCCCAGGCCAGCGGCCACCGTGCAAGGGCCTGGGCCGGCCGCGCCGCCCCGCCGCGCTGGGGGCGTCCCCCTGCCCGCAGCGCGCAGCGCTGCGAGAGCGGGGGGACGCCGCGAAGCGGCTCAGGGGGGTGTTTCAATGCTTGCCCCATTCGCGCTCGTAGGTGTACACGAGGGCCTGGTTGGACAGCCGGTTCACCTCGGCAGGCACGCGCGCCATGTCGAGCGGAAAGTCCAGCAGCAGCGGCAGTGTGGTGGGGCTCAGGAACTGCAGCCCGCCGGGCAGCGCCTCCGGCAGGCGCCAGGGCCTGCGGCTGGCGATGACAAAGCCCCACTCGCCAAAGCTCGGCACATGCGCGTGGTAGGGCGTGGTGCGAAGGCCCACCGACTCGATGGTCTGCACCACCGTCCAGTAGCTGTGCCGCGCCACCAGCGGCGAGGTGGTCTGCACCACGGCGTAGCCGCTGGCGGCCAGGCGCTTGTCCAGCAGGGCGTAAAAGCTGTTGGTGTAGAGCTTGCCGATGGAAAAGTTGGTGGGGTCGGGGAAGTCCACCACGATCACATCAAAAAGGTCTGGCGCCCCCACGCTCCCCGCTTCGCGGGGTTCGCTGCCCCCATCTTGGGAAGGGGCCCCGGCATCGCCGGTGCGTGGGGCCTTCGCGCCTTCGGGCGGCCGGGCGGCGCTCACGCTGCCTTCCTGCAGCCAGCCAAAGGCGTCTGCGTTGACGACCTTCACCCGCGGGTCGCGCAGCGCACCGCCGTTGAGCCGGGCCAGCGTGGGGTTGTCGGTAAAGAGCTGCGTCATGGCCGGGTCCAGCTCGACCAGGGTGACGGATTCGACCGAGGGGTAGCGCAGCACTTCGCGCACCGCCATGCCGTCGCCGCCGCCCAGCACCGCCACCTTGCGCGGCGCGCCGTGCGCGGCCATGGCGGGGTGCACCAGGGCCTCGTGGTAGCGGTACTCGTCTGCTTGCGCAAACTGCAGGTTGCCGTTGAGGTACAGCCGGTGCCCGGCCCGCCCCTGCGTGACCACGATGCGCTGGTAAGGCGAGGCCGCGGTGAAGACGATGCGGTCCTGGTAGAACTTGTCCTCGGCAAAACTCGTGATCTGCTCGGCCCCCACCAGCGCCGCCAGCAGGAGGCCCAGCACCATCACGCAGGCCGCCACATGCGCGCGCAGGCGCCGCAGCTCCCATCGGAACAGCCACACCGCCCACAGCGCCACGGCCGCGTTCATCAGGCCGAACAGCAGCCCCGTGCGGATCAGCCCGAGCTGTGGCACCAGCAGCAGCGGAAACGCCATCGACACGGCCAGCGCGCCCAGGTAGTCGAAGGTGAGCACCTGCGAGACCAGGTCTTTCAGCGCCACGTTGCGCTTGAGGATGCGCATGACCAGCGGAATCTCCAGGCCCACCAGCGTGCCCACCGCCAGCACCATGCCGTAGAGCAAAAAGCGAAATGCCCCCGGCACATAGGCATTGGCCAGAAATAGCGTGGCCGGCAGCAGGCCGCCGATCAATGCCACCAGCAGTTCGATGCGCAAAAAATGCGCGGGCAACTGCCGCTCGAAATAGCGCGACAGCCACGAGCCCACGCCCATGGCAAACAGGTAGGTGCCGATGATGGTGGAAAACTGCAGTACCGAGTCGCCCAGCACATACGACGCCAGGGCCCCCGCTGCCAGCTCGTACAGCAGCCCGCAGGCCGCCACGACGAACACGCTGGCGAGCAGGGCGATTTCGATGGGGCGGGGGCCGGTGGGGCCGGTCGCAGGCTCAGTAGCAGGTGTCATGCCAGCACCGTATCGAGCTGCTGCGCCAGGCTCTTGCCGTCTTGCTGCTTGGTCAGCCAACCAAACACGGCTTTGCCTGCGCTGGCCTGCGCCCACAGCGCACCGACCTGGCTCTTTTCCATTTCATACGGGTCGCTGAGCAAATGCGCCCCTTTGTATTCGAGCAAGGCCACACGGCCATCGACCAGCTGGGCAACAAAGTCGGCAAAAAACCGGCCGCGCGACGTGGGCAGGGCAAAGCCGCAGGGCGCGGTATCGAGGTTGCGCACCCATTGCCGGACTTTGGGGTGGCGGTCGATCAACTGCGCGCACTGAAACTCTTCGCCGCCATCCTTCAGGTCGGCCAGCACGGCAAAGTAATGCCGCGTGAACTGGTAACGCCCGCTGTAGCGCGACGCCACCGGCGCTGGGTAGCGGCCAGGCTCAAACACATGGGGGTGCAGCCAGTCGCTCTCCAGCAACCAGGCACCCGCCTGGCCGTTCTGCAGCACCAGCTGGCGAAACTGCCGCGTGGCCGCTTGGTCGCGCAGATCACCCACATGCAATGCGATGCACCGGGCCAACTGAAACCGCGCCTGCGCCAGCACCACCAGCGGCAGGCCGTAGGCATGGAGCTGGTGGTTTACCACGGCCGCCAGAAAAGCACGGCGCTGCGACTGGGTGATGCCCGCCAGCGGAGCGTGCAGCGCCTTGTGCAGCGACTGGTCCAGCCAGCGCACCAGCGTGTCGGCCGTGATGCTGCTGGCGCCATAGTCCATAGCCATCTGCTGCACATCGGTGGGGCGCAGCGTCACGCGTGCATCCTTCACGTCGATCTCGATCACGTTCGACTCTTGCACCACGTGAAAACCGGGCAGCTGCACCGCCTGGGGGCTGAGCAGATCAAGCCCCACCGTGCTCAGCACCGCGCCCTGCTCCAGTGGCCACAGCGGCGCCTGTGCGTCGGTGCGGTAGGCCAGTGTGGGTACGGGCGCAAAGCGCACGCCGCGCGATGCGGGGGCCACGCTGGCGGCCACCAGCGCATTGTGCTGGGCTACCTGATCGCGCAGCAGCTCCTGCTTTTTGGCCCCGCGCACCTGGGCCAGCATCAGCGACTCGGTGCTGGCCTCGATGTGGCCCGCCACCACCACCTGCGCCGTGCCCGCAATGGTCTGCTGCTGCACACCGGGCACTGCCAGCAGCTCGGGCGTGGCTGCAATTGCTTCAAAATTAGTAGCTATCAGCGCAAGCGGGGTGGGTGCTGCATGGGAATTTTGATCAAATTCTTCGCCAAACAGCGGGTAGCTCGATGGCGGCGCCAGCATCGAAGCCACATCCAGCGCCTCGAACCCCATGTGCTGGATCAGGCGGTCGGCCAGCGCATGCGCTGCCGCAGAAAACTCCGCCGCGCACACATGGGCATAAGCGCGGTTGAGCGCCTCGCGCCCGCGTCGGCGGGCCTGCGGCATGCGCAGCACGCGGCCCAGCAACTGCTCCACCGCCGTGGCGCTGGTCAGCTTTTGCAGGCTGCACAGCACATAGGCAAACGGGCAGTCCCAGCCCTCGCGCAGCGCCTGCACCGTAATCACATAGCGCACTGGGCAATTGCGCGCCGCCAAATCGATGTCGTCCAGCCCGCGCTGGGTGCCCGTGGCCACCACGATCTGGTTGTCTGGCAGGTTGAGCTCGTTCACCAGATAGCGGCGCAGGGCCTCGGGCGGCATTTCGTCGCCCAGGTTTTGCGCCTGAAACAGCACGATGGGCCGCACATAACCATGCCCATCGGCCTCGTCCTTGAGCGCCTCGGCCTCCAGCTTGCGCTGCGTCTGCACTGCGCCAAACACGGCGGCGGGCCAGCCCTCGGGGTGCTCGGCCAGCACGATGGGCAGCTTGATCATGTCCTCGGCCGCCAGCTCCTGCGCGCTGACGTGGTAGAGCACATTGGTCTTGGCAGCAATCGGAGTGGCCGTCAGCTCCAGAATGAACGCGGGGTTCAGGCGCTGCAGCGCGGTGAAGCTCTTGTCCGTTTTGGTGTTGTGCGCCTCGTCCACGATGAGCAGGGGGCTGTGCAGAGCCAGCCAGTTGGCCAGGCTCCAGCGCGGCTGGCCCACAAAGCCCGCCAGCAAACCCGTGGCATCCTGCGCGGCGTCCTGCGCCGTCACCACCGCGTCGGGCAAGTCGTGCAGGCAGACCATGGCGCCTTCTGGCGCGCCTTTGAAGTGCGGCTCAAAGCTCTCCGAGAAGCTGTACACATTGCGCTGCCCTGCATCCTCGATGCGAAAGCTCTGGATGGTTGCCACCACCACCACGGCATGGCGCCCCCAGTCGGGCGGGGCGATTTGCGCCACATCTTCGAGTGTGCACACTTGCAAGCCTTCGCCATAGACATCGGTCAGGGCGGTGCGGTAGGCATGGCCGGGCGTCTGTAAGGCCTTGAGCGTTTGTTGGCGAATGGCATCGCTGGGCACCAGCCACACGGCCACCGGCGCATCGCTGCCTTGCCACTCACGCGCCAGCAGAGGCACCCCGTGCGCCGCCAGCACCGTCTTGCCGCCGCCCGTGGGAATGCGCAGACACACGCAAGGCACCTGCGCGCCAAAGGCGTCAAGGTTATAGGGGCGGCCAGCCAGTTCGCCAAAGGCCAGCGCCGGGCCCTTGGTGCGGGCAGCGCGGACGAACGCGCCCAGCGCATCGAGGGCGGTTTGCTGGTAGGTCTTGAGGGTGAGGGAGGTCATGTGGGTCAAGGAGGGGACGCGCCATGCTTCGGATAAATTCTGTGGCGTTATCCGATGCAAGCTATTGATTTTTATGGACTTATTTTTTTTCTTTGGTTGATTTTTCGGATAAGTACGAATAATTTTTGCCCCGTTATCCGAAAGACAGCCTCTTTCTATCGAATCACCCAGCGCGCATTTTTCCCTGTGCCGGTAACGCCAATCCTGGCGCCATCCAGACCGGTTGAGCGCAGGGCCGCCAACAGGTTTTTGATCTTTACCAGCTTTTGCTGCGGTGTCAGTGAATCGGGCAGCTTGTCGAGCAGCAGTGCACGCAACTCTGCCGCTGAAGCCGACCGGAATTTCTGGATGTGCTGCAGGATCAGCGTTTTGTAGAAATGGTCGCTTAGGCCCTTGTTGCGCGTGTATTGCGCACGGGTGTTGGTCGCATCGGCTACGTGGGCAGAGACAAAAAAGTTGGGCTTGCGCCCTTCGATCAGCCTGGCCCGGCGCAGCGTGGCAGCCTGGTCGTCGGCGATGCGGTGTTTTTTCTGCACCCGGTCCAGCCAGACGACTTGCTCCAGAGGCAGGTCGGATCGCTCCATGAGCAACTGGCTGTAGTTCTTGTCGATGGTCTGGCCGTAAATGGTGAACACGGTCTGGTTGGCGCTGCTGCCTTCATAGTCTGGCAGGGGCAGGTAGCGCTTGCGCTGGGCGGCCACCATGTCACGGATGCCGAATCCTCCCCGGTCGATCATCCCGATCAGACGCATGGCCTCCACCAGCCGAGGATTGCGGTATTTCTCCGGCGTGCGTCGGCCATCGAAATAGTCTTCCGGGCGCCCATCGACAAACCCGCCTGGATTGGTCAGCCGCAAGTGGCCCTGCCACTCCTCCACCACCACGCGGCCTGCCTGCTCATAGTCCTGGTGGGCAATGCAGTTGTGCAGCCCTTCCAGGACCACCTGAGCGTCGTAGCGCGGCAACTCCACCGCCAGCAACTCCGTTTCAGGAAAGAGCTTGATGTTGGGATTGCGTATGCGTTGGCCGACCTCGGTCGTCGTCAGCACAAATGGCGGACCAAAAGGCAGAGCAATGCGATCTGCGGGCACCTTCCAGAGTATTTCTGCAGGCTGGGGCGACAGCCAATCCACACATTCAGCCCGGCCCAGCAGCAGCAAGGCTGCGCGATTGAGCTGGCCATGCGTGGTCATCTTGGCTTTGGCCAGAAACTGCTCCACGCTCCAGTCCGCCATCTCGGCAGCCCAGCGCTCGTTCTGGTGCTTCTCGGTGTATTTGGCACGGGCCTTGGCAATGGCCGCCGGATCCAGATCCGCCAACGTGGCCCCGGCCACGATGTGCGCACTCCAGTCCTGGCCCGCAATCAACTCGGTCAGGATGGCGCGGCGCCGGTCTTCGCGCAGTTCCACCAGGCTGTCACCGTCGCGCTGCCAGGCCTTGTCGTGCGCCAGCACCAGTTCGCGTGGTGCGTGGCGCGGCACATGCACCAGCCACACCACGGCGCCCGAGTCGCTGGCGCACAGTTCTTCGACGCGAAACCCCAGGGATGGCGGCCCCGGCGTTTTGCCCAGCACACGGTGCACCACGTTGTCTGCCGTGTAGTCGGCAAAGTCCTGAATACCCGTCAGCGCAAGGGTTTTGTCCTGCACGCCAATGACGATGCAGCCGCCCTCCATGTTGGCCAGGGCCGAGACGTAAGACACGAGGTCGTCACCTTTGCGGCCCGAGATGTTGGACTTGAGGCTGTTCCACTCCTTCCACTCATGGCGTTCGTCCTCTTTGGGAAAGCGCACGCGCAGCCAGTCTTGCAGCTCGGATGCGGTCATGTGGGACGGGGTCATCGGTCACCGTGCCTTCACGTCATACGGAATGTGCTTGAACGTGACCCGCGCCAGTGCCAGACGCGCCTCGCCCAGGCGGCAGGCCTCGCCATACACCACCAGGGGCGCCTCGGGGTGGGGCGTGCGGGCGTGCAGCTCCAGCAGCGCGTCGAGCACGGCGGAGGTCAGCACATTGCCGCTGGCCGGGCGCTTGTCGCCCAGGATGCCGTTGAACAGCAGGTAATAAGCAGTGCGGCTGCGCAGCACGGTGGCCGGTGCGGGCTCGGGCGGGGCCGCCACGTCGGGCGCAGCGGGGCCAGCGGCCTGCAGCCCGAGTTCGCCCTGGAGTGAAGGGATTGGCGGGGTTTGCCGGGTTGGCGGCAGTTCTTCAGGTGAAATCGAATCCTGGCGCCCGTCTGGCAAGCGCTCATAGCTATCAAAAACAGAGTGCGTTCCCAGGTGCGGCGTGCCCGGCGTGGCGTGCGCGGGGTCAAAGGCGGTACCGGTTTCCTGCTGCCAGACAAAAGCGGCCAGCGTGGCAAAGCGCACCTCGGGGTGGATGCAGCCATCGGCGTCAAAGATCGGTGCGCCCAGCCGCATGAAGCGAAAGCCGCCGCCGCCCTGCCAGCCCACGGCGGCGCTGATGCCGCCCTGCTCGCCGTCGATCACCTTGTGCAGGCGCGGCAGGCAATGCGTGGCGGCGTGCTCGCCCATCTCGATGCCAATCCAGCGCCGGCCCATCTTGTGGGCGACGGCGGCCGTGGTGCCGGAGCCGAGGAAGCTGTCGAGGACGAGGTCGCCGGGGTGGGTGGCGATGTGGATGATGCGTTGGATGAGCGCTTCGGGCTTGGGTGTTGAGAAGGGTGTCTCACCAGGAAACAGCGCGACCAATTCGGATTTGGCGCGGCCATTTGAGCCGACCTCCTGATGCAGCCAGAAGGTTGACGGTACTAGCCCTGCCTGTACCTCAGACAAAAATTTCTTAACTCTTGGGGCATTTTTGCCGTCCCCGCCGAACCAGATGCGTCCGTCTTGAACCATTTCCAAGAAGCGGGGTTCCGTATAGAGCCAGCAACGTCCCGGAGGTGGATCTATCTTTCTGCCAGACGGAGTGGTAATCGTGAAAAACTGAGCTTCACGTCGCCCTTTTTCGGCTTTCGCGTGAGCCGGTAGCGAAGCCCAAACGCCGCGCGGGTCGTTGTCTGGGTTTGTAAAACGTTCCAATTGCTCGTCGGAAGAAGGTAGCAAGTTTCGTACTTCCTTCCAACCGTCGCGGTTCTTCGCGACGACCAACAAATGGTCGTGGACAGCGGAAATGTCGGTTCTGTTCTCGCGTGTGTGCGTCTTCTGCCAGAAGATGTTCGCCACAAAATTCCGCCGCCCAAACACCTCATCCATCAGCACCTTGAGGTAATGCCCCTCGTTGTCGTCGATCGTCACCCAGATCGATCCGTCGTCGCTGAGCAGGTCGCGCAGCAACTGCAGGCGCGGCAGCATCATGCTGAGCCACTGGCTGTGCTCCAGGTTGTCGTCGTAGTGCTCAAACGCGCTTTTCGTGTTGTAGGGCGGGTCGATGAAGATGCATTTGACCTGCCCCCGGTAAAACGGCAGCAGCGCCTTGAGCGCTTCGAGGTTGTCGCCCTGGATGAGCAGGTTTCCTTGTGCGCTGGCGGGCTCGCCGTGGGTCGAGACGTTCTCCAGCAGCCGGTAGGGCACCTGGGCGGCGGTGGTGAAGGCGTGGGCGCGGTTGAGCCAGTCAAGGGTGGGCATGGGGCAGTCGAGCAGTGCGGGGTGAACAAGGGGCTCAGGCCGTAGGGTTCAGGCGCCGCAGCATTTTTTGAATTTTTTGCCGCTGCCGCAGGGGCAGGGGTCGTTGCGGCCCACCTTGGGGGTGTCGCGCACCAGCGTCGGCGTGGTGCTGGGCGCGTGTGCTCCATGGGTCTGGCGGTACTGGCGCCACCAGTCGCGCAGGGCATACAGGGAGCCGATGAGGGCGGGCAACAGCGTGTGGCTCTCGGCTTCCAGCTGGAAGTCGGGGTTGTCCGGGTTGTAGCCCGTGGAGTACAGCACCACGGGGGCGAGCAATGGGGCTGCCTCGGGGTCGATGAGCAGAGGCTCCCATTCATCGTCGACCGCCACGGCCCGGCGAAAGCCCTCGGCCCAGTCTTTGAGCTCCCAGTCTCCGATGCGATCACCTTGGGCGTCGAGGCGGTGCGGGGTGATGCAGTCGCCTTCCTCCAGCTCGGACGACAGCGGCGTGTACAGCGTGTCTACCGTTGTTGCGGCGGGTGGTATCGACAGGGCGGTCTGAATGTCGCGGTAGCGCCGCATCAGCAGTTGCAGCAGCCGCTGCTGGCGCGCGGGGTCGTGCGGCAGGGGCAGCGTGGGCTGGGCAAAGAGGTGTTCCAGCCACAGGTGCACGGGCACCAGCGAGGGGCCGATGGCGCAGGCCGTCATGTAGCCATCGGCCATGTCGATGGTCATGGCGTCAGGGTCCAGCGACGGGTCGGCCATCAGCTCAAACAGTTCTTCGGTCTCAGCGTCGCTCAGGAGCGGGTGCGTTTCCCAGGGGCGGTTGTGGAGCAGGACCCACTGAAAAAAATCGTTCATGGCCTTTAGGGTGTGAAGAGGGCTGCCGATAGCCGAGTGTGGCAGCGTTGGAAGTGCGCGGGGCCAGCCACAGCCAGCGCCAGGGCGCAAGGGGCGAGTGCGCCGTGAGGTTCACGCGGGCGCGTGGGCATGACCCGCCGCACCCCCCATCTTTCATCGTCAATGAATCGCTGCCGCCACGATGATGCTGATCCCCAGGCACATCGCGGCCACCACCATGGCCAGGGCCTTGTTCTGTTTTTCAACGATTTCGCGCCACAGGTCGTACGGCGTGATCTTGTCGACGATGACAAAGCACAACCAGAAGATGAAAACGCCAATGATGGCGTAGAGGATGGACCCGAGAAAGGCCGCGGGCCGAAGCCATTCGATTCCCATCATGGTGTGTTTCTCCTTGAAATGTCATTTGTGGCTGCCGCCGGAGGAGTAGCCCCCGAACGAGCCGCCCGAACTGCGGTAACCACTGCCGGACGACCCTGAGCAGTCGCTCAGGATGATGAGCAGGATGAGGATCACGACGGCGATCAGGATGATGGTGCCGCAGCCCACCCCCTTGGCGGCCACGAAGGGGCCGGGGTCGTCGCGCTGCAGCACGTCTTTCTTGTCTTCGAGTTTGAACGCCTTGACCACCGTGTCGCTGGCCAGCTTGTCGCCCGCGGACCAGGTGACCTCGTTGGCGCTTTGCTCCATCGACAGCAGGCCTTTGGCGCTGGCAAAGTCGCGGTTGCTGGTTTTCTGCCCGCGCGTGACCTGCCAGTAGAACTCGCCCAGCACGTAGGTGGTTTCCGCCTCGTAGCTGTATTTGAGGTCGTATTGGGTGCCCAGGTAGGTGGCGCTGCGGCCATTGGCCGCCATCTGTGGTGCGCCGGTGGTGGGGTGCACCATGCTCCAGCCTTCTTCCGAATCGACCAGGAAGGCAAAACCGCGCTTCTGGTTGTAGAGCAGGTACTCGCTCCAGCCAAAGTGTTCGTCGTCGCCGGGCTCCACGCCCATGCGGTGCTGAAAACCCACCACCTGCCAGTGCACGCCCTGCAACTGGCCCTTGCTGCCCAGGGGGATGATGGGGCGCACCGGCTCGTCCTGCTCGGCCGAGCGCAGTTCGCCACCCACGCCGCTCTCCAGGCTGATGATGCTGGCGCACGAGCCGCAAGTGAGGCTTTTGGTGGTGGCCAGCTGCACGTGCACCGGCGCTCCGCAGTGCGGGCAGTTGAACTGGCGGCCTGACTCAATCTTGGCCGATTCGTCCTTCAGGCCCTGGAGCTGCAGGTCGTCCAGCAGCACGGCCTTGCCGCGTTCGACGCCCGGCGGCTGGTGGCCATAGTCGATGCTGACCACTTCGCCATCGCTGCTGCGCAGCTCCACCATGTCGAACGGCTGGCCCAGCGGCGGCAGCTTGGGCAGCTCGCCCTGGGCCGAGATAAGCGACGCCTGGCCCGTGTAGGCTACGCTGTAGGGCTTGCCGTTGATGGCGGTGGTGGTGCCGATGGACCAGCGCGCGGCTTCGGGCAGTTCGCGCCCGGGGTCGATGGGCCGGGTGAAGACGTAGGCGCCGTTGTCCTCGCCCAGCGTGGCCATGCTGCCGTCTTGCAGGTAGGCCACCCATTCGGTCCACACACCGGCGTCGCTCTTGTATTGCAGGCGCCCGATGAGGGTGAAGGGCACATCCTTGCCGTCAAGCTGGATGCGCCCGCTGGCCATGAGCTGCAGCGGGCTGTGGTCGTCGAACAGCTCGGCCATCTTGCCCAGGCGCTGCAGCACGTCGCCGCTGCGCACCACAGTGCTCTGGCAGTAGCCGCAGACGGCGTGCGTGGACTGCGCGCTGCGGAATTCAACCGGCGCGCCGCAGCCCGGGCAGGGCGCCCGGTAAGTACGCTGGGTGGGGTCGGTGGCCATCGGGCGGGGGCTGCCTGCACCGTTCAGCACGGTCGGTTTGAAGCCAAATTGGCCTCTGGCGCTTATCCCTCAAGCGCAAGCAGCTATTGTTTTTATAGCAACCGGGTTCAGACCAGTTTCTTGAGCAGTTCGGCCTTCTTGGCGTCGAACTCTTCCTGCGTGAGTATGCCTTTGGACTTGAGCTCGCCGAGCTTCTCCAGCGTGGCCATCACGTCCTCGGGCTTGACGCCAACCGGCGCCGCTGCGCTGGCTGCCGCTGCCTGTGCGGCTGCACCGCCGCCCTGCAGGCCGGCCTGCAGGTTCTGTGCCAGCACCTGGCCCAGCGCCACGCCGGCGCCCAGGCCCATGGCGTCACCGGCAATGCCGCTGCCCCCACCGCCGCCGCCTTCGGCGAATTTGGGAATGGCCTGCGCCGTCTGGTACTGCATGAACTTGCCCATGTCGTTGCCGACCATGCCCATGCCGATCTTCTGGTCGAGGATCTTCTGCAGCTCTTCGGGCAGCGAGACGTTCTGCACCGTCAGGCTCTCGATGACCAGACCGATCTTGGCAAAGTGCGGGGTGAGTTCCTTGGCCAGCGCGTCGGCAAACATCACCTGGTTGGCGGCCAGGTCGAGGAAGGGCAGGCCGCTGCCCGCAATGGCATTGCTGATGTTCTGCAGCACCATGCCGCGCAACTGGCCTTCGAGGTCGGCCACGGGGTAGCTGTCGCGCGTGCCCGAGATTTCGGTGTGGAACAGCTTGGGATCGGCGATGCGGTAGGCGTAGTTGCCAAACGCACGCAGGCGCACCGCGCCAAAGTCCTTGTCGCGGATGGTGATGGGCTGCGGTGTGCCCCATTTCTGGTCGATCTGCTGGCGCGTGCTGAAGAAGTACACGTCGCTCTTGAAGGGCGACTGGAACAATTTGTCCCAGTTCTTCAGGTAGGTCAGCACCGGCAAGGTCTGCGTGGTCAGCTTGTAGGTGCCGGGGCCGAACACGTCGGCCACTTGGCCTTCGTTGACGAACACCGCCATCTGCGACTCGCGCACCACCAGCGTGCCGCCGTTCTGGATTTCCATCCCCGCCATCGGATAGCGCCACGCAAGCTGGCCATCGCCGTCCTCGGTCCACTCAAGGATGTCGATGAACTGTTTCTTGATGAAGTCCATGAGGGCCATGCGGTGCTCCCGGTTGCAGTGAATCGGATGAAAAAAGCGAGACCGGCCATCATAGAACAGCCGAACCCCCGCCCAGACCCGCGATTTTCCGGGTTTTCGTGAAGTTTTGCGGTTTTTGGGGGGTGATCGATGCCCGCCGCAACCAGTGAAAGCTATGCCGGTGGTAGGGAGGATCAATGGCCAATGCAATTGAGAAGAATTATCATTTGCTCAGGCCATCCCATTCGATGGCACCCACCTTGGAAGGAGCCTGCCATGTCCCGCATCCGCCGCGTTGCCCGCCAGAACAAGACCATGCTGATGAAGACCGGCAGTTACTACGCCATCCACATCTGCGTGGCCGCGCTGGTGGCCTATGCCGTCACCGGCAACCTGTGGGCCTCGCTCACGCTCAGCCTGCTCGAACCCACGGTGCAGGCCGTGGCCTTCTTCTTCCATGAAAAAGCCTGGGAGCGTGCCGGGCAGCGCAAGGCGCAGACCGCCGACGCCGATGCCACGCTGGCGAACGCTTGAGGGGGCAGTTTTTCATGCGTCTTCGCGACACCCACATCGCATGAAACGGGCGCGGCCCAAGCCAGGGCTCCCGCGCAAGGGCCGCCCCGCCGCGCTGGCGGCGTCTCCCCTCCGCGAGCGAAGCGAAGCAGAGAGGGGGTGAAGGCGCCGAAGGCGACTCAGGGGGGTGTTTTCACGTCAAGCCCGCACGTCGAGCAGTGCGCCCATCATGCGGTCCTGGGTCTGAAGCGTCTGCAGGTTGGCCTTGAAGGCGTAGGTGGCCGTCATCTGGTCCACCACCTCCTGCTCCAGTGCCACGCCTTCTTGCGGCGCGCGCTGCACTGCGGTGGCCACGCCACCCTGGCCCGCCACCTCGGAGGACTCCGCGCGCAGGCGCCGGAAGCCGGGGGTGTTCATGTTGGCGGTGTTGTGGGCCGAGGCATCCAGGCGCACCTGCGCGGCCTGCAGGCCGGATTGGGCGATAGAAGAAATGCTTGCCATGGTGCTGCCTAGGTGAAATGGGCGGAACAGGCTGCCATTCTGTTCCTGCGCGGCTGTCAACGCAAGGCAGCACCGCTTTCCCCATGTGCCTGCAGCAGGCATTGCGCAAAGGCCTGCGCCGCGCGCGGCGGCTGGGGCGACTTGCGCAGCACGCTCACAAACTGGCAGCGGTAGTGAAACTGTGCGGGCAGCACTGCCTGCATGAGTCCCTGGCGCTCGAAGCTTTCGGCGTAGTGGTCGGGCAGGAAGCCCAGGTAGCGCCCCGAGAGGATCAGCGTGGCGATGGATTCCTGGTCGAAGCCCGTGGCCTTGCGCGGCAGGCGGGTGCTGTGGCTCAGCTCCATGTTGGGCGAGTGGTAGCCCAGGCCCGCAAACTGGTAGGCGCGCAGAGACTCCCAGGTCAGCGCCGCATGCTCCTGACCGAACAGCGGGTGGCGCGCGCCGCAGTACAGCAGCATGGTTTCGGTGAACAGGTCGGCATACACCAGGCTTTGCGACGTGCGGTGCGCCGGGATGATGCCCACATGGATACTGCCGTCGATCAGCCCGCGTTCGATGGCCGGAATCGACGCCACATGCATCTGCAGGCTGACCTCGGGCGCTTGGCTGGCAAAGAGCGCAATGGCATCGCCAATGTGCGCCGCCGGGTTGCTGGCGGTCTTGTCGAACACCGCCACCTCAAGGCGCCCGCCCATGCGGCGGTGGATGTCGTCGATGCTGCTGCGAAACGCATCCACTGCCGACAGCAGGCGCAGGGTTTCGTCGTACACCCGCTGGCCTTCGGCCGTGAGGGCAAAACCCGCCCGCCCGCGCCGGCAGAGCACGAGGCCCAGGCGGGTTTCCAGGTCTTTCATGTGGCGGCTGACGGTGCTGGTGCCGATGTTCAGCTCCAGCTCGGCGGCCGACATGCCGCCGCACTCCACCACGGCCTTGAACACCTGCAGCAGGCGCAGGTCCATGTCGCTGAGCTGGCCCAGTACGGCGCGGTGTTTAAGAGAGGGGTTGGGTGATGGGGATTTTACTTGCATAAATCGTCAAGTAAACATTGATATTGGAGTATTGGAGAGATTAACAGGCGGCGCAACAATGCCCACGTTCTGGCCCCTATCCCGGGGGCTGCCCACCTGTTGACGCCGTCCTTGCACTGGAGAGACCCCATGAGCTTTGCCCCCATCGACACCCCCGCCGCTGGCGCTGCACCCCGCATGGACGCCGAGTGGCTCGACGCGCACTGGATGCCGTACACGGCCAACCGCCAGTTCAAGGCCCATCCCCGCATGATCGTGGAGGCCAGTGGCGCCTATTTCACCGACAGCGAAGGCCGCAAGATTTTTGACGGGCTCTCGGGCCTGTGGTGTTCGGGCCTGGGCCACGGCCGCCGCGAGATTGCCGAAGCCATTGGCAGGCAGGCGATGAAGCTGGACTACGCGCCCGCCTTCCAGTTTGGTCATCCGCTGTCGTTCGAGCTGGCCAACCGCGTGAAGGAACTGACGCCTGAAGGGCTGGACTATGTGTTCTTCACCGGCTCGGGGTCTGAATCGGCCGACACCTCCCTCAAAATGGCCCGCGCCTACTGGCGCGCCAAGGGCCAGGGTACCAAGACGCGCCTGATCGGCCGCGAAAAGGGCTACCACGGCGTGAACTTTGGCGGCATCTCGGTGGGCGGCATCGTGGCCAACCGCAAGCTGTTTGGCCAGGGCGTCGAAGCCGACCATCTGCCCCACACCCAACCGCCCGCAGGCTCGTTCCACAAGGGCATGCCGCCCACCGGCAAGGAGCTGGCCGACCGCCTGCTCGATGTGATCGCGCTGCACGACGCATCGAATATCGCGGCGGTGATCGTCGAGCCGTTCTCGGGCTCGGCCGGTGTGGTGATCCCGCCCGTGGGCTACCTGCAGCGCCTGCGCGAAATCTGCACGCAGAACAACATCCTGCTGATTTTTGACGAAGTGATCAGCGGCTTTGGCCGCTCGGGCGCGTTCACCGGCGCCGAGGCTTTTGGCGTGACGCCTGACATCCTGAACTTTGCCAAGCAGGTCACCAACGGCGCGCAGCCGCTGGGCGGTGTGGTGGCCAGCAAGGAGATCTACGACACCTTCATGGCGGCGGGCGGCCCCGAGTACATGCTGGAGTTTCCGCACGGCTACACCTACTCGGCCCACCCCGTGGCGTGCGCGGCGGGCATTGCGGCGCTCGACATCCTGCAAAAGGAAGACATGATCGGCCGCGTGAAGGCCCTGGCGCCGTACTTCGAGCAGGCCGTGCACAGCCTCAAGGGCGCCAAGCATGTGGCCGACATCCGCAACTTTGGGCTGGCTGCGGGCTTCACCATTGCCGCACTGCCTGGCGAGCCGGCCCGCCGCCCCTACGAGATCGCCATGAACTGCTGGAAGAAGGGCTTTTACGTGCGCTACGGCGGCGACACCATCCAGCTGGCGCCGCCGTTCATCAGCACGCAGGCAGAGATCGACCGCCTGATCGGTGCGCTCGGTGATGCGCTGCATGAAACTGCCTGAATTCCTTTTTTGATAGCTGCTAGCGCATACTGGGTAAGCGCTAATGGCACTTTTAATTGATATTTTTTGCCATGAACCACGACCAGAACGTCACCACCACCGTGGGCCACCTGATCGACGGCCAGATCGTTGCCGACACCGAGCGCACGCAGCCCGTCTTCAACCCCGCCACTGGCCAATCGACCACCCGCGTGGCGCTGGCCAGCAAGGCAACGGTGGAGGCCGCCATCGCCTCGGCCGAAGCCGCCTTCCCTGCCTGGCGCAACACGCCGCCTTTGAAGCGCGCCCGCGTGATGAGCAAGCTGAAAGTCCTGCTCGAAGAAAACGCCGACAAGATCGCAGCCATGATCACCGCCGAACATGGCAAGGTGCTGGCCGACGCGCACGGCGAGCTGCAGCGCGGCATCGAGAACGTGGAGTACGCGAGCTACGCACCCGAACTGCTCAAGGGCGAGCACAGCCGCAACGTCGGCCCGGGCATTGACTCGTGGAGCGAGTTCCAGGCGCTGGGCGTCACCGCAGGCATCACGCCGTTCAACTTCCCGGCCATGGTGCCGCTGTGGATGTGGCCCATGGCCGTGGCATGTGGCAACACGTTTGTGCTCAAGCCCTCGGAGCGCGACCCGTCCTCCACGCTGTTCATCGCCCAGCTCGCGCTGGAAGCGGGCCTGCCGCCCGGCGTGCTCAACGTGGTCAACGGCGACAAGACGGCCGTGGACACACTGCTGCAAGACCCGCGCGTGAAAGCCGTGAGCTTTGTGGGTTCGACCCCGATCGCTGAATACATCTACGCCGAAGGCTGCAAGCACGGCAAGCGCGTGCAGGCCCTGGGCGGCGCCAAGAACCACGCCGTGCTGATGCCCGACGCCGACGTGGACAACGCCGTGAGCGCCTTGATGGGCGCAGCGTATGGATCGTGCGGCGAGCGCTGCATGGCCATCCCGCTGCTCGTCTGCGTGGGCGACGCCGTGGGTGATGCTGTGATTGCGGGCCTGAAGGCCGAGATCGCCCAAATGAAGGTCGGCCCCGGTACCGACAACAGCAACGACATGGGCCCGCTGGTGACCAAGCCCCACTACGAAAAAGTGAAGGCTTATGTGGACAGCGGCGTGGCCGAGGGCGCCACGCTGGTGGTCGATGGCCGTGGCGTGAAGGTGGCAGGCCACGAGGAAGGCTACTTCCTGGGCGCCTGCCTGTTCGACCACGTCAAGCCCGGCATGAAGATCTACCAGGAGGAAATCTTCGGCCCCGTGCTCGGTGTGGTGCGCGTGAAGACGCTGCAGGAAGCCATGCAGCTCATCAACGACCACGAATACGGCAATGGCACCTGCATCTTCACGCGCGACGGCGAAGCCGCCCGCTACTTCACCGACCACATCCAGGTCGGCATGGTGGGTGTGAACGTGCCGCTGCCCGTGCCTGTGGCCTACCACTCGTTCGGCGGCTGGAAGCGCAGCCTGTTCGGCGACCTGCATGCCTACGGCCCCGACGCCGTGCGCTTCTACACCAAGCGCAAGACCATCACGCAGCGCTGGCCGAGTGCCGGTGTGCGCGAGGGGGCGGTGTTCAGCTTTCCGAGCAGCCGCTGAAAACCTGCGCGCGGGCCAACTCCAGGCATCCCCGCCCTGTCGTTCTTCGGACGACAGGGCGTTTTATTATGTGAAATTGATTTTCATGAAAATGCGTCACAATGGGCGTACCCCGGTTTGCCCAGCGGCGTGCCGGGGTTTTCACTGAACGCAACCTACAATCGGATCCCCCCGCACCCTGGGGTCCGGCCGCACCAGCCCCGGCTTGGCGCGGTACCGCCCACTGGAGACATCCATGCCCGAGAACGCACCGGCCCCGATCCCCCACCTCGACAAGCGCGCGCTGCTGCGCAAGGCGGCGCTCGAGTACCACGAGTTCCCAAAGCCCGGCAAGATTGCGATCGCTGCCACCAAGCAGATGGTGAACCAGCACGACCTGGCGCTGGCCTATTCGCCTGGTGTGGCAGCCCCCTGCGAAGAAATCGTCAAAGACCCCAACGCCGCCTTCAAGTACACCAGCCGGGGCAACCTGGTGGGGGTGGTGACCAACGGCACGGCCGTGCTGGGCCTGGGCGACATTGGCCCGCTGGCGGGCAAACCGGTCATGGAGGGCAAGGCGGTTCTGTTCAAGAAGTTCTCGGGCATCGATGTGTTCGACATCGAGATCAACGAGAAAGACCCCGAAAAGCTGGTCGAAATCATTGCCTCGCTGGAGCCCACGTTCGGCGGCATCAACCTCGAAGACATCAAGGCGCCCGACTGCTTTTATGTGGAGCGCAAGCTGCGCGAGCGCATGAAGATTCCGGTCTTCCACGACGACCAGCATGGCACCGCCATCACGGTGGGCGCCGCCATCCTCAATGGCCTGAAGGTGGCCGGCAAGGATCCGTCGAAGGTCAAACTGGTCACATCCGGTGCGGGCGCGGCGGCACTGGCCTGCCTGGGCCTGCTGGTCAAGCTGGGTATTCCGCGCGAGAACATCTGGGTGACCGACCTGGCGGGCGTGGTCCATGAAGGGCGCACCGAATTGATGGACGAAGACAAGATCGTCTTTGCGCAGAAGACCGACCAGCGCACGCTCTCGGAGGTGATCGAGGGCGCCGACGTTTTCCTGGGTCTGTCTGCGGGTGGCGTGCTCAAGAAGGACATGGTGGCCAGGATGGCCGCCCGCCCGCTGATCTTTGCCCTGGCCAACCCCAACCCCGAGATCCAGCCTGAGGATGTGAAGGCGGTGCGCGACGACGCCATCATGGCCACGGGCCGCTCGGACTATCCGAATCAGGTCAACAACGTCCTGTGCTTCCCATACATCTTCCGCGGGGCGCTCGATAGCGGCGCCACCACCATCACGCCGGAGATGGAAATTGCCGCCGTGCACGCCATTGCCGAGCTGGCCCAGGCCGAGCAGAGCGAGGTGGTGGCGGCGGCCTATGTGGGCGAGCCCCTGGCATTTGGGTCGGAGTACCTGATCCCCAAGCCGTTTGACCCGCGCCTGATGATGAAGATCGCGCCGGCCGTGGCGCAGGCGGCGGCCGACAGTGGTGTGGCCCTGCGCCCCATCGCCAACATGGACGCTTACCGCGACCAGTTGCAGACCTTCGTCTATGCCTCGGGCACGATGATGAAGCCCATTTTTCTGGCGGCCAAGACGGCGGCAAAGAAGCGTGTGGCCTATGCTGAAGGCGAGGAAGAGCGTGTGCTGCGCGCCGCGCAGATCGTGGTGGATGAGCGCGTGGCGCGCCCCACGCTGATTGGCCGTCCGCCGGTGATTGCCCAGCGCATCGAAAAGTTTGGCCTGCGCCTGAAAGAGGGCGTGGATTACGACGTGGTCAACGTTGAAAACGACCACCGCTACCGCGATTTCTGGCAGACCTACCACCGGATGACCGAGCGCAAGGGCATCACCGTCCCCATTGCCAAGATCGAGCTGCGCCGGCGCCTGTCGCTGATTGGCGCCATGCTGTTGCACAAAGGCGAGGTGGATGGCCTGATCTGCGGCACCTGGGGCACCAACCCCATGCACCTGAACTACATCGACCAGGTGATTGGCAAGCGCGCAGGCGTGGCCACCTACGCCTGCATGAACGGCCTGCTGCTGCCCGACCGCCAGGTGTTTGTGGTCGACACCCACGTCAATTACGACCCCACGGCCGAACAATTGGCCGAGATCACCGTCATGGCCGCTGAAGAGATGGTGCGCTTTGGCATCAAGCCCAAGGCCGCCTTGCTCAGCCACTCCAATTTTGGCTCCAGCAACCAGCCCAGCGCCATCAAGATGCGCGAGACGCTGGCGCTGCTGCAGGTGCAGGCGCCCTGGCTGGAGGTGGATGGCGAAATGCACGGCGATGTGGCCCTGGACGGCAAGGCGCGTGAGCGCCTGATGCCCCACAGCAGCCTGCTGGGCGATGCCAATTTGCTGGTCATGCCCAATATTGACGCGGCCAATATTTCCTACAACCTGCTCAAGACCGCTGCGGGTGGCAACATCGCCATTGGCCCGGTGCTGCTGGGCGCGGCACAGCCGGTACATATCCTCACGCCCAGCGCCACCGTGCGTCGTATCGTCAACATGACGGCACTCACGGTTGCCGATGCCAACGCGCAGCGGTAATTTGCCAGGCGATAGCGTGCGCTAACTTTCAAAGACCCTTCAGCCCGCAAGCCTCTGCTCAAACAATGGGCAGACGCTTGCATTTTTGGGGGGTTTCCGTCACACTAGCGCCTTGAAATTTCGGGTTAACCCGTAGTTTCTGAAAGGTGTAGTTTGATGCTGAAGGCTTTGGCCGTCCGGGCTTACCAGGCCGGCGTTGCGTGTGTTTTGGGTGTCGTTTTCGCGATCATTCCTGCGACAGGACAGGCGCGAAACTATCCGTCCACCCATGATCAGGCCACCATCTCGGTGGCGCAACTGCCACCACAGGGTCGCGAAACCTATTCGCTGATCCGCCAGGGCGGGCCCTTTCCGTACGACAAGGACGGAACGGTCTTCGGCAATCGCGAGCGGTTGTTGCCTGCGCACAAGCGTGGCTACTACCGGGAATACACCGTCAGAACACCAGGCGCACGCAATCGGGGCGCCCGGCGCATTGTGTGTGGTGGCAAGCCCCGGACGCCGGACGCCTGCTATTACACCAGCGATCACTACGCCAGTTTTCGCGAAATTGTCGAATGACTCCCGCCATGCCCAGCGCACAGGCGCGTGCATAGCGGTGGGGAGCATCACTTCCCGTTGAATACCCCACCCCGGAGGGTTGCCATGTGCAGGCCGTCGGAGTGACCCGATTTTTGGACTTTAGAGAAAGAGACGCGGAGATGGATAAACCACTTCGTAAGGATCAGGATCCCCCCCTGCGCGGTGTACGCGCCAACATCGTGCAGTCCATTCGCGCTTTTCGCGTGCAGGACCTGCAGGATGCGGCCGGAGCGCTGGGGCACCATTTCCTTTACGCCAACCTCGCCCACGCGCAGTCCAAGCAGGATGTGCTGGATCTGATTGCGCAGCAGTTCACCTTTCCGTCGCATTTCGGCAAGAACTTCGACGCCTTGTCCGACTGCCTGACCGATCCGCTGCACAAGTCCGGCCCCCAGCCGGGCTTTATTGTGGTGCTTGAGCAGATTCCGGCGACGGCCAAGTTCGACAAGGAGGCGCGCGAGCAACTGCTCGACGTGTTCCGCGATGCGGCGGACTATTGGGGCGATCGAAAAATCCCGTTCCGCTGTTTCTATTCTTTTCTGTAGCCCGTTCTGCAACCAACAGCCAGGCAGAACGGGCGAAAGAGGCTAACGAGGCACCCTCCGAGGTGCAGGGCATCGAACTGGGTGCCGAGATGACCGAAAAGATGCCTACCGACAAGCTGGTCGACATCTCTCCGCTGGCGCTGCGCATGAGCAGCCCCTTCAATTCGGGTTACTGGTTGACCGCAGCCTGATGGCTGGGCGCCCGCGCCCTTCCGCTTCGCAAACCCGTCCCCGTGACGGGTTTGTGCTTTGTGGGGCGCCGCTATAGTGGGCGGCCTGCGCCCGACCTTCCCATGTCCAAAGAAAAAACCCTTTTCGCCTGCTCCGAATGCGGGGGCAGCACGCCCAAGTGGCTCGGCAAATGCCCGCATTGCAACGCCTGGAACACGCTGACAGAGACGCTGGCAGAAACCGGTGGGGGCAAGAATCGCTATGGGGGAGCGCAGTTTGCAGGTTTGAACATGGCCCAGCCCGTGGCCCCGCTATCTGCCATCGAGGCCATGGACGTGGCACGAACCCCGAGTGGCATCGACGAGCTCGACCGGGTGCTCGGTGGAGGCATCGTGGAAGGGGGTGTGGTGCTGATCGGGGGTGACCCGGGCATCGGCAAATCCACGCTGTTGCTGCAGGCGCTCGACGCCTTGCAGCGGGCCGGTTTGCCCACGCTGTACGTGACGGGCGAGGAAAGCGGCGCACAAGTCGCGCTGCGCTCGCGCAGGCTGGGTCTGGACCACAGCCAGGTGAATGTGCTGGCGGAGATTCAACTGGAAAAAATCCTGGCGACCATCGATGCCACGCAGCCCGCGGTGGCGGTGATTGATTCCATCCAGACCGTGTTCTCCGACCAGCTCACTTCGGCGCCCGGTTCTGTGGCGCAGGTGCGCGAATGCGCTGCGCACCTCACCCGTGCGGCCAAGTCCTCGGGCGTGGCCATCGTCCTCGTGGGGCATGTCACCAAGGAGGGGGCCCTGGCCGGGCCGCGCGTGCTGGAGCACATGGTCGATACGGTGCTGTATTTCGAGGGCGATACGCATTCGAGCTTTCGCCTTGTGCGGGCCATCAAGAACCGCTTTGGTGCCGTGAACGAGATCGGGGTGTTCGCCATGACCGAGCGCGGGCTCAAGGGGGTGACGAACCCCAGCGCCATTTTTCTGAGCCAGCACAGCGAGCCCGTGCCGGGGAGCTGCGTTCTGGTCACGCTGGAGGGCACGCGCCCCATGCTGGTCGAGATCCAGGCACTGGTCGATGGTGGTGGTCCCAGCCCGCGCCGCCTGTCGGTCGGGTTGGACCGTGACCGCCTGGCCATGTTGCTGGCCGTGCTGCACCGCCACGCTGGCGTGGCGTGTGCCGACCAGGATGTGTTTGTCAACGCCGTGGGTGGTGTGCGTATCAGTGAACCTGCTGCCGATCTGGCCGTGATGCTGGCCATCACCTCCAGCCTGCGCGGTCGTGCATTGCCCAAGGGCTTTATCGCCTTTGGCGAGGTGGGGCTGGCAGGCGAGGTGCGGCCTGCGCCTCGTGGGCAGGAGCGCCTCAAGGAGGCGGCCAAGCTGGGGTTCTCGGTGGCGGTGGTGCCCAAGGCCAACGCTCCGAAGCAGGCCATCAAGGGGCTGGAGATTCATGCCGTCGAGCGCATCGAGGAGGCCATGGAGGTCGTGCGGGGGCTTGCTTGAGCCCGCTACGTGCTTTCCACGACAATGCGGCGCAACCGGCATAAGACAATCGGCGTATGAACTGGAGAAATGCATGGGTGCCCCTGGTGGGCGCAGTCCTGGTGGTGGCGTCCTACCGTGCGTACGGATGGATGGGCGTCGCTGCCGCCGCAGGGTTTCTGGTGATGTGGCTGTTGCTGCATTTCACCCGCCTGATGGCGGTCCTCAGAAAAGCGGCAGACAGCCCGATAGGCCATGTCGGCAGTGCGGTGATGCTCAATGCGCGGCTGCGTGCGGGCGTGACCCTCATGCACGTCATTGCAATGACCCGCGCGCTGGGGGCGCTGCAGTCCCGGGAGAACGAGCAGCCAGAGGTGTACCGCTGGACCGATGCCGGCGGTTCGCATGTCACCTGCGAATTTCTCCATGGCCGGCTGACCCGCTGGACGCTGGTGCGACCGTCGCCCACAGAGAGTCAACCGGGGCCGGAGGCGCCGTAAAATCAAGGGCTCTGCGAACCCTGCAAACCAAAGGAACCCCATGAGCCCCGTAGTTCCCTCGATGGCCGACCGTGACGGCAAGATCTGGATGGATGGCCAGATGGTCGATTGGCGCGATGCCAAGATCCATGTGCTGACCCATACGCTGCACTATGGTTGCGGCGCCTTCGAAGGCGTTCGCGCGTACAACACTGTGAACGGCACGGCGATTTTCCGCCTTGAAGAGCACACCGAGCGCCTGTTCAACAGCGCCAAGATCCTGCGCATGAAGATCCCGTTCACCCAGGAAGAGGCAAACGAGGCACAGAAAGCCGTGGTGCGCGAAAACAAACTTGAATCGTGCTACCTGCGTCCGTTGACCTGGATCGGTGACAAGAAGCTGGGTGTCTCGCCCAAGGGCAACACCATCCACCTGATGGTCGCTGCCTGGGCCTGGGGCGCCTACCTGGGCGAGGAGGGTATGAAGCGCGGCATCCGCGTCAAGACCAGCAGCTACACGCGCCACCACGTCAATATCACCATGACGCAGGCCAAGGCCGTGAGCAACTACACGAACTCCATCCTGGCCAACATGGAAGCCACCGATGAGGGTTACGACGAGGCGCTGCTCCTCGATAGCTCGGGCTTCGTGTCGGAAGGCGCAGGCGAGAATATCTTCGTCATCAAGCACGGTGTGATCTATACCCCGGATCTTTCGGCCGGCGCACTGAACGGCATCACACGCAACACGGTGTTCCACATCGCCAGGGATATGGGGCTTGAGATCGTGCAAAAGCGCATTACGCGTGACGAGGTCTACATCGCCGACGAAGCCTTCTTCACCGGGACGGCCGCCGAAGTCACGCCGATCCGTGAACTCGACCGCATCGAGATCGGCAGCGGCAGCCGCGGCCCCATCACCGAAAAAATCCAGAGCGCGTTCTTTGACATCGTCAATGGCCGCAACCCGAAATACGCCCACTGGCTCACCAAGGTCTGAACATGTCCCAAGCCGTCGTTGAATTGCAGGCCCAAGATCTCAACCACCAGGGCGGGGTGCACTGCCCCAGCCCCAAGGCGGACATGCAGCTCTGGAACAGCCATCCCCGGGTCTACCTGGACGTGGCGCGTACCGGCGAGGCCAAGTGCCCGTATTGCGGGACGGTTTACCGCCTCAAGCCAGGTGAGGCCGTCAGGGGCGCCCATTGAGCATGGAAGGATCCGCGGCTTCGACGCTGGCGAAGGTGCCGCATGAAAGCGGCACCCAACCCATCGACACCGGGCTGCGGGTTTCGTTCAAGGTTTACTGGTACAAGCTTCTGCACCCGCTGCTGGAGCGGCGGGGGCGGTTCTTCCTGCAGGGCCGCCAGCACCGGCGTTATTTCGTCATGCCGGGTGACTATGTCAGCGGGTACACCGCCAAGTTTGGCTCCTTCGAAGCGGAGGAGATCGCCGTGGCCCGGCAGGTTTGCCGGCAGGCCCTGGGCGCCGAGCGGCTGGCACACAGCACCATGCTGGACCTTGGTTGTCATATCGGCAACTACAGCGTGGAACTGGGGGCCGACTTTGGTGCCGTGGTGGCGGTGGATGCGGTGCAGAGCTATGCCCATGTGGCGCGCGCCAACCTGGCATGGAATGGCCTGGAGGGCAAATCCACCGTGGTGTGCGCTGCCATCTCGGACCGCGAGGGCGAGGTGCGTTTGCACATGGAGCGCCACGGCAATCTGGGGCATGCGCGGGTGAGCCAGGACGGCGATGCAAACCAGGATGCTGCCACCATCGTGCCAGCGGTTTCGCTTGATGCCCTGGTTCGGCGGCTGGATGTCCAGGATGTCTCGTTCATCAAATTCGATATCGAAGGTCATGAGATTGCCGCACTGAACGGAGCCTTGCAGACCATCCGCCAGCACGCACCTGTCATTCAGGTGGAGGTGGACAAAGGCAATCTGCCGGCCGTGCTCCGCCAGGTGCGCCAGACCGGAGTCGCCTACGAGGCTTGGCAGGTGGTGCGTGGCAATCCTGCCTGCCGAGGAGGGTTGTCCCGTCTATGGACGGCTTTGTGCGCAGGCGGCAACCCTGTATTCGTGCAACAGTTGACCGGGCAAGAGGCCAATGTCCGGCATCTGCCCTGTGTGCTGCTGGTGCCCAAGGCCGTGAGGCTGGATTGGCAGACACTGTTCCCCATGCATGAGGTCGCCCGTACAGCGCGCGCGGCAGAACTTGTCGCAACCCTGGAACCCAACCGGAAGCCGTGTGGCGATCATCCGTCATTAAACGACGTCACGGCGGTCGTGGTGACCTTCAACAGTGCGCACTGCATAGAACACCTGGCCAAGTCATTGGCCACTTGGCCGCATGTGACCATAGTGGACAATGGCAGTAACGATCGAACTCGGGATCTCGTGGCGCAATACCTGCCCAGGGCGCGATGGATCGGCCTGGATGACAACCTCGGCTTTGGAGCTGCGAACAACCAGGCGCTTGCGCAAGTGCTGACCCCGTATGCCTTGCTTGTGAATCCAGACTGTTTGGTGGGTGCCAAGGATGCCCTGGCCTTGCTGCAGACAGCACACCACTGGCCCCAGGCTGCGGTGATCGTGCCACAGCTGATGGACAGCAAAGGTCGCTTGCAACTCAACTATGGCTGGCCGCGCCCAAGGTGGATTTCTCGTGGACCAGAGGCCCAGGGGCCTCTGTGTGTGGGCAACGCATGTGGCGCGGTGATGCTGCTGCGCCTGGATGCGATGCCCACACGGGAATGGTTTGATACGCGCTTCTTTCTTTACTATGAAGACGAGGACCTGTGCCTGCGTCTTTTCGCGGCGGGGCTTCCGGTGGTGGTGGAGCCTTCCGTTCGGGTGGTTCATGTGAACCGGGGGTCGGTGCGGGGTTCCCGCCCTTTGCAGGTGGAGTATCTGCGTGGCATGCACCATGCCATGTCCAAGATACTGTTCACGGCAAAACACCAGGGAGAGGGTGCCGCATCGCGTCAGCGTCGGCTGGCACGGTTGCAGTCCGTGGCCGTGCTTTTGTTGCGGGTGTTGCTGCCCTCACCCCGGCATCTCGCCCGGGCTTGGGGGCGGGTCGTCGGGTTCTGGCATGCACCATCCAGTTACTGAACCGGCGTTGAATTTTTGACTCCCGACGGTGCCCCGCAGGGCATTCGCGGTTGGAACACCATGCGGCCACTGGCAAATTCCCTTCACGATCTCGCAGGCGCACTGCTGGTGGCATTGGCGTTTTCCATCCCTTTGTCGAATGCCTTGAACAGCGTGTTGGGTGCCGCCATCGTGCTGGTTGTTTTGCTAGGGCAGTGGGCCGGGAGCTGGCGTGGACGCTGGGCGCCGGTCTTGCATCATCCGGTGATCATGGTTTGCCTGGCTTTGTATGGCAGCGTGCTTCTGGCTGCGGCATGGAGCTCCGCGCCGCTGGCCGCTGTGGGTGGGCAAATGCTGCGCAATCTGTCTTTGCTGATGCTGCCTCTGTTTTCCGTGGTTCTGCGGGACACACGTTGGGGCCAGCGCTGCATGCTGGCATTCAGTCTGGCGATGGGGTTGACCCTGGCCCTTTCCGTGGCGCATGGTCTTTGGGGCATGGCGGGCGCGGGGGCATGGCTGCTGCCTTACAAGGGTGATGGAGACGCCATCTTTCATGTTCACATTACGCACAACGTCCTGATGTCCGTGGCCGTCCTGGTCTGGCTTTCGCAGGCACTGGACGGAAAGGATCTGCCCCTTTGGGTCCGCTGGGCCCTGGCTTGCCTGGCAGTGTTGGGGGCGATCAATATCCTGTGGATGGTTCCGGGGCGAACGGGTTATGCCACTTTGCTTGCAAGCTTGCTGATGCTGGCGGCGGTGCGTTGTCCGCGTCCATGGCTGGGGCCGTGTCTGGCGGGTATCGTGGTGGTGTGCGGTGCTGCGCTTTGGCTGTCGGACAGCGCACAGAATCGATTGGATCGCACCTGGCGAGAAATCCAGGCTTTCGGCGGTGCCGATAGCGCCCAGCGTGGAGATGTCAACCTTGCCGATCACCGGTTGGCGATCTGGCGTGAAGCGATAGGCGTCATCGAGCAGCGTCCATTGCTGGGCCACGGAACCGGCAGCTACCGTTCGGCGTTCTGTGCATCAGCACAGCCAGCCAATATGTGCCTCTATGGGGGTGGGAAGCACCCGCACAATCAGTTTCTTTTTGTCGCGATTGAAGGCGGATTGCTGGGCGTGGCGATATATGCCGCATGGGTGGCCATGCTGGCAGTCCTTCTCTGGCAGCGCCGCAATGCCGGCCCGATGGGGGCCATGGGACCGGGCTTGTGGGCAATATGGATGGCGTATGCAATGGTGGACACCCCGTTGCAGTTGTTGACTGAGCGGCATTTTTTCATGCTGTTTTTCGCCATGCTTTTGTTCGCACCGAAGACGGGCCACCACCAAGCCGGCAAAGGGTAACTATCCGTTGCGGTTGGGCGGGAAATCAGGCGTCGTCTGGTGTCGTGCCAAAGTAGTGCTTGCCTCAAGATGCATGCGCTCGATCACCGTCTGAGCGTCCGGCAGGTCGTGTACCAAGCCCACCCCTTCCCCCACAGTGACATGGGCTGCCTCGAAATCGCCCTCTTGCCACCCTGCGTCGTAGCGGGCGCGGGCTTCCTCGGGCTGGGCGCGCAGTGCATCGACACGGCCTTCCCACTGCCGGTGCAGGCGATTGCGGATGGCACGAAAGTCGTAAGGGGCCGGCCAGTTCTTGCGACGCAGGATGTCGAAGATCGCTGTGCGCGCGGTGCCGTCGCCGTTGGTGGCCAGAGCCACATCCTTGGCGCCCTGCGGGGCCAGGCATTCCTGCGTGGCCCACAGCCGTGAACCCACCAGTGCACCATCGGCGCCCAGCACCAGGGCGGCTGCCAGCGTGCGCCCGTCGGCAATGCCGCCTGCGGCCAGCAACAGCGTTTCGGGGGCGTTGGCGGCCAGCCAGTCGGCCAGTTCGGGCACAAAGGTCAGGGTGGCACGGCCGTTGAGCGAATCCATGCTGTGCCCTCCCGCTTCAGCGCCTTGGGCCACGAGGACGGCGGCGCCTGCCTCCACGGCCTTGGCTGCCTGATCCATGCGCTGGATCTGGCAGATCAGCGCTGCGCCACCGGCAGAAATGCGCGCTGCGTAGCGCCGGGCATCGCCGAACGAGAGCATCACGGCGCGCGGGCGGTGTTCGGGGGGCAGGTCCAGCACCCAGTCGAGCGCCGAGGCATCCTCGTCAAGCTTCCAGGTAATGAAACCGCAGCCAATGCGCCCGGTGTCGACCGCCTCCAGAGCCAGGCGGTACTCGCGTTGTGTCCAGGCCAGGTCACCGTAGCCGCCGCCGACCAGCCCCAGCGCACCGGCGCGCGCGCAGGCGGCCGCCAGGGCCCCTCCGGACGCCAGGGCCATCGGCGCCAGGGCCATCGGGGTGGACAGGCCGAAGCGGCGTGTGAAACGGGTGGAAAGAGGGTGCGTCATGCCGACATTGTGGAAGATGGGCCGACCGGGTGTCCACCGCATAATGGGCCGAATATTCATTGGCCTGCACAGAAGGCCTGCCATAGGGAGTCCTATGCCCGTCGATATGTCCACGCTGCTGCTGATGTTCCCTGTGGTGGCGCTGTCCATGGCGCTGGCCATTCTGATCGTGGCTTTGGGGCGCTGGAATGACGATGGCCTGGCGCACTGGGGGAGCAGCTTGCTCATGCTCGCGCTGGCCTTCCCGCTGTTTGTCGTGCATGGGCACATGGTCGGGCTTTCTCCGTTGCTGGTGGTGTTCGGCAATGTGCTGTTGGCGGGCTCGTATGCCCTCGCGTTGGTGGCTGTCTGCTTGTTTTTTTGCAGGCCCCGCCCCTCCTGGCGCGCGCTGGCTCCCGTGGGGCTTGCGGCGGCGGGCTCTGCGGTTTTCATCGAGCAGGCCGATGTGCGTGTGGCCCTGGGGGGCGTGCTGTTCGGCGTGCAGGGGGGAATGGTGGTGCATGAGGTCTTGCGGCGCAGCAACGGCGTGCTGGAGCGGGGACGCATGCTGCTGGCCATCGGGGCAGCGATGGTGGCGGTGCTGTATCTGCAGCGCAGCGTGGGCGTCATGCTGGGCTGGAGAGAGGTGGCGCAGTGGCAGACGCCCCACTGGATTCAGGTGGGCAGCCACCTGTTGGGGCTGGCAGGGTTGATCTTCACGACCCTGGGCTTCGTCCTGATGGGCAAGGAAAGGGCCGACGCCGAACACCAGAAGCTGGCGCAACTCGATGCGCTGACCGGTGTTCCCAATCGCCGGGCGCTCATGGAATCGCTCGATCGCGTGCTCGCTCAGGCCGTGCGCGAGCAGCGGCCCGTGGCATTGATGATGGTCGATATCGACCACTTCAAGCGGGTGAACGACAGCTACGGGCATCTGGCGGGCGACGCCGTCCTGGCGGCGGTGGCCGCCTGCCTCAAGGGCGGATTGCGCGCGCAGGATGCCCTCGGCCGCTATGGCGGCGAGGAGTTCCTGATCGTTCTGCCGGCCACCGATGCCCCTGGTGCAGCGCGGTTGGCCGAGCACTTGCGCCAGGCGATCGAAAAGATGGTGGTGCTGTGGGCCGGACAGGAAATTCGCGTCACCATCAGCCTGGGCGTGCATGCCCGGGTGCCAGCAGGGCAGGTGCAGGCCAGCACCCTGATCGACACGGCCGATCAGGCCATGTACGCCGCCAAACGTGCAGGACGCAACCGCGTGGAGATTCAGGCGCTGTCATTGCCGCCCGGGGCGCCAATCGCAGTGGACTGAGGCCGCAGATCAGTGCTGCTGCGGCTGCAGGGGCAGTCGCAGTACAAAGCACGCACCCCCGCCCGCATGGTCTTCACAGTGCACGGTGCCACTGTGCCGCGAGGCGATGGAGCGTACCAGGGCCAGGCCCAGGCCCACACCGCCAGAGCGTTCGCTGGCGCCGGGCAGGCGGTAGAAGGGTTCGAAGATGCGTTCGCGCTGTGCCACAGGCACCCCGGGGCCGTGGTCGCACACCCGTACCTCGGCCTGACCGTGCTGGTGCAGGATGCGCACGGAAATTTCGCCCTGGCTGTAGCGGCGGGCGTTTTCGAGCAGGTTCCGCAACGCACGGCGCAGCAGTTTCGAGACCCCTTGCACCTGCAGCGATTCGGCGGTGGCGTCCACCTCCAGATCGGCGTCAATGCGCGCGCATTCTTCGGCAGCGAGACCCACCAGATCGACTTCCTCGACCGTCCCGACGTCTGCCTCGCGGGCATCCAGGCGGCTGGCCAGCAAGATTTCATCCACCAGCTGGTCGAGTTCGGCGATGTTGCGCAGGATTTCCTCACGGAAGGCGGGGGAGGGCTGCTGGCCGCCCATCAGCTCCATCCCCATGCGGATGCGTGTCAGAGGCGAGCGCAGCTCGTGCGAGGCGTTGGCCAGAAGCGATTTGTGCGAATTCACCAAGGTTTCAATGCGCCCGGCGGCCGCGTTGAACTGGCGTGCCAGATCGGCGATCTCGTCATGTCCCTGCGCGGGTACCCGGACCGACAGGTCGCCTTCGCCAAAGCGCTGCACACTGCGTTGCAAGGCCACCAGCCGCTGTGTGAGCCGCCGGATGATGGGAAACACCCCCACGGCCACAGCAATGCCCACCAGGGCGAGCATCCAGACAAAGCCAAAGGGCGGGCGCATCCAGAACGCCGCGCCATGCGGTGCCGGGGCGCCGGGCCGCCCCTGGCGATCGGGGCGCGGGCTGCGGGGGGCCATCTGCAGACTGAAGGACTCGCCCGACTCGGCTTCGATGCGGTACTCCGAACCCTCACCCGGATCCATGCGCTGGCGGGTGGCCAGGCCACGCACCACGATATCGCCCTGGGCATTGCGCAACACCAGTTCGCGGGAGGGGGGCGAGAAGGTTTGTGCGTTCTGCTCGGCCGCCATCCGCCACGCCCAGCCCACCACCAGGGTGAGCACGGCCACGCCCCCGACCACGGCCAGCCAGATGCGCAGGTACAGACGGCGGGAGAACGGGTTCGAAAAAGCCATAGGGGTCGATGCAGTCAGTCCTGCTGCTTGGCAAACACATACCCCACGCCGCGCACGGTCAGAATGCGGCGGGGTGTTTTGGGGTCGTGCTCGATGGCTGCGCGGATGCGGCCCATGTGCACGTCGATGGAGCGGTCGAAAGCTTCGAGCTCGCGCCCGCGCACGGCTTCCATGATCTGGTCGCGCGTGAGCACGCGGCCCGCGCGCTCGGCCAGTGCCACCAGCAGGTCAAACTGGTACGAGGTCAGCTCGGCGGCCTGACCGGCCACGGTGACGGTGCGTGCGTCGCGATCAATTTCCAGCGATCCAAAACGCAGCGCCGGGTTGGCAGGCTGCCCGCCATCCGTGCGGCGGCGCAGGATGGCACGGATGCGGGCCAGCAGTTCGCGTGGCTCGAAAGGCTTGGGCAGATAATCGTCGGCCCCGATTTCCAGGCCGATGATGCGGTCCATCGGATCGCCCTTGGCAGTGAGCATGAGCACCGGCACCTGTGCGGCAGGCCCGGGCAGCGCGCGGATGCGGCGGCACACGTCCAGTCCGTCCATGTCGGGCAGCATCAGATCGAGGATGACCAGGTCCGGCAGCGCGCCGCCCTCCGTGCCCTGCAGCTGCGCCAGCCCGCTGGCGCCGTCGCCCCGGTGGGTGACCTGCATGCCCGACTGGCCCAGGTATTCACCCACCATCTGCGCCAGGCGGGTGTCGTCTTCGATCATCAGCAGTGGGGTGCCCATGGTGTCAGTTTCGTGGTGGTTGAAGGCCAGGTTGCAGGGTGCCGCCAGGGTGTCACCTTGCCATGTCGCGAGGGTAAAGCCCCGGTAAACGCCAGAATGCGATGGGAGTTGAGAACTACTAAAATAATAGCTGCTTGCGCTTTATGGTAAAGCGCTGGTGGCTGTTTTTGCTTTGGAGGCCAGCCATACCAGCGCCAGCACGGGGGCCCCCAGCAGGGCGGTGGCCGTAAAGAACTGCGCGTAGCCAAAAGCGTTGACGTAGTCCCCCGAGAAGCCCGCCACGAACTTGGGTGCCAACAGCATCATGGAGCTGAACAGCGCATATTGCGTGGCCGAGTAGCTCACGTTGGTCAGGCTCGACAGGTAGGCAATGAACGCCGCCGAGGCGATACCGCTGGCCAGGTTGTCGGCCGAGACCACGGCGATCAACGCTGTAACGTCATGTCCGTGTCCGGCCAGCCAGGCAAACAGCAGATTGGTGCATGCACTGAGCACGGCGCCCAGCATCAGGATGCGCATCACGCCAAAGCGCATGGAGAGCACCCCACCCACGAAGGCCCCCGCCAGCGTCATGATGACGCCATACACCTTGGTCACAGCGGCCACCTCGTCCTTGGTGAAGCCCATGTCCACATAGAACGGGTTCGCCATGATGCCCATCACCACGTCGCTGATGCGGTAGACGGCGATCAGCGCCAGGATCAGCGCGGCCTGCCAGCCGTAGCGGCGCAGAAAGTCGGCAAACGGCTCGATCAAAGCGCCGCGCAGCCATTCCGCCGCATCGCGGGCCGGGGGCAGGGCCACGGGCCGGGGTTCGCGCGAGAACAGCACCGTGACCATGCCCACAGCCATCGAGGCGGCCATCACCAGGTAGGCGGTCTGCCAGGCTCCGTTCTGGTAAGCGGCGGCGCCTTGCACCAGTGCCTGCCCCAGCGCAGGCGCCACCTCGGCGCGTGCGGCAATCCACAGCACCCCGGCGCCCGCCCAGATCATCGCCAGCCGATACCCGGTCTGGTACGTGGCCGCCAGGGCCGCCTGGTGGTTGGCATCGGCCGACTCGATGCGGAAGGCGTCCAGCGCAATGTCCTGCGTGGCCGAACCCACGGCCACCGCCAGTGCGCACCAGACGATGGGGCCGAGCGTCTGGCGCGGGTCGGCCAGTGCCATGCCCACCAGTCCTGCCACGATGAGAACCTGCGACAACAGCAGCCAGCCCCGTCGGCGCCCCAGCAGGCGGGTGAGCAGCGGCAGCGGCATGCGGTCCACCAGCGGTGCCCATACCCATTTGAAACCATAGGCCAGCCCCACCCAGCTGAGATACCCGATGGTGCTGCGGTCAACGCCTGCCTCGCGCAGGCGAAAGCTCAGCGTGCCCAGCACCAGCAGCAGGGGCAGACCGGCAGAAAACCCCAGCGTGAGCATGCGCAGGCTGGCGGGCTCCAGGTACACCCGCAGGGTCTGCAGCCAGGAGGCACGGGTAGGGGTGGCGGGGGCCGAAGTCGGGATGTTGTCTGGCATGGGGTGGGGCGTTTATGTCTATTATTCCCGGATGTGCTTTCTCTGCCCTTCTCTAGCATCTCTTCCTTCCTCGTTGTGGTCCGCGCGCCGGGCGTTTCTGCTCGCCGCTGGGGCCAGCGCGGCGGCACCGGTGCTGGCCCAGGTGGAGGTGGGGTCGGCGTCCAGCCTGCGGCGCCTGGTGCCTGCCGAGACCCTGGAGCAGTCCGCCGTGCAGCAATACGGCCAGTTGCTGGCCCAGGCGCGGGCCCAGCGTGCCCTGGCGCCCGCAGGGCACCCGCAACTGGTGCGCCTGCATACCATCGCGCGCCGGCTGATACCCTTCACCACGCCCTGGAACGACCGTGCGCGCGACTGGCGCTGGGAGGTCAATCTCATCGGCAGCAAGCAGATCAACGCGTTCTGCATGCCGGGTGGAAAGATCGCGTTCTACACCGGCATCCTCGACCAGCTCCGGCTGACCGACGACGAAACGGCCATGATCATGGGGCATGAAATGGCCCATGCGCTGCGCGAGCATGCACGCGAACGCATTGCCAAGACGCAGGCCACGAACCTGGGCCTGCGCCTGGGTTCTCAGCTGCTGGGCCTGGGGGATCTGGGCAACCTGGCGGCCAGCCTGGGGGGGCAGCTCCTGACCCTGAAGTTCAGCCGCAGCGATGAAAGCGATGCCGACCTGGTGGGCCTGGAGCTGGCCGCGCGTGCGGGCTTCAACCCGGCGGCCGCTGTCAGCCTGTGGCAAAAAATGGGCAACGCCACGGGGTCTGCCCAGGGCGGGCTGGCCTTTCTGTCCACCCACCCCAGTGGCCCGCAGCGCATCCGCGAGCTGGAACAGAACGTGCCCAAGGTGCAGAGCTTGTACGAGGCGGCGCTGCGTTAGAGCGGCACCCGAAGAGGTCAGGCCGTGACGGGGGGCGTTTCTGCGTTCCCGGACAACACGCTTTGGGCCCACACGGCCAGTTTGCGGGTGTCTGCGCGCAGCACTTCCTGCTTGATGGCCAGGATTTGTGCCGGGTGCATCGAGAAACTCCGCAGCCCCAGCCCGAGCAACAGGCGCGTCATGGTCACATCGCCCGCTGTTTCACCGCACACCGAGACGCCCTTGCCTTGTGCACGGCATTCGGCAATCACGTCGGCCACCAGCCGCAGCACGGCCGGATGCATGGGATCGTAGAGGTGCGCAACCGATTCGTCCGCCCGGTCGATGGCCAGGGTGTACTGGATGAGGTCGTTCGTGCCGATCGACAGAAAATCGAAATGCTGCAGGAAGTACCGCACCATCAGCGCAGCAGCGGGCACTTCGATCATGGCTCCCAGGCGGGCTGGCCCGTACACGGCGCCGCGTGCATCCAGCTCGGCGCGCGCCAGGCGCACCTGCGCCATCGTCTGTGCAATCTCGCTGGGATGCGCCAGCATCGGAAAGAGGATGTTCACCTGCCCATGTGCGGCGGCGCGCATCGCGGCGCGCAGCTGCGTGCGGAACATGGCCGGATCGGCCAGGCTCCAGCGGATGGCGCGCAGGCCCAGAGCGGGGTTCAGGGTGTCGTCGCGGTGCACCTTGTCCAGCGGCTTGTCGGCGCCAATGTCGATGGTGCGGATGGTCACGGGAAGGCCCTGCATGCCTTCGACCGCCTCGCGGTAGGCCCGGTACTGCTCTTCCTCGTCGGGCAGGTTGCCCAGGCGGCCCATGAACAGGAATTCGGTGCGGAACAGGCCCACGCCGACCGCGCCGGCCGCCACGGCCACCGCCGCATCGCCCGGCATTTCGATATTGGCCAGAAGATCGACCTTGTGGCCGTCGATCGTGACCGCCGGCGTATGCCGCAGCCGCGACAAGCGTTCGCGCTCCAGCTCAATCTGGCGCTGGCGAAAGCCATACTCGGCCAGGATGATGGGCGAGGGATCGACGATCATCACGCCCGCATCGCCGTCGATGATGACCCAGTCGTCCTGGCGCACAAGCTGGCTGGCCGCGCGCGCGCCCACCACCGCCGGGATGTCCATGCTGCGCGCCACGATGGCGGTGTGCGAGGTCTTGCCGCCCACGTCGGTGACGAAACCGGCGAACACGCTCTTCTTGAACTGCAGCATGTCGGCGGGCGAGAGGTCGTGCGCCACCAGCACCAGGGGCACGTCGACCGTGTCGTCCAGCAGCAGATCCTGCTGCGTCTTGCGCCGCGGGCTGCTTGGGGGCGGCGCCACCGGATGGGGCATGCCCTTCATGTGGCGCAGGATGCGGTCCACCACCTGTTCCAGATCGGCCTTGCGCTCGCGCAGGTAGTCGTCCTCCATCTCGTCGAACTGGCGGCCGATCACTTCCAGTTGCGTGGTCAGCGCCCATTCGGCGTTGTACAGGCGCTCGGTGATCCAGTGCTTGACGCCGCTGGTCAGCATTTCATCCTGCAGCAGCATCAAATGCACGTCCAGCAGGGCGGCCAGTTCATGCGGTGCATCCGGCGGCATTTCGCCCTGCAGGCGCTGCAGTTCGTCCACCACGGCATTGCGGCCATGGCGCACGCGGTCGATCTCGCTCTCGATCTGGTGCGGCTCAATGAAGTAGTGGGCCACTTCCACGCGGCTGGAGCCCACCAGCACGGCACGTCCGATCGCAATGCCACGCGCCACGGCCAGGCCCGGAACGGAAAACGTCATTGCCCTCTCCTTTCAGCCCGCACGGAGGGTGCCGCCGGGCCCATGCTCATTCGCCTTCGCCGAACTTGTCGGCAATCAGCGCCAGCAGCGCGTCCATGGCTTCCTGCTCGCGCTCGCCACTGGTCTCGATCTCCACCGTGGTGCCCATGCCCGCCGCCAGCATCATCACGCCCATGATGCTTTTGGCATTGATGCGGCGCTCGCCCCGGCTCATGAAGACATCGCAGGGAAAGCTGCCGGCCAGTTTGGTGAGCTTGGCCGATGCGCGGGCGTGCAGGCCCAGCTTATTGCTGATGGTCGTGTGGGTTTTGATCATGCGGTCTCGTGTTCTGGTTCTGGGGTGCCGTGATGGCCACCTGCATCACTCCCTGGGTGCCCCCCACCACGGCGCGCTGGACCAGGGCGTCCAGCGGCTCGGCCCGGTAGCACACGGTGCGCAGCAGCATCGGCAGGTTCACGCCGGTCACCAGCCTGGCCTGACGGCCTTCCACCAGTCGTTGCGCAATGTTGCAGGGCGTGGCTCCAAACACATCGGTCAGCACCAGCAGGGGTGCGCCGCCGTGTGACTCCAGCAGGCTGCGGGCCAGGGCCAGGGTGTTTTCGGGGGGCGCCTCGGGCTGCACATCGAGCACCATCAGGCTCTCGGCACAGTCCGGGAAGACATGCAGGGCACATTCACGCAGCGCATGGGCCAGCGGGGCGTGGGCGATGATGAAAATGCGCGTGCTCATGTTGGGACGGTAGGGTAGGCATTATCGCTGCGCCCGCGCAGCACGAACCACGCATAGGCCGCCGCATTGCAGGCCAGGTACAGTGCCATGGCGCCCTGGTACGAGACCAGGGTGGACGCGCCCACCGCAGCCAGGCCATCGACCGCCAGGCCCACCCCCCACTGCACCACGAACACGCCCACAAAGATCACCAGGTTGTAGGCCGACAGCGCACGCCCGGCCAGGGCCTGCGGAAATGTCATGGCCAGTGCTGGCTGCGAAAGGGAGACGAAGGTGCTGGTCATGCAGAACAGCGCCCAGGCCCCGGCTCCCGCCTGCGGGCCCAGGACAACGATCAGTGCGAGCACCACCAGGCTCCATGGCAGACCCAGGGTCATCAGACGGTTGGCCCCCAGTCCCTTGCGCAGCAGCCAGGGGTTGACCATGCCCCAGGCCCAGAAGGTGCACAGCATCGAGACATTGATCCAGAAAAGACCGGTGGCAGCCTCCAGGGGCGTGTACCCCGCCACCTTCTGCATCCAGGGGCCTGCCCAGAGCGTCTGCATGGCCACCATGCCTCCGTAGCTGAAGAAGCCCAGTGGCGCCAGGCGCTGAAAGTAGGGGTTGCGCCAGACCATCCCATAGCCGTCTTCGGTGGTGGCGCCGGGGGTGGCCGGTGCACTGTCTGCCGTATGCCAGCGAGGCACCCCCAGGGCCATCCACGCCATCGACAACAGCACCAGCGCCGCTAGCCCCCAGAACAGTGGTCGCCATCCCAGCACGGGAAGCAGCCACTGCACGGGCAGTGTGGAGGCCACCATGCCGAGCGAGCCGGTCATCAGCATCCAGGAATTGGCCCGCATCTGTGCGGTGGGCGTGAACCAGCGCCGGTAGCCCGTGAGCGGGGCCATCAGGCAGGCGCTGACACCGGCGCCCACCAGAACACGTCCCGCCAGCAGCCCGGCAAAATTGTCGGCCAGCGAGAACACCAGACACCCCGCAACCGCAACCCCCAGAAAACCCAGCTGGACCTTGCGGGGGCCATGGCGGTCAAGCCACTTCCCCAGGGGCAACTGGGTGGCCGAAAACCCCAGAAAATAGCCGCCCGACAACAGCCCCAGATCGCGCGCCTGGAGCATGAACTCCTGGGCCAGGGTGGGCGCCAGGGTCGCCGTCACGGCGCGCAGCAAAGAAGACAAAAAATAGGCAAAGGCAAACGCCAGAAAAACCAGAGCGGCCGCGCGCCGCGTGAGCACGGTCACTGCAACTCCAGTCCGGCGAAGAACGGGTCGGCCGCAGCGGGATCGGGGCGGGCACTGAACAGCACGGCGTGGCACGCATGCACCTGTGCGGACTTCATGCGTGCAAACCAGACGGCCTGCGCCGCCACGGCGTGGCCCTCGGCGTTGCGCCCCTGGGCCGACACCCGGACAGACTGGGGCAGTTCGAGCGCCCCCGCCGGAAGATAGGGCGAAGGCTCTGGCGTGCCGGGTTGCCCCTCAGCGGGCGCCCGCATGCCCGCCATCACCGCAGCGCGCCAGTGTGTCAGTGCGGCACCCGCCAGGGCCGGGTCGTTCAGCCGGGCGCAGGCCACGGCAAACGTGGCGCCTTCGGCCTCGCACCCCATCATGTGCATGGTCACGGACGTACCGGCCAGCTCGACGGCGCGCTCGACCCGGTCGGGCTTGCAGGGCAGGCTGGCGACCAGTCCCGCTTCGGCCAGCGAAACCTGGCGCCAGTTCAGCGCGGGGCTGCAGGCGGCAAGTATTGCCAAGGCCGCCATGCCAAGGATTTTTTTCATTCGGTGGATTATCGGCAGATGTGCCGATGCCTGCCGGACGGGGTGAACCTTTGGTGCGCCGGCGTGTCCGACACGCTGTAGGGCCCGGCCTGCCGCACAATGGCGGCCATTTTCTTGGGAAGTTGTATGCGGTTCAAACATGCGTTGATTGCGGTGGCACTGGCCGTCGCCGCCTCGGTGGGCACCTGGGCGCTGCTCGGCAGTGGCCAGTCTGCGGCGCCCGAATCCACCTTCGTGCTGCTCGATGGTTCGAGCCAGACCACGGCGGACCTGCGTGGCAAGGTGACCCTGGTCAATTTCTGGGCGACGAGCTGCACCACCTGCGTGGCCGAAATGCCGGACCTTGTTGCCACCTACCAGAATTACCAGGCGCGCGGATTTGACACTCTGGCCGTGGCCATGAGCTACGACCCGCCGAGCTATGTGGTGAACTTTGCCGAGTCGCGCAAACTGCCGTTCAAGGTCGCCCTGGACAACACCGGCGCCGTGGCCAAGGCCTGGGGCGATGTGCGCATCACACCCACCACCTACATCGTCAACAAGCGCGGGCAGATCGTGAAAACCTATGTGGGCGCCCCCAACATCGCCGAGTTGCACAGGCTGATCGAGCAACTGCTCGCCGAAGCCTGATCCGCCGCGCCGCCCGGGGGGCTGGGGCGGGGCCGTTACACTGTGCCTCTCCCCAAAGACACCTTCGAGAAGTGGATACGCCTCCCATCACTTTGCTGACCCCCCGTGGGGCCGATGACCTGGTTGCCGTGCGCGAGCTCTTCAAGGAATATGCCGCGAGCCTGGACGTTGATCTGTGCTTTCAGCAATTCGATGCCGAGCTCGACAGCCTGCCGGGCGACTACGCCCCCCCCCGTGGGGCCCTGCTGCTGGCACTTGTGGATGGCGCTGCCGCAGGCTGTTGCGCGCTGCGCCCGATCGACAACGCCGACTACCCCAATGCCAGCGAGATGAAGCGCCTGTTCGTGCGCAAGGCTTTTCGGGGCTTTGGCCTGGGCCGGCAACTGGCCGAGGCCATGCTCGACGCCGCGCGCCAGGCAGGGTATGCCTGCGTGCTGCTCGATACGCTCGACGAGATGGAATCTGCGCGGGCCCTCTATGCCGATCTCGGGTTTGAGGAAATCCCGCCCTACTACCACAACCCCATTGCGGGCGCCCATTACCTCAAGGTCGACATTTCTTGAGAACGGTGCCAGCGGTTCAAGGGCGGTGGTCTGTGGCCAACACCTGTGCGGCAGGGGGCTCCGCGCGCCCGGTGCCTGATCTGGAAGGAACGAGCGCGTGAAATCAGCCAGTGCAACGATCTTCGACGAGGCGTACTACCAGCGCTTTTACTTCGACAAGAAAACCAGCGTGGTCGACCCGGAGCACATCGCCCGGCTCGGCGCCTTTGTCTGCAGCTACCTGCAGTACCTGCGCGTGCCGGTGCTCCGCGTGCTTGACGTCGGCTGTGGCATCGGCCTGTGGCGCGACGTGGTGGCCCGCCACTTTCCGGATGCGAGCTACCAGGGCGTGGAGTTCAGCGACTACCTGTGTGAGCGCTATGGCTGGGAGCGCGGCTCGGTGGTGGACTACCAGGCCAGCAAGCCGTTTGACCTCGTCATCTGCCAGGGCGTGCTGCCCTACCTCAGCCCGCCCGACCTCCAGCGCGCCCTGCACAACCTGGGCCGTCTGAGCCGTGGCGCCCTGTATGTCGAGGCCGTGGCGCGCGAAGACTACGAGCGCGACATCATCGACGACGAACTGACCGACCCGCGCATGTTCCGCCACCGCGCCGCCCTGTACCGCCGGGGCCTGGCGGAGCATTTCACCGAGCTGGGCGGCGGCGTCTGGCTGAGCCGGCAGGCCGATCTGCCGCTGTTCGCACTCGAATGCGTGGGCGGGCCGTGACGCCTGCCCCCCCGCCGCACGCCGTCGCCCGGCTGCGTGCCGAACGCCTGGCGCGCAGCGCCAAGCCCTTCCTGGCCCGGGGCGGCCCCAGCGGCGAGCGCTGCGCCGGCTGCCGCCTTCGGCCCAGCCACTGCCTGTGCGCCTTGCGCCCGCAAGTCCCCACGCGTGCGGGCTTCTGCCTGCTGATGGCCGACACCGAGCCGCTCAAACCCAGCAACACCGGCTGGCTGGTGGCCGATGGGGTGGCCGACACCTTTGCCTTTGGCTGGGCGCGTACCGAGGTGCATCCCGGGCTGCTGGCCCTGCTGGCCGATCCGCAGTGGCAGCCGTATCTGGTGTTTCCGGGCGATTTCGTCGAGCCACAGCGGGTGGTGACGCAGGTGCCGCCCGCCTCGCCTGCGGCCGAGCAACCTGCGCCGCGCCCGCTGTTCGTGCTGCTCGACGCCACCTGGCCCGAGGCGCGCCGCATGTTCCGCAAAAGCCCGTACCTCGACCACCTGCCCGTGCTCAGCCTGCAACCCGAAGCGCTGTCGCGCTACCGGCTGCGCCAGTCGGCCAACCTGGCGCATCTGTGCACCCTGGAGGTGGCCGCGCTGTGCATGGCGCTGGCGGGCGAAGCGCGGGTCGCACAGGTGATGGCGGCCTATCTTGACGTCTTCACCTACCACTACCTGCAAGCCAAACACCAGCTGCCCCCGAACTGGGACAGCGAGGCGCATGTGCGCTTGCAGGCGTGCGGTTGCGCGCCTTGTTTGTAGTTGCTTAAACTGCTATTGTTTCGGGAGCTGTTTGCGCATATTTCATAGGCATCAGAGCCTAATTGGCGGCATATGCGACACATTGCCGTCGCCCATTCACTGGCCCCTCAGCCGACCTTGCGAAAGGTGATATTGATGCGTCGCCCTCCCGCCAGCGGGTGGTGGCCATCGGCCACGGGCAACACACCGTGGAAGGCCAGGCGCGAGGGACCGCCCCAGACCACCACATCGCCATGGGCCAGGCGGTAACGCTGGGTTTTGCCGCTGCGCTGCAGGCCGCCGAACAAAAAGGTGGCGGGCAGGCCCAGTGACAGGGACACCACGGGCGCGCGCAGGTCGCGTTCGTCGCGGTCCTGGTGCAGGCCGAGTTTGTTGCCGGGCAGGTACTGGTTGATAAGGCAGGAGTCGGGCACAAAGTCGGGGTATCCGGCTTCGGCAGCGGCGAGCACCGCAAAGTCCACCATGTTGGGCGGAATGGCGGGCCAGGGCTGGCGGGTGTGGGGGTTGATGGCGGCATAACGGTAGCCGCCGGGCTCGGACACCCAGCCCATGCTGCCGCAGCGCGAGGTCTGGATGGACATGGTGTGACCGCCCGGCGTCTGCATATGCCGCAGCGGCGCCTGGGAGATGACAGCCTCCACGGCGGCCAATATCCCCACGTCGTCCGCCCGGCCCCAACCGCGTAGCAGCACGGCACCGGGCGCCATGGCGGTGCGCAGGTCTTCGGTAGCTATGGGCAGATCGTCAAACAGGTCCATGGGGTCGGCTGGGTAGGCTATTGATACTGTATTTTTACACAGTGCCGCCGGCCTGTCATGGCGCCTAGCCTCAGGCGGTCCGTTTCTGCGCCGGCCTCGATTGCTACTAAATTTGTAGCTGCCTGCGCAATATGGACGATCTCTAGAGCCTGTTTTTGCCCCTATCCAGGAGGCCTTGTGCCTACCTGTCGTAGTGCCTGCCCACCGCGGCCGCCGGTCACCAGCCCGGGCCAGCGCGCTACCATGCACCCCCTATGAAAGCACCCCCCAGACTGCAGTCCCTCATCGACGAAGGCTTGATCGACACCGTGGTTCGGCAACTCATGAGCGGCAAGGAAGCCATGGTCTTCGTGGTGCGCCTCGGCGACGAAACCCGCTGCGCCAAGATCTACAAAGAGGCCCACCAGCGCAGCTTTCGCCAGGCGGTGGACTACACCGAGAACCGCAAGGTCAAAAACTCGCGCTCGGCCCGTGCCATGGCCAAGGGCAGCAGGTTTGGCCGCCAGGAGCAAGAGGCCGCCTGGCAAAACGCCGAGGTCGATGCGCTCTACCGCCTGGCTGCGGCGGGCGTGCGCGTCCCCCAGCCGTTCAACTTTCACGACGGCGTGCTGCTGATGGAGCTGGTGACCGATGCCCACGGCGATGCCGCCCCGCGCCTGAACGACGTGAGTTTCAGTCCTGAGGACCACCCCTTTCAAGGTGTTTGGAAGGAAACCGTCGTAATCTTCTGATTTCTCTGGAATCAGAAACAAGATGGTCTGGCAAGCAGTGATAGAGCG
>Ga0156178_143_pt2 | contig 151929 bp, 150 predicted proteins | sample RifCSPlowO2_12_FD_107831 | JGI IMG/M metagenome (GOLD analysis project Ga0156178, IMG submission 107831) | Burkholderiales bacterium RIFCSPLOWO2_12_FULL_65_40 | reverse complement strand
GCAAGCGGCATTCCTGGGCAAGCGCACCCCCAAGTTCACCGGCCAATAGCGCCCGTCCGTCACCTCACAAGGAAAAACCATGCAACTCAATTCCAACATTTCCGCCGTCATCACCGGCGGGGCTTCCGGCCTGGGGTCTGCCACGGCCCGGCGCCTGGCCAGCCACGGCGTCAAGGTCGCCATCTTCGACATGAACGAAGCCGTCGGCCAGGCGCTGGCCAACGAGCTTGGCGGCGTTTACTGCAACGTGGACGTGACGTCCGAGGAGCAGGTGGACGCCGCCTTCGCCAAGGCCCGCGCCGCCATCGGGCAGGAGCGCATCCTGGTCAATTGCGCCGGTACGGCCGACGCCATCAAGACCGTCAACCGCGACAAGAAGACCGGCGAAATCCGCCCCAGCCCCACGGATCGCTTCAACCGCATCGTGCAGATCAACCTGGTGGGCACGTTCCGCTGCATTGCCAAATCGACGGCGGGCATGCTGACGCTGGAACCGCTGGCCGACGGCGATCGCGGCGTCGTGGTCAACACCGCTTCGGCTGCCGCCGTGGATGGCCAGGTCGGCCAGGCCAGCTACGCCGCCAGCAAGGCCGCCGTCATGGGCATGACCCTGCCCATCGCGCGCGACCTGATGGACGAAGGCATTCGCGTCAACACCATCCTGCCGGGGCTGTTCGGCACGCCCCTGCTGAAAAGCCTGCCCGACCCCGTCCAACAGGCCCTGGCCGCTTCCGTGCCCTGCCCCAAGCGGCTGGGCGAGCCCGACGAGTACGCGCAGGCCGTCGAGTTCCTGGTCACTTGCGGCTACATGAACGCCGAGTCCATCCGCGTGGATGGCGCGCTCCGCATGGCGCCGCGCTGACGCCTTGAACCGTTGAAGAGTTGTGGATAGCCGTCGCACGCCGTCGTGAACATTCGCCATGATTGACCTGCACTACGCGACCACACCCAACGGCTGGAAGATCTCCATCCTGCTGGAGGAACTGGGGCTTCCCTATACGGTGGTTCCGGTCAACATCCGCGCTGGCGAGCAATTCAGGCCGGAATTCCTGGCGATCAGCCCGAACAACCGCATCCCGGCCATCGTGGACCATGCGCCGCTCGACGGCGGCGGCCCGCTGTCGGTGTTCGAGACCGGCGCCATCCTGGTTTATCTGGCCCGTAAAACCAACCGGTTTCTGCCCACGGATCTGCGCGGCTTCACCCAGACCATGCAATGGGTGATGTGGCAGGTGAGTGGGCTGGGGCCCATGCTCGGCCAGCATGGCCACTTTGCGCTGTATGCGCAGGAAAAGATCGCCTACGCCATCGAGCGCTACCGCGACGAAGCGGCGCGGCTGTACCGCGTGCTCGATACCCAGCTCGGCAAGACCGGCGCCTATGTCGCTGGCACCGAGTACGGCATCGCCGACATCGCCTGCTTTCCCTGGGCCATGACCCACAAGGCGCAAGGCTTCACGCTCGACGACTTTCCCCACGTCAAGCGCTGGTACGCCAGCGTGCGCGCCCGGCCGCAGGTGCAGGCGGGGCTGGCGGTCGGCAAATTCGAGAAGGAGCCGCTGGACGACGAAGCAAGAAAGAACATGTTCGGCCAGAAGGCCAAGGAGATGGCACACCGCATGTCGCCCAACAACCAGCGAGAAACACCATGATCGAATTCTTCTTCGACTGCTCCAGCCCCTGGACCTATCTCGCCTTCCACAACATCCAGCCGCTCGCCGACGAACTGGGCGTCGAGGTCACATGGCGGCCCATCCTGGTCGGCGGCATCTTCAACACGATCAATCCGACCGTCTACGCCTCGCGCGAGACGCCGGTGCCGCAGAAGGCCCGCTACCTGAAAAAGGACCTGGCGGATTGGGCCCGCTCGACGGGGCTTGCGATCAAGATGCCGCCGACGGTGTTTCCCGTCAACAGCGTGAAGGCGATGCGCGGCTGCGTCTGGCTCGGCAACGACATGGTGCCGTTTGCCCGCGCCATATTTGAAGCCTATTGGGGCGACGACCAGGACATCTCGCAGGATTCGGTGCTGGCGGACGTGTGCCAGCGCGTCGGCATCGACCCCGCCCCATTCTTTGCAGGCATCGGCGAGCCAGCGATCAAGGATCAGCTCAGGGCCAACACCGCTGAGGTGGTCGCGCGCGGCGGCTTTGGCTCGCCGACCATCTTTGTGGACAAGACCGACATGTATTTCGGCAATGACCGCATGCCGCTGATCCGCGAAGCCGTGCTGCGGCTGCAAGGGAAGACGGCCTGATGCCGCAGGCCAGGGTTCACCCATCCATTCATCTCACCACCACAGGAGACATCATGCAAAAAAGACAATTCATCACCATGCTTTCCGGCGCCATGCTGACGGGCGTTTCCGGCCTGGCCCGTGCGCAGGGCGCGGCCACCCCCGGCGTGACCGATCGCGAGATCAAGATCGGCCAGACTCTGCCACTCAGCGGCCCGGCTGCAGGCTATGGTGCCGTCGGCAAGGCCATGTCCGCATGGTTTGATCTGGTCAACGCCGAGGGCGGCGTGAACGGACGCCAGCTCAAACTGGTGTTCGGCGACGACGGTTTCAGCCCGCCGAAGACCTTGGAGCAGGTGCGCCGCCTGGTGGAGCGCGAGCAGGTGGCTTTCCTCGCGGCCCAGATCGGCTCGTCCCCTCCGCTGGCGACGCGCAGCTATCTCAACAACGCCAAAGTACCGCAGCTCTTCGTTGTGTCCGGTGCCACCACGTGGCTGGACGACGCGGCCAAGTTCCCCTGGAGCATGGGCTGGCTGCCCCTGTACACCGACGAGGGGCGCGCCTTGGCCAAGCACATCCTGCAGACGCGACCGAACGCAAAGGTCGCCATGTTCTACCAGAACGACGACGCCGGTAAGGATGTGCTGCGTGGCGTGAAGGAGGGCTTGGCCGCCGCCGGGAAGCAGCTCGTGCGCGAAGATTCGCACGAGGTGTCGGATCCGACGGTGGACTCGCAGATCGTCTCCATGCAGGCCTCGGGCGCGGACGTGCTGGTGGCGTGGGGTTCGCCCAAAGCCACCCTCCAGTCGCTGCGCAAGGCCCATGACATCGGCTGGCGCCCGGCGATCTACATCAACCCGAGCGCATCTTCGGTGCCCGCAGTGCTGACTCCGGTGGGGCTGGACAAGGTCAAGGGCGTCATGAGCGCCGCCTTCCTCAAGGATCCGAGCGATCCGACCTGGAAGGACGACCCTGGTACCTTGGCCTGGAATGCCTTCATGGACAAGTACAACAAGGGCGCGGCCAAGGAGTACCTCGCCGTGCTCGGTGCCAGCGTTGGACAAACGGTGGTTCAGTTGCTCAAGCAGTGCGGCAACGACCTCTCGCGCGAGAACATCATGCGCCAGACGCGCCGCCTGGACATGGAGCTGCCCATGATGTTGCCGGGCTTGCGCATCAAGACCAGCGACGCCCGTCCTCACCCGATACCGGACATGCGCATCCAGCAGTTCGACGGTACGAGCTGGAAGGTGATGCCAACCTGACGGTGGCGGACGAACGCAGCGATGGAACCGATCCTTTCCGTACGCGACCTGACGATCCGCTTCGGCGGTGTCGTCGCGCTGGACGCCTTCTCGATGGACGTGCCCGAGGGCAGCATCTTCGGCCTGATCGGGCCGAACGGTGCTGGCAAGACGACCTGCTTCAACTGCATCAGCGGCCTGTACCGGCCCACACACGGCAGCGTGCGCTTCGCAGGCACCGAACTGACGCGCCTGCCGCGCCACGGCGTCGCCCGGCTGGGCCTGAGCCGCACGTTCCAGAACGTGGCGCTCTACCCCTCGCTCACGGTGCGCGAGAACGTGATGGTGGGCGCGCATGCGCGGCTGCCGGTGTCGATGCTGGGCGCCGCGCTGCGCACGCCCGCCGTCCGCGCCGCCGAGGAAGAAATCGCGCACTCGGCTGACGCGGCGCTGGCCACGCTGCGGCTGTCCGCGTATGCCGACCGGGGCGTGGCGGAGCTGCCTGTGGGCATCCAGCACCGCGTGGAAATCGCGCGGGCGTTGGTGACGCGACCCAAGCTGCTGCTGCTCGACGAACCTGCCGCTGGCCTCACCGCTGGCGAGGTCGATGAACTGCGCGAGGTGCTGCTGCGCCTGCATGAAGAGTTGAAGTTGAGCATGGTGGTCGTGGAGCACAACATGCGCTTCGTGATGAAAACCTGCTCCGACCTCGCGGTGCTGAGCTTTGGCCGCAAGCTCGCCCAGGGCTCGCCCGAGGAGGTGGCCAACAACGACGCCGTGCTCGATGCCTATCTGGGAGGTGTGCTGTGACCCAACGGCTTGAAATCCGCAACCTCGCGGTGGCCTATGGCCGCACGGCGGTGGTGCATGGCATCGACCTGCACGTTCAGGCGGGCGAAATGGTGGCGCTGCTCGGCGCCAACGGCGCGGGCAAGACCTCCATCCTGCGCGCCATCAGCCACCAGCAGGTGACGGCCACGGGCACGCTGCGCTTCGAGGGCCAGGACATCATCGACATGCCTGCACCTGCCATCGCCTCGCTGGGCATCGCGCACGTGCCGGAGGGGCGCGGCACCTTTGGGGACCTGACGGTGCTGGAGAACCTGCGCGTTGGTGCGATCCATCGCCGCGACAAGGACGGCATCGAGCAGGACATCGCCCGCATGCAGACGCTGTTCCCCAAGCTGTCCAGCCGCGCGAAGCAGGCGGCGGGCACCCTCAGCGGCGGCGAACAGCAGATGCTGGCCATCGCCCGCGCGCTGATGATGCGCCCCAAGATGCTGCTGCTGGACGAGCCCTCGTTCGGCATCGCGCCGCGCGTGACGCAGGAGATCTACGAACTCCTGCACCAGTTGCGCGAAAGCGAGCACCTCACGGCGCTCATCGTGGAGCAGAACGCCCAGGTCGCGCTGAATCTGGCCAACAGGGCCTATGTGCTCGAAAGCGGGCGCATCACTGCCCAAGGCACCGCAGCCGAGCTGCGCGAAGACGACGCCGTGCGCCGCAGCTACCTCGGCCACTAATCCACCAGAGATTCACCATGCAAGCATTCCTTCACCAGATCGCCTCGGGCCTGGCGGCAGGCGGCATCTATGCCAGCCTCGCCATCGCGCTCGTGCTCATCTACCGCTGCACTTCGTCCGTCAATTTCGCGCAGGGCGAACTGGCGATGTTCTCTACCTACATGAGCTGGGCGCTGGTGCAGGCAGGCGCGTCGTGGTGGCTGGCCTTCGCCGTCGTTGTCGTGGGTTCCTTCCTGCTTGGGCTCGCGCTGGAGCGGGTTATCTTCCAGCCCCTGCGGCACAAGCCCGTGCTTTCGGTCGTGGCCGCCAGTATCGCGCTGCTCATCATCTTAAACAGCCTGGTCGGCTGGCTGTTCGGACATGAGATGCTGGAGTTCGCCACGCCGTTCGGCGGTGTCCTTGGCCGTGCCGAGCCCTATCTCTCAGCCCATGAGGTCGGCGTTCTGCTCGTAACCCTGGCCGAGCTGGCGGCGGTGTTCGTGTTCTTCCGCTTCACGCGCTTTGGTCTGGCGATGCGCGCTGTGGCGGTGAATGCGCCGTCGGCGGAGCTGTCGGGCATCAGCACCAACAAAGTGCTGGCCGTGGGCTGGGGTCTTGCAGCGGTGGCCGGTGCCGTGGCGGGGCTGATGGCCGCGCCCATCGTGTTCCTGGAGCCGTCGATGATGATGGGGCCGCTGATCTACGCACTGGCGGGCGCGCTGCTGGGCGGCATCGCTAGCCCTGTGGGCGCCGTGGCCGGGGGCTTCGCCGTCGGGGTACTGGAGAACCTGCTGGGCGCCTACGTGGTCGGCAACGACCTCAAGCTGACCTGCATCATGCTGCTGATCATCGCGATGCTGGTCTTGCGGCCCGCTGGCATCTTCGGCAAGACGGCCCAGGTGAGGGTGTGAGCATGAGCACCATGAACACCCCACTCACCCCCCGCTCGGCGCCAGCACCCGTCTGGCTGCGCTGGGCGGCCCCGGTGGCCGGACTCGCGCTGCTGGCCTGGTCCTTCGGCTGGCAAAGCTACCCGCTGTACGTGATGACGCAGGTGCTGATCTACGGCATCGCCATCATGGGCCTGAACCTGCTCACCGGCTACACGGGCCAGATCTCGCTCGGCCACAGCGCCTTCTTCGCCATCGGCGCTTATGCGGCGGCAGTGCTCGCGCACCAGTTGGGCTGGCCGTTTTACGTGGGCGTGCCGGTGGCGGCGCTGCTGTGCTTCGGGGTGGGTTTCCTCTTCGGCTTCCCGGCATTGCGGCTGCCCATGCTCTACCTGGCGCTGTCCACCTTCGCGGTGGCGGTGGTGACGCCGCAGGCGCTCAAGTGGAAGAAGATCGAGTGGCTGACCGGCGGCGTGGCGGGCATCGTGCTGGAAAAGCCCGTGTTCCCCGGCGTGTTGGCCGACCGGGCGGACTGGGCCATCATGGCCTGCGTCGCGGCTTGCGCGCTGTGCGCCTTCCTGCTGGCGCGGCGGATTCTCGGCTCGCAGTTCGGCCGCCTGGTGGACGCCTCACGCGACCAGCCCCTGGCGGCGGCGGCGGGCGGGCTCGACATCACCGCCCTGCGCACGCAGATGTTCGGCCTCAGCGCGGCGTTCACCGGCCTGGCGGGTGCCCTGAGCGTGGTGGCGGGCCAGTTCGTCGCGCCCGAGAACTTTCCCTTCCTGCTGTCGGTGTCGCTGCTGGTGGGCAGCTTCGTGGGCGGGGTGCGCAGCCTGTGGGGTGCGTTCCTGGGCGCCGCCTTCATCGTGCTCACGCCCAATCTGGCCGAGAGCGTGTCGCAATCCGCCCCGTGGATGATTTTTGGCTTCGCGCTGCTCGCGGTGGTCTTCCTGGCACCTAATGGTGTGAGCGGCTGGATTGCGGCCCTTTGGCGCAGCAGAGCAAGTTCTTCTTCATCCGCCTAGCCGTAAGCGCTTTCCAAGTGTTGGCGGCGACCACGGCGCCGCTGTCAACACCGCTTCGGCCGCCGCGCTGGCGCCTGAAATCCTGACCCATCAAGGAACGTCAACATGTCTGGAAATCCGATCCTGCTCGAAAAGGATGGCGCTGTTGCGATCATCACCCTCAATGCGCCCGAGAAAAAAAATGCGCTGAGCCGGTCGGTCATCAACCTGCTCGCTGGCGTCATTGCGGATGTCGAACGCGATGGCTCGATTCGGGCGTTGCTGCTGCGCGGCGAGGGCCGGATGTTCAGTTGCGGCGGCGACATCGACGAAATGGTGGCCGCAGGCGATGCGTTGTCCACCCTGGTCGATGACGAGTTGAGTGTGGCCGAAAGCATGATTCCCCAATTCGCGAGCCTGCCGTTCCCGGTGGTCTGCGCCGTACAAGGCGCGGTCGCCGGGGGCGGTCTCGCGCTGGCCTTGGCGTCTGACTACCTGATTGCCGCCCATGGAACGAAGTTTGTGGCGGCCCATACCGGCCTTGGATACCCAGGGGATCTTGGCATCAGCTGGCTCCTGCCGCGCGCAGTGGGCGGGCGGCGCGCACGCGACATGATCCTGACTAATCGCGCGGTAACTTCGGACGAAGCCCTGGCCTGGGGATTGGTCGAGAAAGTGGTTCCCGGCGAGAGCCTGCTGGAGGAAGCGCGGCGCATGGCGATGCAATTCTCGGCCGGCCCGACGCAAGGTTATGCGGGCGCCAAGCGCCTGCAACTCGCGGCCTTCCAGGGTGATTTGGCGGCCTCCTTGAGGCTGGAGGCGGCCGAGATGAACCGGGCCTCAAAAACCGCAGATTCTCTGGAGGCGGTTCGCGCCTTCGTCGAAAAACGGACGCCGCAGTTTATCGGGCGCTGACCGGTATGAATCACACGCAGCATCGTCCTGGTAAGCCAGCCATCCTCGCGCGCTCTGAGGCACGGGACGGACTGGACGCCGTGTCCTGGGACGAGTTGCGCCGCCAGGTCGCGGCCATGGCTGCGGGGCTGCGCCGGATGGGCGTCGTCGAAGGTGATCGGGTGGTGGCTTACCTGCCCAATATTCCCGAAACCATCGTGGCCTTCCTGGCTTGCGCCAGCATCGGCGCGATCTGGTCGGTGTGTTCCCCGGACATGGGCACGCACAGCGCGCTGGATCGGGTCCAGCAGATAGCGCCCAAGGTCTTGCTGGCCGTTGACGGCTACCGCTACGGCGGCAAGGTCGTCGCCAACCCTTCCGGCGGCCTGCTCTCCAAGGCCCACCCCCTGGGCGCCACAGGCTTGGCGCAATGCAACGAACTGGTCGAGCAACCGCGCGGCACGGCCGACGCACGCCAGGTTCAGCCCGCACGCTTGCAGGCGCGACGGCCCTGTACCTGACGCCCATGCATGCCCAGCGCAAGCTGCTCAAACGGCTGATCGCCAATGTGGGCGCGGCTTTACGCCATGTTCGGGCAATTGCGGAACAGTTCAGGGGCAGCGACCCCTGGGCTGCATTGGTGCGCTACGTCAGCGAGCGCATCGCACCGGGCAGCGGCCCGCAGCCGCCTCCAACGGCGCTCGCAGGGGACGGGTAACTGCGGTTTTTAGGTTCAATTGCCTTCCCGCGCTTATGGGTCCTGCGCTGGCAGCTACTGAATCCGTAGCGAAGTGCAGCCGCTCACATCCCCGCGTAATTCGGCCCGCCCCCGCCCTCAGGCGTCACCCACACGATGTTCTGCGTCGGGTCCTTGATGTCGCAGGTCTTGCAATGCACGCAGTTCTGCGCGTTGATCTGCAGCCGCTCGGTGTTGTCGTCGTTCTTCACGAACTCGTACACACCCGCCGGGCAGTAGCGGCTTTCGGGACCTGCGTACTTGGCCAGATTGATGCTCACCGGCACGCTCGCATCCTTGAGCGTCAGGTGCGCGGGCTGGTTCTCTTCGTGGTTGGTGTTGCTGATGAACACGCTCGACAGCCGGTCGAAGGTCAGCTTGCCATCGGGCTTGGGGTACACGATGGGCTTGCACTCCGCCGCAGGCTTGAGGTACTGGTGGTCGGCCTTGTCGCGGTGCAGTGTCCAGGGGATGTGGCCGCGCAGCACGAACTGTTCAAAGCCGTTCATCAGCGTGGCCGTGGTCAGGCCGTACTTGAACCAGTTCTTGAAGTTGCGGTCCTTGTTCAGCTCGGTGTAGAGCCAGCTCTTCTCGAAAGCCTCGGGGTACGCCTTGAGTTCGTCGTGCTGGCGGCCTGCGGTGACGGCGTCGTAGATGGCATCCGCCGCCAGCATGCCGGTCTTGATGGCGGCATGGCTGCCCTTGATGCGGCCCACGTTCAGGTAACCCGCATCGCAGCCCACGAGCGCGCCGCCCGGGAAGATGGTCTTGGGCAGCGCATTGATGCCGCTGGCGTTGATGGCGCGTGCGCCGTAGGACAGGCGCTTGGCCGTGATCTCGCCCTGGTCGTTCTCGAAGTAGTAGCGCACGTTCGGGTGCGTCTTCCAGCGCTGGAACTCCTCGAACGGGCTCAGGTACGGGTTCTGGTAGCCCAGGCCGGTGACGAAGCCCAGGGCCACCTTGTTGTCGTCCAGGTGGTACAGGAAGGCGCCGCCGTAGGTGTCGTTCTCCATGGGCCAGCCCGCGGTGTGCATCACGAAGCCGGGCTGGTGCTTCTTGGGGTCGATTTCCCACAACTCCTTGACGCCGATGCCGAAGCTCTGCGGGTCGCGGCCTTCATCCAGGTGGTACTTGGCGATCAGCTGGCGGCCCAGGTGGCCGCGTGCGCCTTCGGCGAACACGGTGTACTTGCCCAGCAGTTCCATGCCCAGCTGGAAGTTCTCGGTCGGCTCACCGTCCTTGCCGATGCCCATGTTGCCGGTGGCAACGCCCTTCACGGAGCCGTCATCGTTGTACAGCACCTCGGCGGCGGCAAAGCCGGGGAAGATTTCCACGCCCAGCGCCTCGGCCTGCTCGCCCAGCCACTTGGTCACGTCGCCCAGGCGCACGATGTAGTTGCCGTGGTTGTGCGCGAAGGGGGGCAGGAAGACGTTGGGGACGCGAAAGCCGGACTTCTCGGACAGGAAGATGTAGGCATCGTCTGTGACGGGCTGGTTCAACGGCGCTCCCTTGGCCTTCCAGTCGGGGATGAGTTCGGTCAGCGCCTTGGGGTCCATGATGGCGCCCGAGAGGATGTGCGCGCCGGGCTCGGAGCCTTTTTCCAGCACCACCACGGACACGTCCTGGCCTTTTTCTGCCGCCAGTTGCTTGAGGCGGATGGCGGTGGACAGGCCCGCCGGGCCGCCTCCGACCACGACCACGTCGTATTCCATGGATTCGCGCGGGCCGTATGCGTCGGTGGTGTGTTCAGCCATGTCCATGCTCCAGAGCCACGGTGGCGGGGCCTCTTACAGCGCCTTGACCAGTTCCGGCACGGCCGCGAACAGGTCGGCCTCCAGCCCGTAGTCGGCCACGCTGAAGATCGGCGCCTCGGGGTCCTTGTTGATCGCCACGATCACCTTGGAGTCCTTCATGCCCGCCAGATGCTGGATGGCGCCCGAGATGCCTGCGGCGATGTACAGCTGCGGCGCGACGATCTTGCCCGTCTGACCCACTTGCAGGTCGTTGGGGGCGTAGCCCGCATCGACGGCTGCGCGGCTGGCGCCGATGGCGGCGCCCAGCTTGTCAGCCAGGGGGGTCATGACTTCGTCGAACTTTTCCTTGCTGCCCAGGGCGCGGCCGCCGGAGACGATGATCTTGGCGGCCGTGAGTTCGGGGCGGTCGCTCTTGCTGACTTCGCGGCCCACGAAGCTGCTCTTGCCTGCGTCGGCGACGGCGGCTGTCGTCTCGACGGCTGCGCTGCCGCCGGTGGCTGCTGCCGGGTCGAAGCCGGTGGTGCGCACGGTGATGACCTTGGTGGCATCACCGCTTTGCACGGTGGCGATGGCGTTGCCTGCGTAGATGGGGCGCTCGAAGGTGTCGGCGCCGACCACCTTGGTGATGTCGCTGATCTGGGCCACGTCGAGCTTGGCGGCGACGCGCGGGGCGACGTTCTTGCCGCTGGCGGTGGCGGGGAACAGGATGTGGCTGTAGTTGCCCGCGATGGCCAGGACTTGCGCGGCGAGGTTTTCTGCCAGGCCGTCCTTGAGGCTGGCACCGTCGGCATGGATGACCTTGGCGACGCCTGCGATTTGGGCGGCGGCAGCGGCTGCGGCGCCTGCGCCTTCACCGGCTACCAGCACATGCACGTCGCCGCCGCAGGCGGCTGCTGCGGTGACGGTGTTGAGGGTGGCGCCCTTGATGGTGGCGTTGTCGTGTTCAGCAATGACGAGTACGGACATTCAGATCACCTTCGCTTCGTTCTTGAGTTTTTCGACCAGGGCGGCCACGTCGGCCACCTTCACGCCTGCGCCGCGCTTGGGCGGTTCGCTGACCTTGAGGGTCTTGAGGCGCGGGGCCACGTCCACGCCCAGGTCTTCGGGCTTGAAGGTGTCAAGCTGCTTCTTCTTGGCCTTCATGATGTTGGGCAGGGTGACGTAGCGCGGCTCGTTCAGGCGCAGGTCGGCGGTGACGACGGCGGGCAGGGTGATGGAGAGGGTTTCGAGGCCGCTGTCCACTTCGCGGGTGACGGTGGCCTTGCCGTCGGCCACTTCCACCTTGCTGGCGAAGGTGGCCTGGGGCAGATCGGTCAGGGCGGCGAGCATCTGGCCGACCTGGTTGTCGTCGCTGTCGATGGCCTGTTTGCCCAGGAAGACGAGGCCGGGCTGTTCCTTGTCCACCAGGGCCTTGAGCAGTTTGGCGATGGCCAGGGGCTGCAGTTCGGCGTCGGATTCGACGAGGATGCCGCGGTCGGCACCAATGGCCATGGCGGTGCGCAGGGTTTCCTGGCACTTGGCGTCGCCGCAGGAGACGGCGATGACTTCGGTGACGGCGCCCTTTTCTTTCAGGCGCACGGCTTCTTCGACGGCGATTTCGTCGAAGGGGTTCATGCTCATCTTCACGTTGGCGATGTCCACGCCCGTGCCGTCGCTCTTGACGCGCACTTTGATGTCCTTATCGACTACCCGCTTGACTGGGACGAGAATTTTCATGGGAGGGCTTCCTTTCGGGATTCAGGCCGCCAGGGGCACGGCCTGGCGTTCACGCGCGGCACGCTGCGCGCTGGAGGTGATCATCACCGTCGCCTCGCCTTCGATGACGACAGTGTCCTTGACGCGGCAAACGGTGGACAGCACGGCCCGCGCCTTGGCCAGGTCCACCGACACCACGGTGACGGTGGCATGCACCGTGTCCCCCGGCTTGACCGGCGCCTTGAAGCGCAACTGCTGTCCCAGGTAGACGGTGCCCGGCCCCGGCAGCCGGTTGGCGACCGCTGCGGAAATCACGCTGGCCGTCAGAAACCCGTGCGCGATGCGCCCGCCGAAGCGCGTCGTGGCGGCGAATTCTTCATTCAGATGCACCGCGTTGGTGTCGCCGGAAACGCCCGCGAACATCACGATGTCTGCTTCGGTGATCGTCTTTGAGAACGTCGCGCTCATGTCCGGTTGCAGGTCTTCGACGTCGTAGCCGTTCTGGTCGTTCATCCTGTCTTCTCTCGTTAAAGTTGATCGTCCGCCAGAGCCAGCGTGCTGGCAGCACCGCCCGTGACGATGTCGCGCAGCATCGGCGCCTGCACCAGGACGTGCGCAGCGTAATGGCTGGCCGTGGCGCGCTTGGCACCGAGAAAGCCCGCGTCGCCCGCACCCGCCGTGAGCTGCGCCGTGGCGGCCTCGGCCATGCGCGCCGACAGCCAGCCGCCGATCACGGTGCCCGCCAGCCGCAGGAAGGGCACGGCGCCCGCCGCGCACTGCGCGGGTTGAGCGTCGTGGGCCAGCAGCCAGTCGGCCGCCTCTTGCAGCGCACGGGCCGAAGCCGCCAGGGCACTGCCGATCTGCGCCAGCACGGCGTCGGGCGCCTCGGCCAGTCGGCGCGCATCGCCGTCGATGCGGAACAGCAGCGCCTTCAGCGTGCGCCCGCCCTCGCGTGCCAGCTTGCGGCCGATCAGATCGTTCGCCTGGATGCCCGTGGTGCCTTCGTAGATGGTCGTGATGCGCGCGTCGCGCATGTGCTGCGAAGCGCCGGTTTCCTCGACGTAGCCCATGCCGCCATGCACCTGCACGCCATCGGACGTGATGCCCTGCGCGCTGTCGGTACACCAGCCCTTCACCACCGGTATCAGCAGGCCGACCAGGGCCTGCGCCTGCGCGCGCTCCTGCGCGTCGGCGTGGCCCGCGGCGCGGTCCATCTGGCCCGCGCAGAAGTAGGCCAGCGCGCGCATGGCCTCGGTGCGGGCCTTCATGTCCATCAGCATGCGCCGCACGTCCGGGTGGCCTGCGATGGCGGTGCTGCCACTGAGCAGCGGCTTGCCCTGCACCCGCTCCAGCGCATAGGCGCGTGCGCGTTGGTAGGCGCGCTCGGAGATGCCCACGCCTTCCAGGCCCACGTTCAGCCGTGCGTGGTTCATCATGGTGAACATGCAGGCCAGCCCCTGGTTCGGCTCGCCGACCAGGTAGCCGATGGCACCGCCGCCGTCGCCAAAGCTCATCGACGCCGTGGGGCTGCCGTGGATGCCCATCTTGTGCTCGATGGAAGTGCAGGCCAGGTCGTTGTGTTCGCCCAGGGTGCCGTCGTCGTTGACCAGGTACTTGGGGCACAGGAACAGCGAGATCCCCTTCACGCCCGGCGGCGCATCGGGTAGGCGCGCCAGCACGAGGTGGACGATGTTCTCGGCCATGTCGTGCTCGCCCCAGGTGATGAAGATCTTGTTGCCGCTGACGCGGTAGTGGTCGCCCTCGGGTACGGCGCGGCTGCGCAGCGCGGCCAGGTCGGAGCCTGCCTGGGGCTCGGTGAGGTTCATGGTGCCCGTCCAGCGGCCTTCGACCATGGGCGCCAGGAAGCGGCGCTGGAGTGTGTCGCTGCCATGGTGCGCAATGGCTTCCACCGCGCCCAGCGTGAGCATCTGGCACAGGCTGAACGCGAGGTTGGACGACTTCCACATCTCCAGCACGGCGGTGGACACCAGCGTGGGCAGGCCCTGGCCGCCCCATTCGGTAGCAGCGGGCATGCCGTTCCAGCCGTTCTCGCAGAAGCTGGCCCAGGCGTCGCGAAAGCCGTCGGCGGGCGTGACCTGGCCATCGTGCCAGCGCGCGCCCTGCACGTCGCCGGGGCGGTTCAGCGGGTCCAGCACGCCAGCGGCGTAATTGGCTGCCTCCTGCAGGATGGCTTCGACCAGGTCGGGCGTGGTTTCTTCATAGCCGGGCTGGGCGCAGATCGCGTCCAGGCCACCGACCTCCTTCATCGTGAACAGCATTTCGCGCAAGGGCGCGGTGTAGACAGACATAGTGAATTCCCATAGTGATGACAATCAGGCGCTTTCCGGGGTCAGCTGCGACGGACGCAGTTCTCGTGCAGTCTCTTGCGGAGCCGCCAACGTAGGGCCGCCGTGCTTGATGAACGCCAGGGCGATGGCACCGAGGACTCCGAAACCGCCAATCACCACGAAGTTCTGCTCCAGCGGCAGTTCCAGCGCGACGATCTGGCCGATCAGCAGCGGCGCAGCGATCGCGCCCAGGCGCCCTACGCCGGAGGCCATGCCGATACCGGTCGAGCGGATGGACATCGGGTAAAACTGCCCGCAGAAGGCATAGGCCACCAGTTGCGCGCCGGTGGTGCAGGCGCCGACCGCGCCGATGATCAGGTAACGCACCTCGGTCGAGGTCTGGAAGGTCATCAGGTACAGCAGCACGCCGCCCAGCGCATACATCGCCACCAGCACCCACTTGATGTTGAACTTGTCGGCGAGCCACCCGCCGCCCACGGCACCGACGATGGCACCCACGTTCAGCGCGATGACGAAGCTGAGGGCAGACCCCAGGCTGTAGCCAGCCATCGCCATCAGCTTGGTCAGCCAACTGCTGAGCGCATAGACCATAAACAGGCCCGAGAAGAAGGCGACCCAGAACAGCACCGTGCTCAGACCCCGCCCGTCCTGGAACAGGCGAGCAACAGGCGCACCCGCCACGCGGTCGGCAGAGGGCACGACAAACTGCGTGCCCGCCAGGTACTTGACCCCTGGCTGGAGACTATGGGCCACTTCGGCCAATTCGTCGTTGCGTTGGCGCGAGATCAGGTAGGTCATGGACTCCGGCACGAACTTGAGGACGAACGGAATCAGCAGCACGGGCACCCCCGCTGCGATGAACACGGCCTGCCAGCCGTACTCGCCGATCAACTGCTTGCCCAACACTGCGGCCAGGATGCCGCCCAGTGCATAGCCCGAGGTCATCAGCGCCGTCATCAGGCTGCGGATCTTCTTGGGCGAGTACTCGACCATCTGCGCCACGATGACCGGCAGCACGCCACCAATCCCCAGGCCCGCGATGAAGCGCACCACGCTGAAACTGACGGGGTCCTTGGTGAACCCAGCGGCTGCAGTGAATACGCTGAACAGCATGATGCCGATGGAGAGGGCCCAGCGTCGGCCGATGCGGTCCGACAGCGTGCCCAGAAGCATGGCGCCGAACATCATGCCGAACAAGGCCGAGCTGGCCATGAAGCCAGCGGTTGATGCGTTCACGCCCATCTGCTGCATGATGGACGGCAGGGCGATGCCGACCACGGCGATGTCATAGCCGTCGATGATGAGAATCAGCAGGCACCACAAAAGTACCTTGACATGAAAGCCGTTGAATTTGGCCTCGTCGGCGAGCGTCTGCATATCGATCTGGTGCATGTTTGTCTCCTTTATTTGGTTGGCCCTGGATCGTGGATGCAGCGGTCGTCGCCGCACCGCTCCATATCGTCCGGAGCACGCAAGGAATCGTAGGTTCCGGTGCTGCGAGCCGCGATGACGAAACACCCCGATCAAATGACCAACGGCCCCTTTCTGACAACTTTTCAAGGCCTCCGTAGCAGGAGAACCTAGAAGGCGCGAGATGTCGAACTGCAGGCTAATGTGGAGTAATGAGTCCCAGCGCATCCGGTGCGTGCTCATCCGTACGACTCTAGGCAATTCGTCTGGCGAAATAGCGCAGTTGTCTTCCCGCGCGACGGCGACGATATGCTATGTCTCAAAAGTAGCGACCAACTGCGCCAAACGGCGCGACTGGTCATTGAGCGCCCGCGAAACAGCAGCCTCCTCCTCCACCAATGCAGCATTCTGCTGGGTGGCCTGCTCTATTTCGTTGAGCGAGCGCGCGATGTCCTGCACGGTGTCCTTTTGGGCAACTGCGACGCAGGAAATCGACTGGATGGCCTCGGTCACATCCTGAACCGAAGCGACGATGCCGTTCATGCGAGACGCCGCATCCTGCGCCAGCGCCCCCCCAGACGCCACACTGCTGACGGAAGCATCGATCAACCTCTTGATGTCATCGGCAGCCGATGCCGAGCGGCGAGCCAGACTCCGAACCTCTTCCGCCACCACAGCGAATCCACGCCCCTGCTCGCCCGCGCGTGCCGCCTCGACGGCAGCATTGAGGGCCAGGATATTTGTCTGAAAGGCGATCCCGTCAATGATGCCGATGATCTCCTTGATCCGTTGTGCCTTCGCGTTGATTTCCCGCATGCTCAGCATCACCTGGTCGACGATCTCACGGCCCTCCCCGGCCGCGCCAGCGGCACTGCGGACCATCTCGTCGGCTTGGCGGGCGGACGATGCCGAATCGGATACCGCACTGGACAGCATGTTCATGGAGGCAGTAGTGAGCTGCAGTTGGCTCGCCACCGTTTCGGTGCGCCGTGATAAATCCGCATTGCCTGCGGCCACCTCATCCGAAGCTGTTTCGATAGCTGCGGCACTCGTGACCACGTCGCCAACCAAGCGGCCAAGAGAAGCCTGCATCTGCGCCAAGGCATCCATCAAGGCAACAATCTCAGTGCTCCCCTGGCCTCGGGGGATATTGGCCGTGAGGTCGCCCCTGGCCACCCGCTTCGCGATCGACACTGCCCTACTCAAAGGCCTCGCGATACCGCGTGCAATGATCCACGCCGCAGTGACCCCGATCAGGGTTGCCACCACGGCAATCCCAAGCTGCACCACGCGAGCCAGCGATGCCGTTCGCTCAGCCTCGGCATAGCGGGAGCGCCCGGCAGCCGTGCTCGCGTCCACGGCAGCGTCCACGCTTCGCGCCCACTCGTCGAAGCTCATTTTCACGTTGGCAGTGAACCCACCAACCAGCACGGTATCAATTTCGGCACTGCCATCCGTCGGCAGCACGGCCTTGCGAGTCAGGACCTGATCGACAAACTCCAGTGCGGACTCGGAATCCGCTACCTTGTCCATCACTTGAGCCAGTCCGGGAACATCAAGAAATCGACCGGTTGCCCCTGACAATGCGCTCTTGGCCTGGCCGTATTCTTCGCGCGCACGGCGGACGGCCTGGATATAGAACTCGGCATCATCCTGCTGGGTCGCCAAAATCACCGACAGCGCATTGATGTAGATGCCGTCAATGCTTTTGCGCATCTGGGCCGCCTGGGCTGCGACGTCGGTGTAGGACGTCAGCGCTAGCCGCGAATCTCGCTGCATGGCGTGCATCTGCCAGAACGTGACGAGAGTACTGCCGATCAGCAATGACAGCACCAGCCCGAATCCCAGTGCCAGGCCAGCCGCAACGCCTCTCCTGCTCCAGGTGCGCGGCTTGCTCCGCCAATTGACGGACGGCAGCCACGCAGCCAACTGACTCATAGACAGTCCCCCAAATCGCCACAGTTCGTGGCACTAAAAATAGACAATGGAACGCTACTGCTGGATCCGGCTCTGGAGCTCGCAACTCAGACGCAACCGTCTGTCATGTCGCATCGGATCTGTACCGTGGAAGGATGAAATATCCCAATGCAGGAAGCAGTATCAGCGCGCCCAGCATGTTCCACAGGAACATGAAGGCCAGCAAAATCCCCATGTCGCCCTGGAACTTGATGTCCGAGAAAGCCCAGGTGGCCACACCTGCAGCCAGGGTGACGCCCGTGAGAATCACGACCTTGCCTGTGAAGGTCAGCGCGCGGTGATACGCGACCGCCAGGGAGTCACCACTGCGCATGCACGAAAGCATGACCGTCAGGATGTACAGCGCATAGTCCACGCCAATGCCCACGCCCAGCGCGATCACGGGCAGTGTCGCCACCTTCACTCCGATGCCCAGCCATGCCATCAGCGCCTCAGCCAACACAGAAGTCAGCATCAGCGGCAGCACAGCCACCACCACCGCGCGCCAGGAACGGAATGCAATGAAGCTCAACACCGCCACCACGCCGTACACGAGAGCCAGCATTTGCCACCAGGCACTGCGGACCACCTGGTTGGTGGCCGCCTCGATGCCCGCGCTGCCCGCCGCAAGCTGGAAAGTGACCGTCTCGTCGTTGTAGCGCTGCGCAAAATCCTCCACTGTCTTGGCAACACGATCCAGGGTATCGGCCTTGTGGTCTTTCAAGTACACATACAGTGTGATGAGGTTGCAACTGTCGTTGTACAACTCGCGTGGCGCGCGCGAGGTGATGTTGTTGAGCATGTCCTGGCTCGTTGGCAAGTCGTACCAGCCGGGATAGCCCTCGCTGAAACCCACCATCATCTGGCGGTTGAGCAGAGCCAGCGAGTTGGTGGTCTCGACCTCTGGAATTTGGCGCAGTTGCCACTCCAGCCCATCCACGCGCTGCAGCACATCGTAGGTATTGCACAGGGTGTCCGGTGTCTTGATCATCACCGCGAAAAGGTCGCTGCTGGCACCGATTTTCTCGGTCATGAACTGGACGTCGCGGTTGTACCGCGAGTCGGCGCGCAACTCCGGCGCGCCGGGATCCAGATCGCCAATCTTCAGGTGCTGCGAGCCCAGCCAGCCCACCACCGCCAGGACTGCCCCGCACGACAGTGCTGTGATCGCGCCCCTGCGTGTCGCAAAGAAGCCCAGAGCACGCCATAGCCAGCCGGCCTGTTCGATGGAACTTGCCTGTTCAGCCTTGAGACTGCGCGCCGCTGCCCTTGCGCTCACACCGGTATAGGACAGCAGGATGGGCAGCAGAATCAGGTTGGTAAAGATCAATACGCCCACGCCCAGGCTGGCAGCCTGCGCCAACTCGCGGATCACGGGAATGTCGATGACCAGCAGCACCGCAAAGCCGACAACGTCCGCCAACAAGGCCGTGAGGCCCGTGAGGAACAGGCGGCGAAAGGTCAGGCGCGCAGCCACCAGCCGGTGCGCTCCCCGGCCAATGTCCTGCATGATGCCGTTCATCTTCTGCGCGCCATGGCTCATGCCGATGGCAAAGACCAGAAAGGGCACCAGGATGGAGTACGGGTCCAGTTGCTGACCCAGAACGGACAGTAACCCAAGCTGCCACACCACCGCCACCAGCGAACTGACCATGACCAGCAGGGTGCTGCGGATGCAGTGGGTATAGAGGAACACCGCAACGGTCGTGATGGCCACGGACAGCACGAAATACAACAGAACTTCGCGCAGGCCATCCACCAAATCACCCACGAGCTTGGCATAGCCGGTGATGTGGATGCCTATCTGCGGACTGTCGTAGGTCTGGCGGATGCGCTCCAGGTCGCTGGCAAGGGCGGCATAGTCCAGTTCTCCGGCGTCCGTGCGAGCCAGCAGCGGCACAAACAACGCGCTGGCGCGTCCATCGGCCGATACCAGTTGACCGATTTCACCCGAACGCGCAACGTTGGCTCGCAACTCGTCGGCCTTTTGCGGTGATTCGTCGTATTGCTGCGGGATCACCGGCCCGCCGTCCAACCCATCTTCGGTCACGGCCGACCAGCGCACGTTGGGGGTCCACAGCGATCGCATGTAGGGCCGGTCCACGCCAGGCAACAACAGCACTTCGTCGTTGATCTTGCGCAGCGTCTCCATGTAGGCGGGGTCGTAGATCGATCCCTCCTTGGCCTCCACGCCAATGCGCACCGCATCGCCCAGCCCCGTGAGCTCCAGCTTGTTGGCCAGGTAATTGACGATGTAGGGATGGTGCGACGGGATCGTCTTTTCAAAACTGGCATTCAGGCGCAAATGCGTCGCCTGAAAGGCCAGCACGGCAGTCACCAGCAGGCACAGCAGCAGCACCAAGGGGCGGTGATTGAACAACAGACGCTCCACCCACGAGCCGGTCTTGGGATTGAAAAGCGCCAGATCCATGGAGGTCTGATCCTGGGATGTTGGCGAAGGAGATGTAATCACGATTTCGCTCTGGCGGGGGGAGGATAAGAAGATTCGGCTGCAGCGAGCCGGGAGGCACCCAGGAAACCGACACCGACAAACGTACGGGGAGAGACTTCAAGGGCGCCAACCAGCGGCAGGCCGGATGCGAGCACCCTGGTCATGGACGCCGCTGCCGTGGGCAGCACCATCAGATCCCCAGCCTGGCTGACTGCCACCACCCCGCCCTCTGCAGACGATGGGCGCAGAGACAGGATGGACGCGACGGACGGCACCTGGATGGTTTGGAACCGGTCGTTGTTCCATCGCAGAACCGTGCCGCGCAGCCCGCCCAAAAGGAGCGCGCCGTCGGACTCCATCGCCTGGCAATAGAAGCTGCCGCCATAGGGGCTGGGCACCGCATCGAAGGTCTCACCGTCATCGAGTGATCGCAGGAGCAACCCTTGCTCACCTGCCACATAGGTGGTGCCGCCATACCGGCGCACGCTGTACAGGTGCAAGCCGCGCGGGTTGCCCGCCTTGGTGCTGCGTTGTTCCCAGGTAGTGCCGCCATCTGCGGTTTTCATGAACAGGCCAAAGGCGCCGACGGCCACTCCATTGCGTTCATCGCGAAAGTGGATGTCGAACAACGCGGCGTTGTCCTTCATCGCAGGCGAGCCATCTGTTTGCAGCCGCCATGTGCTGCCGCCGTCCTGTGTCAGCAGCACCGCGCCCGAATGGCCAACCGCCCATCCCAACTGGGCACTGTGGAAGGTCAGCGCGGTCAGGGTGACACTGACGGGAACCGATGCCTGCTGCCAGGCAGTTCCCCCATCGTCGGAGAAAGCAACCACCCCGCGCTCACCGCATGCCACCAAACGGTTGCCCGCCTGCTCGATGGCCAGCAATACACCAGCGGCCGGTCGGCGCGCGGGCAAAGCTGCCCGATGCACGGGCTGCAGCCAATTGGCCGCTGCTCGTGCTGCCATGGGCGGCGACAGGAACCCCAAAGAGGCGGCCGCCAAACCACCGGCTTTCAGCAGGGCACGCCTGGTCGGCGCCCCTCCTGGAGATGAAAGCAGCTTCAATTTAGGCCCCTCAGCGCACGCCTTCGCCCGTGATCGAGTCCGGCGTGAACTTCATATCAGGCTGCTTTTCCAGAACACGGAACTGCTTGTTGCCCCGTGCTTCGTTGTAAACCGTTGAGTAGTAGCCGCCACGCAGCACGTCGTACGATGGATCACCGCGGAGAATCACCGCAGGCAAGCTCGGAATGACCATGGGCAGCGTGTGCGTGACCTTGGCCAGCTTGCCTTGTGCGTCGTAACGCTCGGCAATGAGTACCAGCGCGCTGTCTTCGTCGAAATAGAAGCGTGAAGTGGGATACACGTGGCGCTGCCCGGCCTTGAGCTTGGCCTCTACCTCCCAGACACGGTGCAACTCCCAGCGAACGTACTTGGGATTGAAGTGGTCTTTCATGGCCACCTCGTCCAGGCTGGCCTGTGCAAAAGCGTTGGTGTTGTACGGCACGTACATTTCGCGCTTGCCCACCAGCTTCCAATCGTAGCGGCCGGTGCCACCGAAGAACCCTTCGAATTCATCGAAATTCTGGATGCCGCCAGACATCGGGTTGGGCACGTCGCAGCACACCTGGGGCAGCTTGCGGACTCGCCGCTGGCCTGTCAGGTATTGCCAGGTCTGCGTCTTGTCATCGTCAACATTGTTGCGAATCACCATCTTCTCGCCGGCGCGCAGTGGCGGCGCAAAGGTGTCCATGCGGTACAGCTTGTAAATGGGGTCCGCATCGAACTTCTCGGGCGTCATGGCCGGGTCGTAATACGGCGATTGCATCACCTTCGTTCCGGTGGTCATGCGCACGGGTTTGCCGTCCAGGAAACGCACCGCAGTACCCTCGTCCTCAATCGTCGTTCCTTGCCAGCGGAACAGATTGTTCAGCATCACCTCTTCACCATTTTGCGGAATCGGGAACGGCAAACCGCCGATGGCACCACGCGGCAACCCTCCCCCGGAACCCGACTCCAGCGTGGCGCGCGTCGCGTTCTTGAAAGTGTTGTCGTACACCCACTGCGGCGCGCTGGCCGTGCGTCGGGTGGTGTACACCTGCAGATTGAAGGTGTCCGGGTACTTCGCAATCATTGCCTTGATGCCGTCGGCCAGCTTGTCCCCATACTGGGCCATGTTTTTGGCATCGATGGTGAACAGCGGTTTGTCTTCGCCAAAGGGGTTGGGTATACGGCCGTCGTTCGAGACGACCTGGCGCGTGCCGCCATCCCAGGCCGGAATGGTTCCGTCCTTGTTGCCTGCGCGCTCTCCGCCCAGCGGCATAAGGGTGGTCTTGAGCTTGGCCGCTTCGGCGGCGCTCACGCCGGCAAAGGCAGGTACCGCCGCGAAAGCCAGCAGCAAAGCAGCGATGAGTGACTTCAGCGTGTGATGTTGGGTGGACATGAAATGGTTCTCCTGGTGAATCAGAATGCGCGGCTGAGCGTGAACGAGATGAAGTCACGATCACGCAGCGTTTGTGCAAACGAGTAGGTGTTGGCGGTGTTGAAGATGTTGTCGGCCGAGCCGTAGTACCTTGTGTACGACAACGCAGCCTTCCACACTCCCAAATACGTCGCATCCACCCCCAGCGTGACGTCGCCACCCTTGTGCGGCCCCATCGGACCGGCCGCGCCCTTGCCCTTCGGGTTGTACGAAACGCTGATCGATGGCGAAAGATCCAGGCCATCCATCACGTTGTAATAGTTCGGCGAGTAGCTCACGCGAAGGCTCAAAGCATCCCGTGTGACACCCGGATCCAGCACCGTCGGGCCGCAGTTGCTCTTGCAGCTCAGCATGCGGTTCCATGCCACTTCACCCATCAGAGTTGCCGATGAGGCAATGAAAGACGGGCCCAGCATCGCCAGGGCATTCACATTGATGTGTCCAGTAGTACCCACCGCGTACAGCGGGTTACCCGAGGTGCTGATCGCCGGGGCGCCATAGAAGCTCGTTGACGGCAGCGACTGGAGCGGCGAGTTATGGCGGATGGACGCTTCAGCCGCCAAGTTGAAATTGCCCACTGTCTGGCTGATACTGGCACCGAACGCGCGGATACGCTCCGGGAATACCAGCGAATACGTTCCCTGATCCATCGATGTCGCCGACGGCACGAAATTGAAGGCCAGTTGCGGAAGCTTGGCGTGGTACTGGATCGCGTAGAGGCCAATGTCGGCGTCTTCCACACGCGTCTTCAACGCGAAGCCGAATTGCTTCTTGCTAGACGGCTCCGAGTCTTGTGTACGAGTCAAGTACGGCCCCGGCCCCACAAAGATCCGCTCCCCACCCGCATCCAGTAAGTCCCCGGAAGAGAAGTAGCTGCCCGCCGCGGGCAGACGTGTGCGGCGCCAATCGTATTGCCAGTACGCGGCCACTGACCACTCCGGTGAAATCTGGAGCTGGCCCGAGAGCTGCCCCACAGGCATCACGAATTCCTTGGCAGGCGTGGACGGAACCGAAGCGAGCTTGATCACATCGAACGGCGCCATGCCACCCGCGATGGCATTCCCAGAATAGAACAGGCTTTCACCCCACAACAAGGAATGCCTGCCTGCCTTGACCTGCGCACGCATTTCATCCGTTGGCTTGAAGTTGGCCCAGACGAAAGCATCCAGTATTTCCGCTTTGCGTCCGTGGAGGTTACGGGTAGCGTCAGTGAACTCGTTGTAGGGCACCGACAAGGAATTGGCCGTGCCTGGTGAATTGTTGCTATTGGTACGGTTATAAACCGTATCGTACCAAGCGGCACCGCTTACACGAAAGCCAATCGTCTTTCGAAAATCGAAATCGAGCTCCGACAACAGATCGATTCGGTTGGATATCGGGCTGCCCTTCTTGAAGTTCTGGTCTCCGTCATCCGTGCTCATCATGTTTCCACCAGCCGCCGGGTTCACATAGCGAGCCAGCGGCGAACCGGTGCGCAGTCCCCCGCTGTACTTGAGAGTGTTGTCAAACCGGATATTGACGTCTGGATTCCCGGTCTCGATTTCAACTGCTTGGCCATCTGTGACGAACAGCAGAGTAGCGACAGCCGTCGCCATCATCTTGAACGGCAGGCTTAAATGTGCGTAGCGATTTTTCATTCGTTGTCTCCTAATAATTCTCTCGGTTCGGCCCCGAACCGGCGCGCGACGCTCTTTGTCGTCTTGGCCGGGAACCAGAAGGCGTTCCAGTCCGTCTGGTGCAGGCCCGGAACGGCCTCGAAGATCGTGGCCACTTGGGCAGGGCATCAAGCCACTTGGTGTCGCCGATGCCCCGCGATGTGCCGCTTATCTGTCAAGAAAGGCCACGGCCCGTGCCGGCGCCGCGCTGGTGCCCACGAGGTTCAAGGGGAAGAAGCCCACCATGAACCCTTTGGATGGCAGCGCCGCGAGGTTGTGCATCTGCTGCACGATGAAGGCCTCCTTTTCCTGGATGGCGAAATGGCCGTCCCAGATCGCCTTGCCATCACCCGTTTCCTGGAAGATCTTGCGCATGACCGGAAGCGGTCGATCCCACCCAGGAGCATCAGTGCCCAACACCTTGGCTCCGGCGTTGGCCAGGAAAAGCGTGCCCTCGCGCGACATGCCGGGATACACCCACCATTCAGGATTGCTAGGCTCGTAGATCTCCTGGCCCGTGCGCAACAACACGGCATCGCCCGGCTCGATGGGCCGCCCAACGGCATCAATCGCCTCCTGGAGTTCAGCGACGGTGTAAGCATCGTTGCGCCGTTGAAATTTGCGCATATCCAGCACCATGCCGTGGCAGAACAACTCCTGCAGGTCGATCTGGTGGAGCTTCCGCGCCGGCTTGCCTTCAACCAGATTCCCGCTGTGATACGGCGCATCCACATGGGTACCGCAATGCGAGTTCATGTCGTTCAGCATTTCCTCGCCCCACCCCTCGCCGTGGGGCAGGTCATGCTGAGCGCAACAGAAGATAGCCATCATCCGATCTCGCCCTTTGGCTTCTGGTCTTTGAAAGTCGACCAGCGGCGCGATCACGTTGGCGACGGGCTTAAGCATCTCAGGAACCGCATTGCGCAGTTCAGGATCGATGGGACGGGTCAGGCAGACAAGTCGTGGCTTCATGGGATTTCCTACGGATGTGATGTTGATGCTGGAGGGGTTCAGGTTGGTAACGATAAATTATTTTGGGTACCATTGAAACATCAAAAAGGTACCGAATCAATGCATTTGATACCTAAAAACATGGGTGAAAACCCGCATGAAGCGCGGATACTGGACGAACGGCAATTCTTCGAAGAGTTGACACGCTTCGTCCCGGAAGAAGCTGTCCTCGACACCCAGCATCGAATTGGTCGCTGCGGTCACACGAGAACCTGGCGCGCGGTTGATAGAACCCGGTCAGGCGCCCCTTCTTAATACACGCCGCATCCGGGAACAGCGCCGATCCGCCCCGGCCTGTCGGTCGCCCTCTGTCACTCCTGTGCTTCTGGGTAACGCCGAAGGTGGCGCGGGGCGAACCTCATTTCAAACCAGAACCACGCCGCCGTCGTACAGGATCGACTGGCCGGTCATGCCCGCGGCACCCGGCGAAAGCAGGTAAGCAGCCAGTTCGCCGATCTCCTCGGGGCGAATGACGCGACGTATGGGAATGCGCGCTTCCAGAGCGGCTCGCAAGGCGTTCTTGTCAGTTCCGGTCAGCTTGGCCTGATCGGTGAGAAGGTCGTCCATCATGTCGGTAGCCACCAGGCCGGGACAGATCGCGTTCACCGTGATGCCTTGCGCGGCGGTCTCAAGGGCCACGCATCGCGTCAGGCCGACCACTGCGTGCTTGCTCACGTTGTAGGCGCTCTGGTTCACCGAGCCCCACTTCCCCGCAGTGGAGGCGATGTTGACGATACGCCCCGCCCCTTGCGCGACCATGTGCGGAATCACCGCCTGCATGAGATGCACGCAGCCCATCACGTTGGTCTGGAAGAGGCGCTCGAAATCTTCAGGTTCGAGTTGGAGAAACGCAGCGGACTTGTAGACCCCCGCGTTGTTCACGAGTCCGTCAATCCGTCCCCAGGCAGCGTGCAGCTCCGTGACCGCCGAGAGTACGGCCGCCCGGTTCGATACATCGAAGGCGCGCACCTCGACCGATGCACCGTCGCGGCCGAGCACTTCCTGGGCCGACCGCAGCTTGTCTGCGTTGCGCCCGGTGATGCACACCTGAGCCCCCTGCTCTATCAGGTTCCGGGCGATCTCCAGGCCGATACCGCTGCCACCGCCGCTGACGATGATCTTCAGGCCGTCAAGTTTCTTCATTTCACACTCTCCTCTCGGCGTTACGCCAGAACTTATCCCTGATTTCGCGCTTGAGTACCTTGCCGGTGGCGCTGCGCGGCAGGTCGGTCCAGACCTCCACCGACTTGGGCGTCTTCACTCCGCCCAGTTGTTCGCGGCAGATGCGCAGCAGCGCATCCGAATCGACGGCCTGGCCTCTCTTGGGCTGCACCACCAGCTTGATCGCTTCGCCCCATTTTTCGTCGGGCACACCGATGACCGCGCAGTCCTCGACTTCGGGCTGGGCGCAGACGACCGACTCGATCTCAGAGGGGTACACGTTGAAGCCCCCGGTGATGATCATGTCCTTGCTCCGGTCCACGATGTAGAGGTAGCCATCCTCGTCCAGATAGCCCACGTCGCCAGTGCGCAGCCAATCGCCATGCATCGCTTCCTGCGTGGCGGCGGCGTTCTTGTAGTAGCCCACCATCACCAAAGGGCCGCGCACCTCGATCTCACCCGTCTGCAAGCGCGGGACTTCGCAACCATCGCTCCCCACTATGCGCAAATCCGTCAGGATGGTCGGCTGCCCGCAACTGCGCATGCGCTTGTCCAGCGCCGGGTCTCCCGGCCGATGGTCTTGCGGCTTCAGGAACGTGCAGGTGGACGGCGCTTCGGTCTGCCCGTATCCCTGGGTCATGACCGGCCCGAAGACGGAAATAGCCTCCGCGATCTTCGCCTGCGCCGAAGGCGCGGCACCGTACACAAAATACTGCAGCGAGCTGTAATCGTGCTGGCGCACATGGGGATGCGCCAGCAAGGCATACAGCGCCGTAGGGGGCAGGAACAGGTGGGTGACCCGATGCTGCTCGATGCTGCGCATGACTTTCTCGGCGTCGAACCCCTCCAGGATGACGTGTGTCGCACCCTGCGCGGTCAGGATGACCGAGAGAGCACCAGCGCCATGCGTCAGCGGAGCCACGACGAGATGAACGACCTGCCCCTGCGGCGGCAAGGCTGCGCTCAGGTTGGCGACCTGGGCAATCCAGTTCAAATTGCAGTGCATGACACCTTTGGGTCTGCCCGTGGTGCCCCCGGTCGGGAAGATGGACACCATGCGATCCGGACGAGCCTCTCTGGCCGGCGCCTGGCTGGCAGCCGTCTTGCACAGGCTCTTGAGCGAGTCTTCGCCAGGGCCATCGATGGACACGAAACGGATCGACCGTTTGGTCCGCTCCTTGTACGTTGCCGCCGCGTCGGCCAGCCGCGCATCGTAGAGGACCACGTCCACATCGAAGGATTCGAGAATGTGGATGTTTTCCTCCACGCCATTGCGCGCATTCAGCGGCACCCAGACAGCCCCTGCGCGGCTCATGCCATAGATGCACTCCAGCACCGCGCAACTGTTGGGCGCGTAGATGGAGACCTTGGTGCCTTCGTCCACACCCAGCGATCGCAAGACATTGGCGATCCGGTGGCTGTTTTCATGGACTTGCGCGTAAGTCAGTTTCTCCCGCGCGTCCAGGCAAAAAATCCGCTCCGGGTGCAACCGGTAGCCCTTGTCCAGATACTCAAAAATTTCCACGACGCTTGTCCTTTCTCAATTGCCCACGCGTTCCAGAATGGAGGCCACCGCCACGCCCTCCTCCACGCCCAGGAAGCCCCCGCCGTTCTCTTGCAGTGCAATGCGCGCGCCTTCCACCTGCCTGGGGCCGCACTGCCCGCGCAATTGCTGCGTCAGCTCGAAGATCTGGGCCAGACCGGTGGCGCCGATGGGGTGCCCCCGGCATTCCAGTCCGCCCGAAGGATTGATCGGAATCCGGCCACCCAAGGTAGTGGCGCCCGATTCAGCCAGGATGCCGCCTTCGCCCAATGGGCACAGCCCCAGCAGCTCGGTGATGAACAACTCGCCAAAGGCCGTGGCGTCATGCACTTCGACGACGTCGATATCCTGCGGCCCGATCCCAGCCACCTCGTACGCCTTGCGCGCAGCACGGGTGGCAGCGTGTTGTTCGAGATCCTCCCAGGCGCGCTCCTTGCCAGACACGAGTTCGTAGGCGCTCACCTTGATCCGCGGCCCGCTCAGGCCCAGCCGCGCCGCGCCGCGCTCGGTACACAGAATGGCCGCCGCCGCGCCATCGGCGAACGGCGAGCACATCGGCACCGTCAAGGGATAGCTCAGGGGACGTCCGGCCAGCACTTCCTCGACCGTGAACGGCTTGCGGAACTGCGCGCGGGGGTTGTGAACCGAGTGCCCGTGGTTCTTGGACGCGATCACAGCCATCTGCCGCTGGGTCGAGCCGAAGCGCTGCATATGCGCGCGACACAGGGTGGCGTACAAGTCCATGAACGCCGTCCGGTGTCCAATCGCCGCCCCTTCGGGCGGGGGCGGCGCCCCCAGTCGGTCCATGCGCTGCATGGTGGCGGGCACATCGTGCACATCCATACCGCCCTTGAACATTTCCATCACACGCTGGTCATACAGCTCCTGGCCGTAGGTCATCTTTTCCACGCCGATGGCCAGTGCCACGTCGCCCGCGCCGGAGCGCAGGTATTGAAGCGCCAGCCAGACCGCCGTCGATGCCGAGGCGCAGGCATTCTCCATGTTGACGATGGGTATCGAGTCCAGCCCCGCAGCGCGCAGTGCGATCTGGCCCGCGATGTTGGCTTGCCCTTCCACCACGTCCTGACAGGCATTGGAGAAAAACGCGGCCTCGATGTGCTTCATTTCGGCACCGGCGTCGGCCAGCACCTCCCGCAACGCCTCGGTGGTCAATTGCTTTACGGAGACTTCTGGCCTTCTGGAGAAGACCGTCTGGGCAACGCCCGCGATATAAATAGGTTCCATGGTCATACCTTTTTGGATGCTTGTGCGATGACTTCTTCGAGCTTGCCTACGAGTTGCGGATTGATGGTCGCCTTCCACTTGGCGTAGGGCCGCCGAACCAGGATCCGCCACTCGTCGAGTTCGGCGGGCGTCGGGATGTAGACATCCACGCCCGCACGGCGCAGCGCCTCTTCATCGGCCTGTTCATTGGCGCGGGTCAGCCGGGTGATTTCCTTCGCGGTGTCCTGCGCAGCTGCGCGGACGATCTTCTGATCCTCGGGACTCCAACTGGCCCATATGGGATTGGCGATGCTGATGTGCAGGAGCTCCGTGAATGCATTCCACTTGGTGACGTACTTCTGCCCCAGCGTGACCGCTTTGGCAGCGATCGCCTGTTCCTGCGTCAGCGTCACGCCGTCCACCGCATCGGACGCCAGCGCCGCCTGCGCCTCGGCCCAGGGCATGCTGGTGGGGTTGGCACCCAGGGCGTTCATGACGTCCTGGAACATGGGGCTGCCCACCACGCGGACTTTCAGCCCTGTCATGTCGGATGCCTTGGTCAGCCTGCGCTTGGAATTGAACAACTGGATGTAGCCGTACTCCGCGGACGCCAGGATTTCCATGCCCGCCTTGCTGCGCACGATGCCGTAGTAGTCCTCGGTCAGCGCCTTGGACGCCAGGACCGCATCGACCTCCTTGCTGTTCGTCATCAGGAACGGCAGGGCGAACGCGGCCATGTCCTTGACGGTGCCCGAATAGTTCACGCCGGTACCGACGATGATGTCGATCGCCCCTTGCCGCAGCGCCACGAGTTCCCGATCCTGCTGGCCCTGCACCAGACTCGAACCAGGGTACAGCTTGATGGCGATGCGGCCGGACGTGCGCTCCCGGACAGTGTTGGCGAACAGGTCGGCCATCTTGTACCAAAGCGGCCCCGGCGGGGAAACCATGGAGAGGCGGTATTCCTTCTTGTATGAGGAACTTTGTGCGTGGCTGAGGCCGGGCATGGCCAAGCTGGCCGCAGCCGATGACAGGATCAAGTCGCGGCGTCGAATCATGGGTGTCTCCTTTGGGGTTGAAAGTCAGGTTGGCGCATCAAAATCGCGCATCAAAAGCCGCTGATCCGTGGCAGCCACAGGGCCAGTTGAGGCCAGAAAATGACTGCTGCGATGGCAGCGACGAAGCTCAGGAAGAACCAGCCGACCCAGCGGAACGTGGACTCGATGGGCACCTGGGCGATGCGGCAGGCCACCAGCAGGTTGACCGCGAGCGGCGGCGTAAACTGACCCAGGGCCATGACCATGGTCAACAGCACCGCGAACCACACCGGGTCCCAGCCGAAGTGCTTCACCAGCGGGGTCAGCAGCGGCAGGAACACCATGAAGACGGTCACGCCCTCCAGGAAGATGCTGATGACCTTGATGAGGATCAGCGTCAGAACGAGCGCCCCGATGGGGCCGAGGCCCAGTGAACTCAGCCAAGCAACGACAGGGTCGGCAACACCCAGCGTATTGATGCAGTAACCGAACACGCCGGTGAAGCCCACGATAATCAGGATGACAGCGGAAATCTTCGCGCTCTCCGCGAAGATGTCGTAGAGGTCGGCCAACCCGATAGTTCGGTGGATAAAAATGCCGATGAAGAGCACCCACACCGCAGCCACCACTGCTGCCTCCGTCGGCGTAAACAGGCCCGCGCGCATGCCCCCGAGGATCAGCACGGGCGTCACCAGCCCCCAGCTGGCTTCGCGCAGGCTTTTCCAGAAAGGGGGGCGCGGCAGCTTCGCCTCGACAGCGCCGAACTGGCGGTGCCGCGAGATGAGCCACGCGGGCAAGATCAAGGCCAGCCCGGCCAGCACGCCGGGAATCAGGCCCGCAGCGAACAGCGCTGGCAGCGAGACGCCCGGCACCATGACGCTGTAGATCACGAACGCGAGCGACGGAGGAATGAGAATGTCGGTGGCCGTCGCCGAGCCGATAACCGTTGCGGAAAACGCAGGGGGATAGCCCGCGCTGCGCATCGCGCCCAACATGACGGCCCCGATGGCACCAGCAAGTGCCGCGCCCGATCCCGAAATGCCGCCCAACACCATGGCAACCAGGATGGCGGCGATCGGCAGCATGCCCGGCCCGCGCCCCAGCACTGCCATGGCGAACGTGACCATGCGGGACGCCACGCCGGAGCGGTCGAATGCACAGCCGACCAGAACGAACATCGGCAAGGCGAGCAGCGGGTACTTGGCGATGCTGGCATCGAAACTCTGCTGCAGTGTGTACAAACCCCACCAGGGCATGTCCGCCCCCATGAGAACGACCACCGCTGTACCGCTGAGTCCTAGGGAAAATGCGATCGGGACTCCAGCGAGCATCAGCCCGAAGAACAGCCCCAGGAGAACGATGGCTTCGGTCACAGCTCGGCCTCCTGCGATGCCTTGGCAGTGCCTGCACCTCGGCTCTTGCTCCAGTGTGCGCCGATGGCCCGCAGCGCCACCGGCACCGCCAGCACGCTCAGGATGCCCGTGTACCACCAGCGCGGCAGACCCAGGCCGGTAGAGGTCTCTTCAAACTGGAACTCTTGCCAGCCCGTCCGCGCCAGCAGCACGGCCAACAGCGCGAAGAGCAGCACGGTGGCGACCGTCGTCAGCCAGGCCAGCAGACGGCGGCGAACCGCGGAACCGCCTGCATAAAAAAACTCGATCCGGATATGCGCATCCTGGGCGGCGACGGCCGCAGTCCCCGCCAGCGCCAGGGCTACCAGCAGGAAGACCGAAAACTCCTCGGTCCACGCCAGGGATTGGCTGGTCACGTAGCGCGCGACCACATTGGTCAACGTGATCAGGAGCAGCAGCGCCATGATGACTGCGCCGAGCCGCTCCTCCAGAGCGTGTTTTTTCCGTGCAGTTTTTGATGCGCGCATTAGAATGGTACTCCAGATGAATTTGGGATACCATTTGGCCATCTCAGGGTACCAATGTCAATCAACTCGATACCGAGAAGCAGCTAGGACAAACCCTAGGAAGAGCTCCGTGAAGACAGCGGATACAACACCGAAGAAGAGCTCCTAGTGGTACCGTTGAGCTTTATAAAGTTCTATCAACGATGGCCGCGACCAATGAAAAAGTTTCTTGATGACGAGGCGTTCCATGCGGAACTGACCAACCTGTTTCTGTCGGAAGGCATGCGCGCACTCACCGTGGGAAGCATCGCTGCACGTCTGCGATGCTCTAGACGTCGCCTCTACGAGCTTGCGCAGACGAAGGAGGAGCTCTTTTGCCAAGTAACCCAGCGACACTTTGACACCGCGCTGGCGGCTGGTGACGCTGTGCTTGAGCACGCACAGGGCGACCTCGCCGAGATACTGACGCAGTATTTATGGGTTGGAGCAAAAGCAGGTGCTCAACTCAGCACGCCCTTCTTGGAGGATCTCGAAGCATTTCCCGAGGCCAAGAAGATCTTTGACAACTATCAGAATTTACGTGTCGCACACGCGCAAGGACTCATAGAACAAGGCATACGCCAGGGCATTTTTGTGCCTTGCCACACCTTGCTCGTCATTGAAGCCTTACGGTCGGCGGGGCAGAGATTGAGACATCCAGACTTCCTGACCCAAGCAGGCTTGACGATGGATCAAGCTTTTGAAGAGTTCTACCGCATCTTCCTTGGCGGACTTCTAGCGCAACGCCCGGCCGGCGCCGCAAAGGAGCAGCAAACGCGACGTCAGCCAGCGAAGGCCCGCCAACAGGTGCAATGAAACGCTGGCTGCGCGCTACCAGTTCTGTCGCCGCTGCCGCCTCGGCCTCGACGTATACCTGGCCCTCGCCCTCGTCCACGCCCAGCATCTGGGCTGCGCGCATGCTTGGCGGGCACGCGGGGAGCGCTTGCTCGCCTACGCCAACACGGGGATTCACCTAGCTGGAATGCAGTAAATTTACTTTAGAGTAAGTTCATTTACTTCATGCAATTTTCCATTGGTCTGGCATCCACCCTAGAACCACTTGCAGGAGACGCGCGTTGGAAGACATATTTATAGTTGGAGTGGGAATGACCCCATTCGGTCGGCATCCCGATAAGGACATCAAGCAGCTCACGCGCGAGGCGACCGGGGCCGCGCTTGTGGACGCGGGGATACGACAGGACGATCTGCAGGCCGCCTTTTTCGGCAATACCTCCCAAGGTCACATGGAGGGTCAGCACATGATCCGCGGGCAGATCGCCTTGCGCGCCATGGGGATCGGCCACATTCCCGTGGTGAACGTCGAGAACGCCTGTGCCAGCGGATCGTCCGCGTTCGTGCTGGCCTGCAACCATGTCCGTTCAGGTGCCGGCGATGTGGCGCTAGCCATCGGCGCGGAGAAGATGTTTTCCACCGACAAGCAGAAGATGTTCTCGGTCTTCGACAGCGCCTGGGATCTGTCCCGGGCTGCGGAGAATCGTGAGGAACTGATGAAGCTCGGGCGCGATGTGGCTGTGCCGGAGGGGACTACCTCGCCCCGACCTTACAGCGTGTTCATGGATGTGTACGCGGCATTTGCGCGATCCCACATGCGCACTTTCGGCACCACGCAGCGGCAGCTGGCGGCCGTCTCGGCCAAGAACCACGCGCACTCGGTGCATAACCCGCTGTCGCAGTACCAGATGGCCTACAGCATTGAAGAAGTGCTGGCCGCGCCGCCGATCACCTATCCCTTGACCTTGCCGATGTGCTCGCCCGTTTCCGATGGTGCTGCTGCTGTCATCGTGTGCAACCAATCTGCGCTCAAGCGGCTGGGCATCGATACCAGCCGGGCGATCCGGGTGCTGGCCGCCCTGGCTCAAAGCGGATCGGCGCGCAGCGAGGACGACTATGCCAACCACTGCACGGCGTTGGCTGCACGCCGCGCCTATGAGCTCGCCGGTGTGGGGCCAAAGGACATCTCCGTGGCCGAAGTCCACGACGCGACAGCCATGGGTGAAATCATTCAGTCCGAAAACCTGGGCTTCTGCGAGTTCGGCCAGGGCGGTGTGATCGCCGAACGGGGCGACACCCGCATCGGCGGGCGCATTCCCATCAATCCATCGGGCGGGCTGGAGTCCAAGGGCCATCCGGTCGGCGCGACGGGTCTGGCACAGGTGCACGAGCTGGTGACCCAGCTTCGCGGGCAGGCCGGCGCGCGGCAGGTCAAAGGTGCGCGCATTGCGTTGGCAGAAAACGGCGGTGGTCTCGAGGGCATTGAGGAAGCCATCGCCTGCATCACCATCCTGGCGCGCTGAGCGTCCTACTCAAAGAAGCAACCAACATGGATATCAAGAACACGGTGGCATTGGTGACCGGCGCTGGTTCAGGTCTTGGCCTGGCGACCTGCAAGGCCCTGGTCAATGCAGGTGCCAAGGTGATGGCTGTCGATCTGGACTACACCCGCCTGGTGCGCGAGATGGCGTCGCTGGGCGATAGCGTGCGCGCGCTGAAAGTGGATGTGGCCAACGACGCCAGTGTGAAGGTTGCTGTGGAGTTTGCAGTCAACACCTTTGGTGCGCTGCATGTGGCCGTGAACTGCGCAGGCATCCTGGGCCCGTGTAAAACCTTGTCCAAGGGTGAGCTGTTTCCACTGGATCTATGGGATCGGGTGATCGGTGTCAACCTCACCGGCACCTTCAACGTCATTCGTCACGCGGCCCTGGCCATGTCGCAGAACGATGAGAACGCGGATGGCGAACGTGGCGTGATCATCAACACATCCTCGGGCGCGGCCTGGCAGGGACAGATGGGACAGGCCGCTTATAGCGCCAGCAAAGCGGCCGTCATGGGCCTGACGCTTCCGGTGGCGCGAGACCTGGCGCAGCACGGAGTGCGAGTCGTCACGCTCGCCCCCGGTCTCTTTGAAACCGGCATGTCGGCGGGCATGCCGATCAAAGTGGCACAAAACATCATTGAAAAATTCATCCTGTTCCCCAACCGCATGGGGCAGGCGCAGGAGTTCTCGGCGCTGGTTCGCCATGTAGTGGAGAACGCCTATCTGAACGCCACCACGCTCAACATCGATGGTGGCGCCCGGCTTTAAGGATGAGCCATGACCAGTGTCTCCAATGCACTTTTGAGCGAGCAGGAAGTAATGGTTCGAGAGTCGGCCCGTCGCGTCGCTGGCGAGGTGGTGGCCAACTCTGCAGCCGAGCGTGATCGCACTGGCGCCTGGCCCCACGATGAAATCCGGGCGGTGGCCGAGCTCGGCTTCATGGGCATGCTGGCGCCTCAAACCTACGGTGGCTCCGGTCTATCGTTTGTGGAGTACTGTCTGGCAATTGAGGAGTTCGCTGCTGCGGATGGTGGCTTTGCCACCATGATGCATGTCCACAATGCGTCTGCGCACGTACTGCGGACTTATGGCACCGAGGAGCAGATGCGTGCCCACCTGCCGGAGTTGGCCCGTGCCCAGCGTATTGGGGCTTTCCTGCTGTCGGAGCCCCATGCCGGATCCGATACCGCGGCCATTCGCACGACAGCCAAGCGCGAAGGCGACACCTACTTGCTCAATGGAACCAAACAGTGGGTCTCCAACGGCAGCGAAGCCGGCTTTGCCCTGGTGGTCGCCGCCACAGGAGCGCCGGGAGTTCGCGACCGTTTCAGCTTGTTCATCGCGGATCCGAGGGATGCCGGTTACCAATGCCTGCGAATCGAAAACAAGCTGGGCCAGCACACGGCACACACCGCCCAAATCCATCTCGACAACCTGCGTGTGCCAGCGACGAACATGTTAGGCGAAGAAGGGCGCGGCTATGGCAAAGCGCTCGCCTTGTTGTCCGACGGCCGCATTGCGATCGCCGCGCTGTCCATTGGCATTGCCCGCGCTGCCCTGGAAGCCGCGATCCGGTACGCAAAGGAGCGTGACGCCTACGGAAAGCCGATCGCCGAGTTGCAGGCCATCCGTTTTGACCTCGCGGATATGGCCACGCAGATCGACGTGGCGCGCCAATTCACGCTGTACGCAGCACGCTTGACCGATGCCAGACTTCCGGCCATCAAAGAGGCCGCGATGGCCAAATTGTTCGCCAGCGAAATGGCGGAGAAGGTCTGCTCGGCCGCGCTCCAAGTGCATGGCGGCTATGGATACGTGAACGATTTCCCAGTGGAACGCTATTACCGGGACGTGCGCGTGACAAAGATCTATGAAGGTACCAGCCACATCCAGCGGCTGATCATCGCGCGTCAAATACTGGACGGTTGACGCCCTCCCGTACGCTGAGCCACGAAGATGGAGGGTTCAGCGGCAATCAAGCGGCGCAGGCATTCATGGCGTTTCCATCCCATGGGATGCGCTTGGCGAAACACAACTGAGCTTACAAAATGGAAAATTCATCTCCCGAATTGATCGAGTCTTTTACCGACGGTGTTTTGACACTGACGATGAACCGCCCCGAGCGGCTGAACGCGCTGACGCCAGCGATGTTGGATGCCTTGCTGCGGGCCTTGCGCCAGGCGGCAGCGGATTCCAAGGTTCGCGCCGTGGTGTTGACGGGGGCGGGAAGCGCGTTTTGCGCCGGTGGCGACGTCAAGGCCATGGCCGAAGAGGCGAGCGACTCAGCCCAAACCCAGGAAGAAAGGGCAGCCCAACTGCGCGAAGGGATGGAATGCTCGCGGCTGTTGCGCGAAATGCCCAAGCCGACCATTGCCCTGGCACGGGGTGCCACGGCCGGCGCCGGCCTGTCGCTGGCTCTGGCGTGCGATCTGCTGCTGGCCTCCGACAACGTGAAAATGACCTCTGCCTTCGTGAAGGTGGCCTTGGCGGGTGATTTCGGCGGCAGTTGGTTTTTGACACAGCGGCTGGGCGCTCGGGCGCGTGCATTCTCCTTGCTGTCGCCGGTCGTCGATGCGCAAGAGGCGCTGCGCATCGGTTTGGTGGATCAGGTCATTGCGGACGACGCGCTGGAGGCCGACGGGCAGGCATTGGCTCGCCGACTGGCAGCCGGGCCAACGACCACCATCGGCCACATCAAGGCCAACCTGAACTGCGCGGAGCGCGGCGCGCCCTTGGCCGATGCGCTCGACCACGAGGCAGTACGGCAGATTCGCTGCCTCATGACCGAGGATCACAAGGAAGCAGCGCGCGCCTTCGTCGAAAAGCGCGCACCGGCTTTCGCTGGGCGCTGAAGCTCAGCGGCCCAGGCCCTGTAGCTCACTTTGCAGTTGGACGGCGCTGTGAGCCTCATGGCGGTCGGCGCTACCAAGCAGGACATCGCCGACCACTGCACGCTTGAAATAGTGGCCCACGGAACACTCCTCGGTCACACCAATGCCTCCATGCAGTTGGATGGCTTGCCCACAGACCTTCTTGGCGGCGCGGGAGATCAGGGTCTTGGCCTGAGACACCATCCGTTCCTTGTGCGCGGCATCCGTGCCCTCGATGGCGGCAAGCAATGCAAACAGCATCGAGCGAGAGAGTTCCAGCTCGGCCGCCATGTCGGCCATCCGGTGCTGCAGCGCCTGGAAGCTGCCAATGGCAACGCCAAACTGTTTGCGCAGCTTCAGGTAGTCGGCCGTGATCTCGATGGCTCTTTCCATTGCACCCACGAGTTCCGAGCACAAGGCGACCGTGGCATGCATCAGGCCATGGCGCAGTGCTGGCATGCCCTGCCCTGGCTGGCCAAGCACCATGTCCGTTGGGACGAAGACATTCTCCAGAACGACCTCAGCCGCCCAGCTTCCATCGTGCAGGGGCAATGCCTGGCGACTCAGGCCCGGAGCCTCGGCATTGACCAGGAAAAGCGTGATGTCTGCCGGATTCGCCTGATTTGCCACGACGCCGGAAACAATGAACCATTCTGCATCGCGGCCACCGAGTACCAGCGATTTGCTTCCATTGAGCACATAGCCGTCTGACGTGCGATTGGCGCGCAGCGCCACGGGCAGCGGCATGCCGCACGATCCCGACTCGCTGTACGCCACGGCGCATCGGATGGTTCCATCGACCAGCCCTGGCAGCAACTGCTGGCGCACGCCGGATGACTCACTGGCGACCAGTGTCTGCGCAGCCAGCACGGCGCACCCCAGGTAGGGCTCAATGACCAGCCCGCGCCCGAACTCGTGCGCGATCAGCGCCGTTTCGAGCACCGTTCCCCCAAAGCCGCCGCATGGCTCGGGCACTGCCGCGCCAAGCCAGCCATTTTCGGCAAAGCTGCGCCAGTTGACGGCAGATCCGCCTTGGCCTGTTTCCAGCAGCGCGGTGCGGGCCTCGAACGTGTAGGCATTCTCGACAAATCGCCGCACACTGTCCTGCAGCATTTGCTGCTCCGAATTCAGATTGAAATCCATGCTGACCCGATGTTTTAGAACTGAAACAGAAGGCTTGAAGCGATGCCCCGCTGGACTTCACTGCTGCCGCCATAAATGGTGGATGCGCGCCGGAAGAATGCTTCGGAAGCTATGCCGCCCACGACCTCCTGGAATGGGTATGCGAGCTTCGGCGGGGTGCCATGGTCAGTGGGGTAAGCAATGGCACCGCAATCCCCCGATGATTCGACGAGGAACAGGCTCATCGACTGCTGAAGCTCGGTTGCGCGCACCTTCAACATGCAACCCAGGGCATGCGCCTCTGGGCTCAGGTTGCCAGCTTGCTCCATGGCAGCCACCCGGGAAACCATCATGGCAATGGCATTCACCTCGGCTTCAAAACGCGCCAACTGCAGCGCAAAATTGGGACGGGCAATCAGCGGTTCCGTGCCTGTGCCCCACTCCGTTGCCAATTGCTTGAGGCGTCGCAGATAACCCTGCAATACGTGCAGCTCCGCCGCCGATGCATGTTCATTATTGAGAAGAAACTTGGTGATTTTCCAGCCGTCTCCCTCCTCACCCACGCGGTTACTGACGGGGATGCGCAAATCCTCAATGAAGACTTCATTCAGGTGATGGCGGCCATCGATCGAAAGAATGGGCCGCACCGTGATACCCGGCGATTTCATATCTGCCAGAAGCATGGTGATACCAGCCTGCTTCTTGACGGTCGGATCGGTTCGCACCAGCATGAAAATCCAATCCGATTGATGGGCGTAGCTGGTCCAGATTTTTTGCCCATTGACCACGTAGTGGTCATCCTGCAGCACGGCCGCGGTGCGCAGCGAGGCCAGATCCGAGCCAGAGCCCGGCTCCGAAAAGCCCTGACACCACAGGCTGTCGCCCCTGATGATGCCTCCCGCGTGCCTGGCCTTTTGTTCGGGCGTTCCGAAATGATTCAGTGCCGGGCCAATCAGTTTGTGGGCAAATATATCCGGACTGGGCGCACCGGCTATGCTGCATTCCTCATCGAATACCAAGCGCTCCTGCACCGTCCAGCCCGTGCCGCCATGCGCTTTGGGCCAGTAGGGGGCCCCCCAACCATTGGCATTCAGGATGCGCTGCCACCGCAACAAATCTGCCGGAGCAGCGCGCATTTTCTGAAATTTCATCGCCAGATCGGCGGGCAGATTTTTGCGCAGAAAATCCCGCACTTCTGCTCGAAAGGCATCGATCTGGTCAGCAACTTGGAAGTGCATTGGGACTCTCTTCAGCGCAAAAATTCAACGTCAATGAACCGCAGATTTTCTATCGGGCGGAGAGCACCAGTTCAAGAAATCGCTTGATTTCCTGATCGGCATTCTCGTAGCGCACAGCGGTCGTCCAGTCGGCGATCTTGCCAATCTGCTGGGCAATGCACTCGGGCGAGAGATCGGCATCAGGAATATAAACAGGTGCTGTCTCCATGACAGCAGCAGCAGCGAATGCTCCCCCGCCGGCGGACAGGATCATCTTGGATGGCGCATCCTCGCTCGACAGGAAAAGCACTGCGGGCGTCACACGCTCCGGCACCAGCGCTTGCTTCGCTGCCGGTGGCAGCAGGTCTTCGGTCATACGGGTGGTGGCCATCGGAGCGACGGTATTGATCCGGATGTTGCTCTTGAAACCTTCCTGATGCAGCACATTCATCAGGCCAATGACTGCCGCCTTGGCAGCACCATAGTTGGCCTGGCCGAAGTTTCCATACAAGCCCGCAGCAGAGGCGGTCATCACGATGCGGCCGTACTCCTGCTTGCGCATGATGTCCCAGACCGCCTTCGTGCAGTTGACCGAGCCCTGCAGGTGAACATTCACGACAGCAGCGAAATCCTGCAATTCCAGTTTCGAAAACGACTTGTCGCGCAGGATGCCGGCGTTGTTGACCAACACATCAACACGGCCGAACTCGCCAACCGTCTGCTCGACCAGCGCCTTCACCTCCAGAACTTCGGTGACGTTGGCGCCATTGGCAATGGCGATGCCGCCGGACTTCTTGATCTCATCGACGACAGCGAGTGCAGCCTCGGAGGAGCCGCCTGTGCCGTCACGGTTGCCACCGAAATCATTCACCACCACCTTGGCACCGCGTGCCGCAAACGACAGCGCGTGCTGCCGTCCCAGGCCGGAACCGGCACCCGTCACGATAACGACTCGATCTTGAAAATTGATGCTCATGTCTTTCCACCTCTGATCAATGTTGTTCATTCAAAAAAGCGAATGATGGACTCCACCACGCACGCCGGCTTCGGCGCGCCTTCGCATTCAATGGTCATTTCAAACTTCATTTGCGCACCGTTATCGCCCAGCGCGTCCCAGGCCAGCAAGCGGCATGTTCCGCGCAGCCGACTGTTGACAGGCACCGGCGACGGGAATCGAACCTTGTCCAACCCGTAGTTGAGGCCCGTGGACTGCTTTGTGATCTTGAATGCGCTGGTGAGGAAGGTCGGCAACAGGCTGAGCGTCAAAAAGCCGTGTGCGATGGTGCTGCCAAATGGTCCCGATTTGGCGCGTTCAGGATCGACGTGAATCCATTGATGATCCCCGGTGGCGTCGGCAAATTGATTGATTCGGGCCTGGTCAACCAGCACCCATTCGCTGACACCGATTTCCTTGCCCACCAAAGGCTGAAGACTGCCAATCGTTTCGTAAATTTTCATGGTTATGCCCGTTCGTAAAGTGTGACAACGCATGCGCCGCCAATGCCAATGTTCTGCTGGAGCGCCAGACGGGCGTTCTCAACCTGCCGCGCGCCTGCTTGCCCGCGCAATTGGGTGACCAATTCAAAGCATTGCGCCAGTCCGGTCGCGCCGATCGGGTGGCCTTTGGAGAGCAGTCCACCGGATGGGTTGGTAACCACCTTTCCGCCGTAGGTGTTGTCGCCATCGTTCACGAACTTCTCGGCCCCGCCTTCCGGGCACAGGCCCAGGGCTTCGTAGGTCAGAAGTTCGTTCTGTGCGAAGCAATCGTGCAATTCGACAACGCCAATATCCTCGGGGCCGACGCCTGTAGCGGCATAGACCTGATTCGCTGCTTCCTTCACCATGCTGAAGCCCGCGACTTCGCGCAGGTCACGGCCGTCGAATGACATGGCGCGATCGGTGGTCATGGCTTGCGCGCGAATCTTGACCGAACGCGACAATCCATGGCGCTGGGCAAATTCACCGGAACAGACAATGGCGGCTGCGGCACCGCAAGTGGGGGGGCAGGCCATCAGCCGCGTCATCACGCCCGGCCACATCATGGGCGAGGCCATGACCTCCTCTGTCGTCACCGTCGCCTTGAAAACGGCCAGGGGATTTTTTGCCGCATGGCGGCTGGCCTTGGCCTTGATCTTGGCAAAGGTGTCCAGTTTCGTGCCAAAGCGCCTCATGTGCTCCATGCCTGCGGCACCAAAAATACGCAATGCGATGGGAACATTGGAAACATCGGCATTGGCTTCAACGCAAGCGTTGAAGTGCTCGAATACCGACGGTCGATCGTTGTACATGGTGCCCAGTGCGCCGGGATTCATTTGTTCGAATCCAAAGGCCAGGACGCAATCGGCCATACCGCTGATCACCGCCTGCCTTGCCAGATACAGCGCGGTCGAGCCCGAGGAGCAGTTGTTGTTGACGTTGATGACCGGAATACCCGTCATGCCAACCTCGTACAAAGCACGCTGGGCCGAGCAGGAGTCACCATAAATGAAGCTGCCATAGGCTTGCTCCACCTGGGAGTAGTCAATTCCCGCGTCGGCGAGGGCCAGCTTGATGGCGTTGGCACCCATGACCGAGTAAGGATCGCTGGCGCCAGGCTTGGCGAATGGAATCATCCCAACGCCTGCAACATAAACTTCTGTGTCCATAAATTCACCCTTCATAAGTTCATCTCAAACTGAGGAGCCGGCTGCTGGGTTGGCGCGCCATCCCCAGGCTCACTCAACCGCCTTGACCATGTCCTCGACGACCTTCTTGGCGTCACCGAAGACCATCATGGTTTTGTCCATGTAGAACAACTCGTTGTCCAGCCCCGCGTAGCCTGCGGCCATGGAGCGCTTGTTCACGATGATGGTCTTGGCCTTGTAGGCCTCCAGGATGGGCATGCCATAGATCGGCGTGCCCTTGGTCAGCGCGGCAGGGTTCACCACGTCGTTGGCGCCCAGGATGATCGCCACGTCGGCCTGGCCGAACTCGCCGTTGATGTCCTCCATCTCGAACACCTGGTCGTAGGGCACCTCGGCCTCGGCCAGCAGCACGTTCATGTGGCCCGGCATGCGCCCGGCCACCGGGTGGATGGCGTACTTCACCGTCACGCCCTTGTGCGTGAGCTTCTCGGCCAGTTCCTTCACCGCGTGCTGCGCGCGCGCCACCGCCAGGCCGTAGCCGGGCACGATCACCACCGTCTCGGCGTTGCCGAGGATGAAGGCCGCGTCGTCCGGGCTGCCGCTCTTGACCGGGCGCTGCACCGCCGCGCCGGCCGTTGCCGTGGCCGTGCCGCCGCCGAAACCGCCCAGGATCACGTTGAAGAACGAACGGTTCATGGCCTTGCACATGATGTAGCTCAGGATCGCGCCCGAGCTGCCCACCAGCGAGCCGGCGATGATCAGCATGGAGTTGTTCAGGCTGAAGCCGATGCCCGCCGCTGCCCAGCCCGAGTAGCTGTTGAGCATGGACACCACCACCGGCATGTCGGCACCGCCGATGGGGATGATGATGAGCACACCCAACAGGAAGCCCAGTGCGATCACCAGCACGATGTCAGTCCAGCTCTGCGAATGCCAGAAGCCGAAAATGAAGAACAGCGTGGCCAAGCCCAGCACCAGGTTGAGCTTGTGCTGCCCCGTGAACACCACCGGCGCACCCTGGAACAGGCGGAACTTGTACTTGCCGCTGAGCTTGCCGAAGGCGATGACCGAACCCGAGAAGGTGACCGCACCGATGAAGGCGCCCAGCGCGAGCTCCACCCGGTTGCCGCCAGGAATGGCCGCGCCTTTGACCACGATGCCGAAGGCCCAGGGTTCGGCCACCACGGCCACTGCGATGCACACCGCCGCCAGACCGATCATGCTGTGCATGAAGGCCACCAGCTCCGGCATCTTGGTCATCTCCACGCGCTGCGCCATGATGGCGCCCGCGCCACCGCCCACCACCAGGCCCGCCAGCACGTAGCCCAGACCCAGCGCCTGTCCCCCAGCCAGCTCGACGATCAGCGCGGCCGTGGTCAACACGGCGATCGCCATGCCGGTCATACCGAAGAGATTGCCACGGATAGAGGTGGTGGGATGGCTCAGGCCCTTGAGAGCCTGGATGAAGCAGACGCTGGCGATCAGGTAGAGCAGCGTGACGAGGTTCATGCTCATGCGTGTTCTCCCTTGACTGCGGACTTCTTGTCTTTCTTCTTGAACATCTCCAGCATGCGGCGCGTGACCAGGAAGCCACCGAAGACGTTGACCGCCGCCAGTGCCACGGCGATCACGCCCATGGACTTGGCCAGCGTGCCTTCGGTCAGCGCGGCGGCCAGCATGGCGCCCACGATGACGATGGCCGAGATCGCGTTGGTCACCGCCATCAGCGGCGTGTGCAGCGCGGGCGTCACCGTCCACACCACGTGGTAGCCCACGTAGATGGCCAGCACGAAGATGATCAGGTTCATGATCACGGGAGACACGGCTTCCATCGCTTATTTCCTTTTCACTTCGCCCGCATGCGCCATCAGGCAGGCGGCCACGATGTCGTCTTCCAGGTCCAGGTGCAGCGCGCCTTCCTTGTTGATGACGAGCTTGAGGAAGTCCAGCACGTTGCGCGCGTACAGCGCCGAGGCATCGGCCGCCACCAGCGCGGGCAGGTTGGTCTCGCCCACCAGGGTCACGCCGTGCTTGACGACCGTCTGGCCGGCTTCGGTCAGCGGGCAGTTGCCACCGGCCGGCGCCGCCAGGTCCACGATCACCGAACCCGGTTTCATGGCCTTGACCATCTCCTCCGTCACCAGCACCGGCGCGGCACGGCCAGGGATCAACGCGGTGGTGATGACCACGTCAGCCTGCGCCACGCGTTTGGCCACTTCCACCTTCTGGCGCTCCAACCAGCTCAGGGGCATGGGGCGGGCGTAGCCGCCCACGCCTTCGGCGGCTTCCTTCTCTTCGGCGGTCTCGTAGGGCACGTCGATGAACTTGGCGCCCAGCGATTCGACCTGCTCCTTCACGCTCGGCCTCACGTCCGACGCCTCGATCACCGCGCCCAGGCGCTTGGCCGTGGCAATGGCCTGCAGACCTGCCACGCCCACGCCGAGGATGACCACGCGCGCGGCCTTCACGGTGCCGGCGGCCGTCATCAGCATGGGGAAGAAGCGCTGGTACTTGTCAGCCGCCATCATCACGGCCTTGTAGCCGGCGATGTTGGCCTGTGAGGACAGCACGTCCATGCTCTGCGCGCGCGTGGTTCGCGGCGCGGCCTCCAGTGCGTAGGCGGTGAGGCCCGCACCTGCGAGGCGTTGCAGGCCCTCTCCATCCACGGGGTTGAGCATCCCCACCACGGTGGTACCGGGCTTCATCAGCGCAAGCTCGACCGCCGAAGGGGCGCACACCTTGAGCACCAACTCGCAGCCAAAGGCATCGGCCGCGTCGGTGATCTCCGCACCTACCGCCTCGTAGGCGGCATCCGGTGCGTTGGCGTACGCACCGGCCCCTGATTGCACCTTCACCACGTAGCCTTGAGATTTGAGCTTCTTGGCCGTCTCGGGCGTAACAGCTACTCGGGTTTTGAACCGCCCCGGGTTTCCAGGAGGCCGGTTGATTTAAGTTGACACCTCTGTTGAGGTGTTGCTGTTGGCGAATTGCCTCCAGTAGTTTGCCTCAGCTTCTGCCGGAGGGATGCCCCCAATCGGCGTAAGCAGTCGGGTGTGGTTGAACCAGTGCACCCACTGCAGGGTAGCCAGTTCCACGGATTCCCTGGTCTTCCAGGGTCCCCGGCGGTGAATCAGCTCGGCCTTGTACAGCCCGTTAATGGTCTCGGCCAGGGCGTTGTCGTAGCTGTCACCCCGGCTGCCCACAGAAGGTCTGATGCCTGCCTGGTCCAAGCGCTCGGTGTAGCGGATGGAAACGTATTGACTGCCCCTGTCGGAATGGTGCGTCAAGGCATGGGCTGCAGGCTGGCGGTCGTACAAGGCCTGCTAGAAGTGGCCCCGCTTGTCTGAACAGTTTTACCCCAAGAGATAAAGAGACTGCGGGCGGGTTGAAGAGGTGCAGAGTTGTCCACGGCGGCGGTCGGCGCTTGCGACGAACCGGCCGACGCGGTGGGCAACTCGGGGCGCACCAGGGAATTTCATTCTAGGCCGCCACGTCCATTGCCGGCAGAAGCGCCCAGTATGTTTGCTCCGGCGTGTGGTCCTCCAGGCGGCTGTGAGGCCGCTCGGTGTTGTACCAATCAATGAACTGCGCAATGTCTGCCTTGGCGATGCTCACGCCGTCGTAGGCACGCAGGTACACCCGCTCGTACTTGATCGTTCGCCACAGCCGCTCGACAAAGACGTTGTCGCGCCACGCGCCCTTGCCGTCCATGGACAGACGACTCCCCCGCGCGAGCACTGCATGTGTGAACTCCTCGGCAGTGAATTGGCTGCCCTGATCGGTGTTGACGATCTCGGGCACACCGAAGCGGGCAAACGCCTGCTCGATGACCTCACAGGCGTGGCAGGCTTCCAGCGTGATGGCCACCTTGTGGGCCAGCACTCGGCGGCTGGCCACATCGACGACGGCGGTGAGGTACACGAACCCCCTGGCCATGCGGATGTAGGTCGTATCCAGCGCCCAGACCTGGTTGGCACGGCGGATGGCCACCTTGCGCAGCAGGTAGGGATAGATCTTGTGCCCAGGGTGGCGTTCGCTGGTGCCCGGCTGTGGACACAGGGCGGCAATGCCCATGCGCTGCATCAGCGTGCCCAGGTGGCGCCGGCCCACGCGTATGCCCTCGCGCAGCAGCATTCGCCGCAGCATGCGGGCACCCATGAAGGGGTGCTCCAGGTGCAGCTCGTCGATGCGGCGCATGAGCGCCAGGTCAGCCTCGCTGGTCTGGCGTGGCCGGTAGTACACCGCACCCCGACTGATCTCCAGCAGCTTGGCCTGGCGCACCACGCTCAGCGGGTGCTCGCGGTCGATCATCGCTTTGCGCTCAGCAACCCCGCCTTGGTGAGCGCGCTTTCTAAAAAATCGTTCTCCAGCGCCAGCTGGCCGATCTTGGCGTGCAGCGGCGCGAGGTCCACCGGTTCGGGCGCGGCGACAGAGCCGAACACGTCGGCAGCGCGTTCGAGCAGTTGCCGCTTCCATTCGTTGATCTGCGTGGGGTGCAATTCGAACTCCTGGCACAACTGCGCCATGGTCTTGTCCTCGCGCAGCGCCGCCAGCGCCACCTTGGCCTTGAACGCTGGGCTGTGCGAGCGGCGCGTGCGCCGTCCGGATGGCTTCTTGTTCATCGCAAAACTCCTTCTCGCCAGCCCTCACTCGGACCGGCTTCTTGCCTGGAGTCTGCTTTATCTCACCTGTTCAGATTTGCGGGGCCACTTCTGCTCCAGCGCATCCAGCACAAAGTCCGTCTGCATGCTGCGGCTGACCCGCCAGCCCACGATGCGCCGGGCATACACGTCCACCACGAAGGCCACGTACAGCCAGCCTTGCCAGGTGGAGACGTAGGTGAAGTCCGACACCCACAGCTCGTTGGGGCGGCTGGCCTTGAATTGCCGGTTGACGTGGTCCAGCGGGCACGGTGCGGAGGTGTCTGGCGTGGTGGTGCGCACCGTCTTGCCACGGCGGGCCCCTTGCAAGCCCATGGCACGCATCAGCCGCTCCACGGTACAACGTGCCACCGGGATGCCCTCGCGGTTCATCTGCAGCCAGACCTTGTCAGCCCCGTAGACCTGCCAGTTGGCGTGCCACACGCGCTGGATGTCGGCTTTCAAACCCTCGTCACGCTGGGCGCGTGCACTGCGCAATTGGGGGTTGCGTTGGCGGGCTGCATGACGCCAGTAACACGACGGGGCCATCTGCAACACCCGGCAGATGGGCTCGACCCCGTAGTCATCACGGTGGCGGTCGATGTAGCTCTTCAAGACTTCAATCGGCGGTCGAGCTCCGCCTGCGCGAAAAACGCGCTGGCCGTCTTCAGGATGTCGTTGGCCCGGCGAAGCTCCTTGACCTCGCGCTCCAGTTCCTTGATGCGTTGCGCATCCGAAGTGGTGGTGCCGACACGCAGGCCGCTGTCGACCTCGGCCTTCTTGACCCATTCGTTGAGGGTCTGCGGCACACAGCCAATCTTGGGGGCTATCGACTCAATGGCTGACCACAGCGAGGGGTAGTCGCCTCGGTGCTCCTGCACCAAGCGCACGGCGCGCTCGCGGACCTCGGGTGAGAACTTGTTTGACTTTGTCATGGCTCCATCTTCTCAGACGTTGGAGCCTCCTCAATTCCCGGGGCGGTTCATTTCGCCCGCCGTCGTTTCGACGGGTACTCCTATCAGCATTTGAGATTCCTTGACGAATAGCGGCGTTTGCTAAAGGTGAAGCGGCGTGACTTCCTAAGGATCTTGTGCGCGCACAAGGCACCGCCAACGCCCTTGGTTCAGCCGAATTGACGAACGACAGGGACTTGTAGCTGACAAAGCGGAGATGTATTTTGCTTTGTCGTCATGCAGTTTACCCTAAAGATTTTTCACTTACTCTAAAGTAAAACTCATGCCGGAGAATTCGGGTTTTCCCGTGCCCGCGGCACAGATTGGCCTCAAATAGGGGCTCCAGGGCTGTCCCTGCAGCGCATGGATAGGCGCGGCGGACAAGCTCCGCCATCAGCGTCGTTCGTCAAAGTGGCAGCATCGGTGAGGCTGCGTCTGCGCATGACGTTCATGCTGCGGAGATCGCCATTGACCTTAGTCAGCGGAGCGCGCTGCATCACGGTAGCTCCGCATGTACAGCATCTGAGGTGGCAATCTGTGGTGGCATTCAGCGGATTCGGACGCGGATCGTCCAGTCGTCCACAACGATCACATTGCTACCTCCTCTCCGCTATCCAACGACGAACTTCCTCTGCACGCCATGCAGTGATTCCGGGTGAGATAGGAACAGGCGCAGGAAACAGGCCTGCATTGACTTGGCGCCAAAGAGTCGACTTGGAGAACGGGATAAAGTGAAGCAACAGTTTCTGTCGCACAAAGCCGCTGGTAGGCAGCACCAGCGATTCACCATGTTGCTCGGATGTAAGGCCGGGCGGTAAAGATGACGTGTCTTGCATGATCATTCCTTTCCTGGATAGACGTCCAAGAGGCGAGGGCATGACCAGCTCTGTCGCAGCGGATGTGGTCTGAAAGAAATCCGCTGCCGAGGAACGCAGAACTTCCTTTCCCTTCAGCCGGCGTTCCAATCGGCTAGAGGATGATGTGTACACCGACGTGCAGTCGCGCATCGAAGCGCCACGTCAGAATGGCAGGGTCACGTTGCCGCAACGGCCCAAAATCTGAGACCGAGCTCTATGCTAAGTGTTTCTAAATTGAACCAGCAGGCAGGTAACGACTGCGACGCGTACGGCAAGCCGGACAGAAGATGAGCGACGATGCGATCGCACACCCTTCAATGAAACTCTACTCCGCACTTGCCTGCTGTGCGTCTTGGGCCGAACGCCTCGCGAACAATCGACGGCGCAAGCGCGTGTTTTCGCGTGGAGATGCAGTAGTACTACACGGAACGTGCTGAGACGGCGTCATCCTCGGGCATCTCTACCGTCTGAGTGCCATCGGCGAAGCCCCTGCTTGCACTATCCTCAGCGCCGGGAACTGCCTTCGCGCTACCACCATCGACTTCGTTGCCGGAAAGTTGCGCCACATCCGCGGCAATAGACACGACCGCGCTCTTTCGAGCGTCCAGAGCGTTCATCTCCCGTCGCAACCGGCCAGCAAGGTTTCGCGCGCCGTTCGCTACGTCACGCACGCGGCGCTTGAGCGCAGCCCGCTCGATGTCGACTGCCTGCGTGGTGATGACCTCATGGATTTCCAGGGTCTGCAGCAAAGGCATCAGTTGATCAAGCTTGCCCAAGATCTCCAGATATCTGCGGCTACTCGAAGACAACACACCGACCTCCAACTCCAAGGCAATCGTGTCATATGTAGCGACACTGGTAATGCCGTTGGCCTTGAAGAGCGCCTCCGCGCCATCAATAGCCTGGTTCAGTTGCTCGGCAACTTTGTCCATCTGCTCGCGAATGAGCCCTTCTACTTTCGCGACATCTTCATGATTGAGCTTGGTTCGCGAGATCACCGAGATGAAATGGATGCCCAGCTGAAAGGTATTGAAGTACCGGATGAACAGGCGCTTCCCCTCGGCGCTCGCAAAGCTGGCCTTAATTTTCAGGCTCGCAGCCTCCACTCGCCGGAAGTCGGCTTTGGTTTCCCGGGCAAGGATGCGGGCATTGACACCCCCCTGGTCGTGCTTGACGAAATCGAGGTCAGCCATAGTCATCTTCTCCTGGTACAACGAGCTTCGGAGAAATGATCGGCAAGACCTTGGCGCATCGCCACGCGAAACGGCCACGAAGTCAGGCTGCTTTCGGCATCGGGGCAGACTGATGGCGCTTCGGGCATTGACGCATAAGGGTTCGGCCTCTACCGTGGGAGGCATGCAGTAGCTGGCCCTGCACCCCTGGCAAGCCCTGGAGTTCCGTCGGCACGGTCTGAGCGCGACATGCTCTGGATCGCTGTCTCTACCCAATGCTTCCCGTCGGCGGCTTTCGAGGCCAGCCTGGGGGCAGTCACGCCCTCGGCCTGGCGCCGAAAGCTTTCTCCCTGCCGGTCGCTGGCGCACCGGCCCCATGGCACATCGATCCGTGCCCAAGCCAGCCTTGAAATCCCCGATCCGCCACACGGATCCGTTCATCCATCCACCCCCTGGGGGCTAACAGCCCCCAGACAGGCGCGTTGGCTCCTGCCGCTATCCCAAGGAGCCAACCATGCTGAGCCACAGCATCTCATCCGAGATCCGTCCTTGCCCGCCGATCGGAATCATGTCCGAAAGCGAGCACGCCGAGCGACCGGTCTTCCAGGTCCTGCTCGAACGACTGCAGACGGGGAATGCACACATCGTCCCGGCTGCAACTGCTGCGGCGATGCTCGACGCCACAGACGACAGAGCTCCCGTCGAATGGAGCGAGGAGGACATCGTGCTGCTGCACTGGCGGTTGCTCAAGGAGATCGGTCGACTGGCCGATCCCGAGACACCGCTCGAAGAGAAGTTCGACACGCTGCGCTGGGTGTTCACCGAGCGCGAGAAGGATCGCAAGCCGTTCAGCTTCGTGTCCTGCCTTCGCGTGGTGGGCTGCAGCCCTTTGTCGCCCCTGCCGTACTGCGGCTTGGTCGACGTCGAAGAAGTCCGGGACGTCATCCGCTGCGCCATGCACAGCTGGCTACGCGAAACCCTGATGCGCTACCCAAGCTGGGTGCGCGAGGCCATCGTTGACCACCCCGAATGGGTCGAGTCCCGACTTGCCCGCAACCCTCAGTGGATCAACGAAGCGATAAGGCGCACCGCACTCGAGGGCGATCTGTTCGCCTGACTGCTCCGGCCTGACACCCCCAACCGAGGGAGCGCTCCCCGCCCCACTCTGCAACCTTGAAAGGAGTCCACCAATGACCGATTGGAGGGACGTTCTCTGCCTCCTGGCGATCTTCGTGGCCTACGGCTTGACCGGCCACCTGGACTACCAGGATGCCATCGCCATGGAAGAAGCCATGCGCGAGGAAACGCTACCGCCCTGCTTTGTGCCGCCCGGTACCACGGCAGAGCACGCGCCCCTGTTTTTCGTCGATCCGATGCCGGTGCGCCGTAGCGCACCGGCATCCATCTCTGCACCAGCCTGCGTGCCGGACCACGAATGAGGAGTCGAACCATGCAACACACCGCACATCAGCCGCGTCGCGTGGAGGCCCTGCTTCCGGTGCGCGATCTCGGCGACATCGAGTTCCTCGTGAAGGAAAGCGAAATCCTGACCGGCCGCGCCGGCCGGGGCTTCGTGATCGCCGGCGCCGACCGCCTGGTCTACCGGGTGCACTGGCACCTGCTGGGCTTCAAGGTCGAGCGCCTGGACGCGCGCGGCCAAGTCCTGGACTGTCGGCACTTGTTGCCCTGGGAGTTCGAGGAACACGGCCTCGCCCAGGCGCTGGCCTGCGGCCAGCTGTTCACAGCATCGGTGCCCCGCGACACGAGCGGACGCGCCTGATACCCACCACCCCGTCAGCGGGCCGCCCTCGTGGGAGGTTCACTGGCATTCAGGAGATCTCCATGAAGATCCAGGTTCACATCAACGAAGAAGGCGCACTACGCAACCAGCGCTACGCCTTCACCGACCGCTTCACGCTGGTCAGCGAGCTGCTGCAGAACGCCCGCCGTGCGGGCGCGCTGCACATCGTCATCGACCACCAGGTCGATAAGCAGATGTTGCGCGTGCAAGACGACGGGCTCGGCATCGAAGACTTCCAGAAGCTGCTGAGCTTCCATGAGTCCGGCTGGGACGGCGACACCATCGCCCAGGAACATCCCTTCGGGATCGGATTCACGAAGTGCCTGTACGCCGCGGCGCGCGTCGTGGTCCTTTCGGGCGACCGGTGCGTGGACATCGACACGGTCGCCGCGCTGCGGCGCGAAGCGTTCGAGGTCCAGACCGCGACACAGGCGATCAGCGGGACCGTCATCGAACTGCACGGCGTCGACATCGCCGACCTGGCGCAGCGTATGGAGGAGCTGTGCGAGGGCTTCCCCGTCGACGTGGTCTTCAATGGCCAGTCGCTGGAACGGCGCTACGCCGAGGATCGCCTGCCGTTCATGGCCACGCCGATCGGCGCCGTGCACGTCGCGGGCAACCGCAGCGGCAAGGCCGCGCGGAACTCGCTGGTATTCCTCCAGGGCTTCTGCGTCAAGCGGCCCACGTACTACAGCGCGGGCGAGATCAATGTCGTCCACCTGGATCCGCAGCAGTTCATGGCTCGCCTGCCCGACAGGGACACGCTGATTGACGCAGACCAGCAGTTGCGCCGGGTCGAGGCCCAGTTCAAGCAGTCCTGGCGGACGGTGCTGGAGGTGGCCCGCACGCAGTTGCCCGCCGTGGAGTTCGTCGACACCTACTTCGACGCGATGAAGCAGTGGGGGCACGTGGACTTGCTCAACGACCTGGACGTCCTGCCCGCAGCGCTCTTCGAGCGCATCGTCGGCTATCCCATCCAGGCGCGCCATGCCGAGCGTGACTACGTCGAACCGGTGGCCTCCGCCCCCAGTCGCGAAGACATCGAGGAAGGCCGGGTGACCGTCGTGTCGCTGGGCTGGCCTGACGGCGAGAACACGGGACACTGGATGCTCGCCAGGCACAAGCAGTGGCTGGCCGCAGAGGCCTATGTGCTCGATCCGGGCCACTGGCTGCAACCTCACGTCCGCTACATCGAAGACCAGGAGGCCCAGATCGAGGTGCGGTCGGAGACGGCGCGCGCCACACTCGAAGGCCGTTGGGTCAATCCCCTGGTGATTGTCTGTGAGTCCGTTCACATCCGTGTGGGCGTGCACAAGGTGGACGTCGGAAACGAAGGCGTCTGCCTGGACGGCGACATCCTAGTCCCTGCCGGAGAAAACTCCGGCGAGCCGGTGCGCCAGCTGTCGGACTTCGTCGATGGGAACGATCGCTATCGCGAAGACGAGATGGAAGCTGACCGCGACGCCCTGGCCGACCTCATCCGCCTGCTGCGCTCCACCGACCCGGTGGACACACTCAGCTCGCTGCTGGCGGACCTGCACCTCGGGAAGTACCCGCTGCTGCATGGCCGACAGTTCGAGGTCACGGTAGGCCAAGGTAGCATGCCAGGCTGCACGGTGGAGCTTCTCGGTTCCACCGAGGCGGTCGCCATGCCCGGGGGAGACGGCCATGCAGAACGCTGAATACGCGGCCCGCGTGGAAGCGGTCAAGCAGCGTGCGCACGGGCGCTGGACCGAGATCCTCGGTGCCCTGGGGCTGGACGAGCGGCTGCTCAAGCGCAAGTCCCTGCCCTGCCCGGTCTGCAAGGATGGGGTGGACCGCTTTCAGTACACCGACAAGTACGGTGAGGGGAACTACCACTGCCGCAAGTGCGGCCCGGGTGGCGGCTTCAAGCTGCTGCAGGCCTGCAAGGCCATGGACTTCCACACCGCCCTGTGCGCGGTCGAGAAGGTGCTGGGCATGCTGCCGCCGGCCAGGCCAGATTCGGCCAACGACGCGGCCGCACCGGAGCGCATGAAGAAGCTGGTGCAGCGCATCTGGAGCGAAGCGCGGGCGGTCACGATCGGCGACGAGGTCGACCGCTACCTGCGCGGCCGTGGGCTCGCTTTGGACAGCTATCCCGCCTCGCTTCGCTTTCACCCCACTCTGGGCTACTACCAGAAGGAAGGCGCGGCAAAGGCACACAAGGTGGCCACGTATCCCGCGATGCTGGCCAGCGTGCAGGACGCGCAAGGGGCGATCACCCTGCACCGCACCTATCTGCAGGCGGGCCGCAAGCTCGATGCACCGGATGCGAAGAAGGTGCTCAGCAGCGGCTTCGCAGGCGCTTGCGTGCGACTGGCCGAGGCGACCGACGAGCTCGCCGTGTGCGAAGGCATCGAGACCGGCATCGCGGTTTTCCTGGCGACTGGCAAGCCGGTGTGGTGCGCGCTGAGCGCGGGCAACCTGGAAAAGCTCTGGGTCCCGGACACGGTGCGCAGCGTGTGCGTCTACGGCGACAACGACGCCGACGGCGACTTCACCGGACAAGCTAGCGCCTACGCGCTCGCACGCCGGCTCAAGCGCGAAGAGGCCAAGGGTGGCCCTCGTACGGTCCGCGTCTTCCTGCCACGGCAGGCGGGCTCGGACTGGGCCGACGTGTGGCGCCAGCGGCAGGAAGCCGTGCTGCTGCGCGCCGCGTGATTCTGGTTTGGGGGATGGGCATCGCGCCCTCCCCCGCTTTTTCAGCGCGGGTTCGGCCAGCCGAGCCCGCACTGCAAAGGTTTCTCCCGCTGGTCGCTGCCAGACCAGGCCGCCACGACTTCGGTCGTGCGGCGAAGGCAGCCTTGGAGTTTCACGCGCGACCTCGGTCGCGCTCACAGTGGATCGGCACCTGCCGGTCCTTCATCAGCCCTTGCGGGGATGCGCATCCCCGTGGGGGAGAGCCGTCCCCGCTTTTCGCAATCGAAGGAGATTGTCATGAGAAGCGGACGTACCCTGGTGAGCTTGGCGCATGAACTGCAACGCCAGCTCGACACCAAAAAGGATCTGGTCGTTCCCTCGCCCCTGGTGCACCACAGCACCAGCGAAGGCGGTGGAACGACCCTCGTGGTCGAGGAGGCAAGCGGACCGGCGGCATATGGCGTGACCCCGCTCGCGCGCCGACAACTCGCCGACAAGCTGAACATCCCGTATGCCTATTTCGAACGCATGCGCGAAAGCCAGCCGACGCTGCTGGACCGCAACGTCAACACCTGGCTGCAAAGCGAGGGCGACCGGCGTCTGCTGCGCACGCTCGATGGCAATGTGCGCGCCGTGCTGTCAGACCGCTACCGCCGGCTGGACAACTACGACCTGGCCGAGCATGTCCTGCCGATCCTGCAGGGCTTGTCCGGGCTCACGTTCGAGTCCGTGGAGTTGACCGAGACGCGCATGTACCTCAAGTGCGTCACGTCGAAGCTGCAGTACGAGATGGCGCCTGGAGACATCGTGCAGGCCGGCATCGCCATCTCGAACTCCGAGGTCGGGCAGGGCACCCTGTCGGTGCAGCCCCTGCTGTTCCGGCTCGTGTGCCGCAATGGTCTGATCGTGGCGGACCGCACCTTGCGCAAGACCCATGTGGGCCGCGCACTGGCGCTGGAAGATGAAGGTGTCACGGTCTACCAGGACGACACCCTGCTCGCCGACGACAAGGCGTTCTTCCTCAAGGTGCGCGATGTGGTCCAGGCAGCCGTGTCCGACGTGACCTTCCGGCAGGCCGCCGCCAAGATGCAGCGGACCATGGGCATCCAGATCGTTGGCAATCCTGTGCAGAGCGTGGAGGTGCTGGCCCAGCGCTACACGCTCAACGATGCGGAGCGCTCGGGCGTGCTGCGTCATCTGGTGGCAGGAGGTGACCTGTCGGGCTATGGCCTAGTCAACGCGGTGACCCACTACAGCCAGGAGGTCGAGGACTACGACCGAGCCACCGAGTTCGAGGTGCTGGGCGGCAAGCTCATCGAGTTGTCGGCATCCGAGTGGAAGCCACTGGCCGAAGCCGCCTGATAAACGTGTCGCGGCTGCAGGAGGGGCAATCCCTCCTGCAATCCGCCATTGATCTGAACGACTTTCCGTCAGAACAACTGCACGCTGATCCCGCCATGAACCTTGCCAAGCAGACTGACGCCCGAACGCTTGGCCGCAGCGGCCCCTGTCCATTCATGATCCCGGTAGGCCTTGTTGTCGCATTGGAGCACGATGCTCTTGTCAATCCGCTGGTCAACGCGGCGGATAAGAACTTCGTTGTCGCGGGTGAACGCGTATATCCCATTGCCTTCGATACGGGTGATGGCCGTGTTCACAAACACGATGTCCCCAGTCCGCAAGCGTGGTGCCATCTCGTCGCCAAGCACACGGATCGGAATTCCCAGTTCACCCCGCCACACCAGAGAATCGGTGATCGCGCGAATGCAGTTGGCCATTTGGACAATTGGAGTGCCGTGATCGGAATCGCGCACCTCGCGATGAAGGACACCGATGATCTCGTCCGCGCTGCACCCCAGGCCAACGCACAGTCGCGCAAAGGATTCGAGATCCGGCAACCCGGGCTCCTGGATGTCAAACCAACGACGCACGCTCTGCGCCGCCCGCTGCGTGATGCCGGCCACAAAGGAAACCTCCTTCGCGGCGGGTATGCCCATGGCCACTAGTCTGGCATGCAGGCGGTCGCGCACACCAGGAACCAGGTCGAGATCACCCTCCTCTTCGGCATTGCGGCCTGCATGCCCAGCCCTGGCACGTTGTCCACCTACAAGCCCGTTCCTTCGAGGGGGACGCACATGCCTTGCGGGGTAGCGCGCCGGAGTTTTTGTGGATGTCACGCTTGTCTCCTTGCCTATCGGAAACCGCGTGTTGTACTGCTACTTTTGTTACCGGATGTGCGCGATTGCGAAATCAGTCGCCATAGCCGTCATTTGTCCGTGGCGAGTTCAGCCAGTCGTCCGTTAGCAGCTTTTGATGTGGGGTTTTCCATAACCCGCAGCATATGCTGTACCCCAAAAAGCCCCATCAACCCGATCCGAGGACGTCGTGAAACATCGTTGAGCCACCCAACAGGGATATGAGGAACCGATCATGCGCCACCTGCATCTGTCCGATGTGCAATCCACCAACCTGCAATTGCTCCACGTGATCCTCGTGGGGGCGCAGCGAGACTTGGTGGAGACCTGCCGCAAATTCCATCTGCACACCACCCAGGCCGAGCGCCTGCGTACGATGCAGCCCTCCGAGATCTGGTCTCTCGTGCATGCGGTCGGCGACACCTCGCTGTTCGTGCCCAGGAACGACTTTCTCGCCTTGATCGACTCGCCGCCCGCATTGGCCGGCACGCTCGCAGCAGTGCGCCCGCCCTTCCCTCCTTCGCTGCATCCCATTCAGGTGCCCCGCTGAATGCCGGGAACCAAAGTCGGCCAGCGCCTGCGGATGCTGGCGCTGGCCCGAGACTGCGCCAGCCTAGGAGCGCGCATCCGGACCATTCATCACCTCACCGGCCTGCGTCCGCAGGAGCTGTTGCACCTGCTTTTCAGCGGGCAAGTACTTCCGCCACGCGGCCGGGCACCGGACTCCCGTGAGTGGTATCACGGCGCGAACCTGCTGCACCGGATCGAAGCGTCCGTCATCGTCGCCAACTTCCGTCGGCTGCGCCAACTGGGATGCCCTGCGGCCGAAGCCCTCGTGGAGGCGTACCGCTATTACCAGTCGATGCATCGGCAGCCGTTGCGAATCAGCTTCGATCGCGCCTTCGACCTTGCTGCCCATACTGAAGGGCTATGGATAGCAAAGGCGGCGAGCTTTCAGCTGGCATCGTGCCCCCGTTGCGGCAGCGAGTTCCTCGACACGCTTGGCGGCATGGATACGGCATCACGATCCTGCCCGTTCTGCCAGTTGCTGGACCGGTATGACCGGGATCCAAGATTGATCACGTCGTATGTCGTGCCACCCCCAATTTCCGCGGACATCATCGTTCACCTCGCCCCAATTCGTGGTGCATCCCCATCTCCCGATGGCGAAATCCCCGTCACTCCGGCCCCATTGCCACCGGCCAAGCCATAGCCATCCCTGAACAATGGATCTCCATCCGCCCGCACAGGCACGGAGATTCTTCGATGGCTCCAAGCCCTTCGCCACCAAGTACCGCAGCGCATTCGTTTTCATCCTCGGATCCCGGCTTCGAGGCACTGCCGCTGATCCAGGTCCTCGCGCTCCACCAGGGACTGCTGGCACGCATCAAGCTATGCTTCGGTGCGGATCGCGCGACCTTCGAACGCGATCTGCTGCCGCTGATCCAAGGATACGCAGGCTTCGTGCATCTGCTCCCCGCGACGGCAGGCAACTACTTCCACACGCCAGGTGGCCTGCTGCAACTCGGACTGGAGGCTGCCTTCTTCAGCCTGCAGGGCACCGATGCCCACATCTTCTCAGGCCGCTCGACGATTTCCGAGCGCCGCGAGTTGGAGCCGCGCTGGCGCGTCGCAACCTTCATCGGCGGCCTGTGCTGCGAACTGCATCGGGTGCTGTCGCACTTGATCGTGACCACTGCCGATGGCGAGGAATGGCCTGCATTCCTGGGAGGACTGGCGCCGTGGCTCAAGTCCCAAGGTGCGGACCGCTACTTCGTACGCTGGCGCGCCAACGCACGCGAGTCGCGTGGTCTGGGGCTCTTTGCGCTGCCGCATGTCGTTCCGGCCATGGTGCTGCAGATGCTGGGCAGCGGGAACGCCGTCATCGTGCCGCAGCTCATGGCCAGCATCGGCGGTGTCCCGCAGCACCGCGAGCACAACGTACTCGACGAACTCGTGCGCCGTTCGCTGGCACTGGTGATCGACCGCAACCTGCTGGCCAGCGCCGACCGCTACGGCAAGCCCCAATACGGCTCGCACCTCGAGCGCTACCTGGTGGATGCGCTGCGCCGCCTCGCGGCCGGCCATTCGGCCTGGGCGGTCAACCGCGACAAAAGCCGCGTCTGGTTGGGGCCGGAAGGACTCTTTCTGGTCTGGCCCGGTGCGGCCGAAGACGTGCTGGCTCTTCTAGAGAATGACCAGTTGGTCGGCATCCCAAAGTCTCCGCAGACCTTGCTAGAGCTGCTACTGGAGGCTGGCGTACTGGTGGCGGCAGAAGCAGCGCGGCAAACCTGGGCGATCCAGCCGCCAGGCGCCAAGGCACCCATGGAAGCCGTCAAGCTCACCAGCGCCGCCATCCTGCTGGCGGGCCTTGAACCACCACCCTGCGCGTTGGAGGCCAGCCTTCTTCCTCCGCCATCTGACTCGAAAGCGCAGAGCCCCGCACCTCCGGCGGCAACGCCCACACCTGCGGCCCCGGCCGCACCCAAGGTTGCACCATCCTCTGCACCAGGCGCATCGGGAATCCAGTTGTTGCTGATTGATCCGCCCGCCGAAAAAACGGCACATGATCCCGCCCTATTGAACGCGGCAAGTCCGAATGAAGCCGGGACACCGACAGCGCCACTCCAACCCACTCCGACACGGCCCGCTGTCAAGTTGCAGGCGCCACTCAGGCTGAACCCCGCCGTTCGCACAGCGCTGGGCGACATCGTGGCAGGTCTCGGCGATGGCACCGAAGCGTCGGACATCTCCACCGTGGCCGAGGGCATCTTCATTCCCCTGACCGAATTCGAGCGCCGCGGGATCCAGCCTGGCACCGCGATCCGCGCACTCGACGATGCCCGGATGATTCTTCGGCCTCCCTCGGGTGGACTATCCACGGTATGCCGTCAAATCCGCGATACCACGGTGCTTGGCATCGTGCTCATGTCCACGCACGTCGAAGGCATCGACCAACATACCTTCGCCCTTGCCAACGCATCGGAGTCCACGGGCCCGTCTGGCCCACGCACGGGACACGGGAGTCGATGACATGCTCGTCCGCCGCTACGAAATGCCATGGCGCCCCGCTTTCGAGGCACACGCCGGCCTATCCTGGCTGGCCACGGCCTGCTACTTCACTGGCGTGGCCGCCACGGGAGCACTGCCACTACTTCCATCGCTGGCGCTCGCGGGTGCCTGCGCGACCATGGCGCTGCGCCGCTTCGGCCAGGCCGCGCACGTGCTGCGCCTGCGCGGTTCACTGAGCGGTCGGCGTATCCAGGTCATTAGCACGCGCCAGCTCGCGCGCCTGAACGAAGATCCTGCCCAGGTATTCCTCGGCTTCGGCTTCGAATGGCAACCGGTTCATGCGCAGCGCCTGTACGAACTCTCGAAGGTGGACTACCGTGAGTTCGCCGTCCCGCATTGGCTGCAGCGCCTGCTCGGTCAGGGGCAGGCCGCCCAGCCCGACGCCGAGATCGGTCTTCCGTACATCCACGGAGTGGAGCCCGTCGAACACCCGCTGCATCGGCCACTGCAGAACTTCGAAGGTGGGACCTTGCTGGTGGGCACCACGCAATCCGGCAAAGGCGTGGCGCTGGCCAACCTGATCACCCAGGCCGTGCGCCGGGGCGACGTCGTGATCGTGATTGACCCGAAGAACAGCCGACGGCTCAAGCGCATCGTCGAACGCGCCTGCGCGGACTACCGCGAGCCGGACACCTTCATGGAATTTCACCCCGCCTTCCCCGACCGAGGCGTACGGCTGGACTTCACGTTCAACTGGCAGAAGCCGACCGAGATCGCGTCGCGCATCCAGTCGATCATGCCGCCGGACACCGCCGGCGCATTCTCGGCCTTCGGGTGGGATGCGGTGAATGTCGTAGTACAGGGTCTCGTCGAGCTCGAAGAGCGCCCCAACCTCATCAAACTCACCAAGTACATCGAAGGCGGCATCGAGCCGGTCCTCGAAGCATCGCTGCGGCGCTTCTACGAGCAACTGCTCGGCAACGGCTGGCGCGACCAGCCCGAGATGCGCAAGCTGCTGCACGACGCGCACAAGGGCAACATGCGCCGCCCCTCGGAAGCGGCCAGCGCTGACCTGATGGCATTCGTCGCCTACTACGAGCACCACGTGTCCCAGAACCAGCGCAACAAGACGCTCGACGCCCAGGTCCGCACGTTTCGCCACAACAGGGAGCACTATCAAAAGATCACGGCCAACCTGTTGCCGGTCCTTTCGATGCTCACCTCCGGCGACCTGGGCCGCAGCCTGTCACCGGACCCGTTCGATGCGAACGACGAACGCCCGATCATGAACTTCGAGAAAATCGAACGCGGCGGCCACGTCCTCTACATGTGTCTGGATTCGCTGCCGGACCCTTCGGTGGCCTCCGCCATCGGTGCGCTTGCCCTGGCCGACCAGGCCGCCCGCGCGGGCATGCGCTACAACCTCGGCACCTACCAGCGCATCTCGCTGTTCGTGGACGAGGTCTCGAACGTCATCAACCAGCCGCTGATCGAGATCCTCAACAAGGGTGCCGAGGGCGGCATCTTCACGACCTGCGCGATGCAGACCCTGGCCGACCTGGCCAAGCGCCTCGGCAGCGAGGACGCTGCGCGCATGGCGGTTGGAAACCTGAACAACCTGATCGCCCTGCGCACCAAAGACCGGCCGACGCAGGACTTCGTCACCGAGACCTTCGGCAAGACCGCCATCCATACGGTGCGCGTCGGCCTGAGCCACGGCGCCGACGCGCACCTGGGAGATTTCTCGTCGAGCTACTCGACCCAGCTCACCGAGAGCTTCGAGGAGGTGGTGCCCGCCGAAGTGCTGGGCAAGCTGCCCAACCTGCAGTATTTCGCATCGGTGTCTGGCGGACGCATCATCAAGGGCCGCTTTCCGATCATCGACCCCGATGCCGATGACCGCGTCGAAGAGGTTGCCGCATGATCAGGGCGGTCGCGGTGGTCTCCCTGGTGCTGCTGCTCGTGCTGGTGCTCTACGTGCCTGCGGCGCATCCGCCCGAGCGATTCCTGGGTCAGTTGCGCAGCGAGCACGAGGCGGCCGTCGCGTTCTGGGGTCCGGAGCCTGCCTACCGCATGCTGGACCGGGCGATGCGCCTGCAGTCCGGTGCGGCCGAGGCCAGCCCGCTACCAGCGGCGAGAGACATGCCTCGAACACCCGGCATCAACGGCGCGGTGGCGATCGAGATGGCCTCTGTCAACCAGCGCCTGTTCAACAATGCGTACTTCCGCTCGGTGGACGCCCTGCTCATGCTCGCAAGCTACCGCCTGTCGAGCCTGCTCGAATGGCTGCCGTGGCTTCTTCCCCTGGTGCTGGTCGCGGGCACCGACGGCGCGCTGGTGCGCGTCATCCGGGCCAAGGAATTCCTGCAGCACGACCCCGAGATGTTCGCCGTGTGGTGCTCGCTGCTGATCATCACCGCCTGCGCCAACGTCGTCGCCTTTGTCTTGCCGGTGCAACTGCACCCGACATCGCTGGCGGGGTTTCCCATCGCGATGGCCGTGCTGCTGGGCCGCGCCATCGCCCACTTCCACCAGCGCGCCTGAGCGGAGCGGCGCCCGCTACAACTCCGCCTCTGCCATCAGTTCGGTGACCGTCATGTCCATCGCGCGCGCAATGCGCACGATGGAGACGAGGCCGGCATTCTGGACTCCGCGCTCGATGCTGCTCATGTAGGAACGGTCCACGGCGCTGATGTGCGCGAGATCCTCCTGGGAGATGCCTCGCGCGCGCCGACTTCGGCGAATGGCATCGCCCAGTGCGGTGAGCACAGGGTCGCGGGCGTGCCGTGGCGAGGAAATAGGCATTTCCGCATAGTGGATTTATGATGGCAATCGCACCACGGACGATCACCCACAGGATTTTTGGCAAATCTTCCTGGCGCATGGGTTTCATCCTCGAATCACATCATCCTTGCGAAGGCCCAAGCATGAACACTGCCGGCATCGGCCGCCTGCGGGAACTGGCCGAGACCATTGCCGTCCTCTCGTTGTCGCATCTGCAACCCGCCACGCGCGCGAAGCTGCAGGCCAATGCCCTGTCCGTGAACGCCTATCCCACCGAATTCGGCGGGCTGGTTCATGTGGGAACGACGCCGCACCGCGTGCCGGTCGAGCACGATCTGGCCGTGATCGGTGAGCTGGCGACGCAGGCGGGAATCGAATGGCTGCTCTTCGACGCGGAGGCCCCGATCCTCGACGAGCTGCCGCTGTTCGGGCCGCAACCGCCCGAGGCCTGACCGCGCGACGCGGCACGCGCCAAGAGGGCCCTCCGTCTTCACGCACCGGCCACTCCGGGTGTCGTGGGACGCTGATTGCGAAACACCCCTCAGAAGAGCGGCATTGCGAGGCGACGTCCGCGCCATCCGCTCCTACTCTACGTCCATGCGCCCATGAGCGTGTTCATTGCACTCCGGGACACAAGGACCGACGCCATGCTGACTGCCATGCCGAACATTCACCTTCCAGACCTGCCATCCGCGGGCGGGATTGACGCCACCGACGTGGTCGAAACCCGCCTGTGGACGGAAGAACACAACTGGCTGTATGCGCTGCTGCGCAGCGGCGACAACGTATCGCCCACTTTCCGCATCCCGGATCTGCTCAGTGCCTGCGTGGCCATCGTCTTCACCCGTGACGACGCCGCCGAACGCATCTTCGGCTTTCTCGGGACGGATCTGGTCATGCGCTCGCCGACCACGCCGCGTCGGCGCGAATCGCTATGGCGGCCCCAGTACGAGTTGCTGCACGACCTGCAGTGTTCGCCGGTGAACAAGCATCCGAACCCCAAGTTCGGACTCGACCAGATCACCACCGCCTGCGTGGCGCTGTGCCAGCAGGATGATCCATCCGGAGCAGCAGTACTTGGCCAGGCGCGCCGCAACATGGTGGAGCGCCATCTGGTTCAGCGCGCGCCGCGACATCGGCGCTGACCCCGCGGCGCCACGCCGCCCACCCGCACCGACCCCGCCGGGCTGAGGCTCCCGCCAGCCGCCTCCCCCGCCCCACCCGCACATGACCCTGACCGGCCCCGCCGGTCCTCACCCCGTGCCCGCCCTGCGCTCGTCCAGTGGCGGGTTGGTCCTGAACACCCAGGGGGTCTTCGATGCGTCAGGTTCTCGTTTTCGTGGGGACGATCGCGTGTGCCATGCCGGTGCTGGCGACGCCGTGCTGGGACACCGCGGCCCAGCGCTACGGCGTGGCGCCGGAGTTGCTCTACGCCGTTGCCCGTACCGAGTCGAACTTGAACCCGAAGGCGGTGAACCGCGGCCACGCGCAGCGCACTGGCAGCTACGACATCGGCCTGATGCAGATCAACAGCCGACATCTGCCCAAGCTGGCCGGCTTCGGTATCCGCGAGGCGGACCTCTACGACCCGTGCATCAACCTGCAGGTGGGCGCATGGCTGATGGCCGACAGCTTCGCCCGCCACGGCGTCACATGGAATGCCGTGGGTGCCTACAACGCAGCTTGCAGCCAGCTCAAGGGCGACGCCTGCACCAAGGCGCGCGCCACGTACGCCTGGAAGGTGTACCGGCACCTGCCAGCGGCGCGTCAGAGCGGCACGCCGCTGCCTGTCCGGTCGGCTACGGCCCCGTCGCAGCACCGCGGCCTGCATGTGAGGGTCGCGCCATGAAGCGCAGGACGCACATGCCATGGTGGCGCCCGAGCGGGGCCGCATCGTGCCTGGCCATCGCGGCGTGCGCGGCGACACCGCCCGCGTCGATCGACCCGCCCGCGCCGAAAGCGACCACCGCACAGGCACGGTTGGCGCAGCGCGGGCATGGCGTCGAGGCGGCATTCGCACTGTGCCATGGCGACGCCTGTCCGCAACGCACGCCCAAGACCCTGGCGTCGGTCTCTGCACATCCCACCACCGCGGCCGAGCCGGCAGTACCTCCCTTGCCGAGGAACGCCGGCGTGGAGTCCGACGAACGCCCCCCGCCGCTCATCGCATCGACCTCCTCGAAGGCACCCGAAGCACCGGTCTTCGAGCAGGTCTCCGTGCACTTCCCGTTCGCCAGCGCGCAGCTGGGACCGAGCGCCCGCGCGGCGCTGCGCGAGGTAGCGCCCCGGCTGGCCCAGGCGAGAGAAATCACACTCAGCGGCCGCACCGACAGCACCGGCCCTGCGGCCACGAACGACGGCCTCGCCAAGGCCCGAGCCCAGGCGGTACTTCGTCAACTCCTGGCCCTGTCGCCCGCCATCGCACCGCGCGTGAGCGTCGACGCGCAAGGCGCGTGCTGTTACGCCGAACCCAACAACAGCCCGGCAGGCCGGGCAAACAACCGCCGCGTCGAGATCCGCTACCGCATCGACGGTGACGACCCGCCCTGAGCGGTCGACAGCCTTTACCAGCAGTGGACCCCGATCCACCACCCCGCCCACGCGCCGACCCGTACTGACACCCGATCCCACCCGTCGTCTCGTCCTTTTTGCTGGAGCCCTTTCCATGAGCACTGCCATCCTGTCCACTCCCTCCCCGGCCGTCCTGCGCTCGCCCGCAAGAAAACTCGCCGGCTTCTTCTGCCTGATGGTCATCGCCCTCGTCGGCCTGGCCATCGCATTCCCGAGCCACGCGCTGGATCTCGTGGCCTTCACGGGCATTACGGGTCCGTTGACCAGCGCACTGACGCAGATCGCCGAACTCGGTCCGGGCATCAAGGCGCTCGTCGGGTTCGTCGGCTTCGTCGTCGCGCTGATCTCGCTCTCCGCGCTGCGCAATTTCGGGCCCGTGCTTTTTTATGTCGGCCTGGCCATTTTTGCGGCGGTGGGCTTGGTGATCGCCGGCGCGATCATGGGCGCGGTCGTCTGAGCCCCGGCGCGTCGATATCCCGGAGGCCCACATGCAAGCGGACACCTATATCCCGCGGCGCCTGGACGATCAATGGAAGATCGGCTTCTGGGATGTCGACGTCGCCGTGCCCATCGTCCTGGCGTTCTTCATCGGCTACCTGTCCTCGAACAAGGCGGCGTTCGCCGCCTGCATGGCCGCAGGCATCGCCGTCTCGCGCTGGATCTCGCGCCTGAAAGCGGACAAGCACCCCGCCTTCGCGCTGCACTGGCTCTACTGGCATTTGCCGACGAATCCCGCGACGTCGATGCGCGCGACGCCACCGTCGCACATCCGCCGCATGGTCGGCTGAGCCGGAGTACCGCCATGGACTTCGACCGACTCTCCGGTGACCTCAAGGACTTGCGCCGTCGCAACCGGGGCCTCGCCTTGGCCGTCGGGGCACTGGCCACGGGCGTGGTGCTCGCGCTCGTCGTCATCCTCAACCTGTTGGGCACGGTGCGCACCGTGGTCGTGCCGCCATCGCTCAACAAGACGTTCTGGGTCAGCGGCGACAGGGCATCGAGCGAGTATCTGGAGCAGATGGGCAGCTTTGTCGCCTGGCTGATCCTGGATGTCACTCCCAGCACCATCGATTGGAAGAAGGACATCCTGCTCGGCTACGTCGATCCCGCGCAATACGGCGCGCTCAAGACGCGGCAGGAGGTGGAGGCAGAGCGCCTCAAGCGGATCAACGCCTCCACGGCCTTCGCGCCACAACAACTCGTGTCCAGCGAGGACACCCAGTCGCTGGTCGTGCGCGGACGCCTGCGCACCCTCGTCAACGGCTACGAGACCGCGAACGACCTCAAGGCCTACCGCATCGACTTCGGCCACGCCGGAGCCCGCATGCACGTCATCGGATTCAAGGAGGTGCCCTATGCGGTCAAGTGACATCGCATTCACGCCGCCGCGCCTGGCCGGCCCCGCGCCCGCCGGACTTCGGCCCACCCAGGCCAGGCTCGCCGCCGCAAAGCCATCGCCCCTGCGCGGCGCGCCGCCGCGTCGGCACTGGGATGGTCTGTCCCCGGCGGCGCGGCGCATCCTCGCCGTCACGGCCCTGTCCTTCGGACTGCAGGCGCATGCGCTGCAGGTCGTGGAGGCCAGTGACGGCGTGGCCGTCGAGGCCATTGTTTCTCTGAAGGAGCCCACGCGCATCCGCATCGAGGGCACGCCGATCACGGACGTATTCGGCAACATCCATTCGAGCCATTGCGGCGGCTCGCCCTTGCCGGCCGTCACGGCTTCCCCTGGGGCGCCCTCCACCACGCCCGGCCTGGCCGCGCCGGCCGCCCTGATGCCTTCCACGGTCAACCCGTCCGGCGACGTCATCGTCGAATGCGACCGCGACAAGGGCGAGGTCTACATCCGCCCGGTCGGCGATGCGACGCGGCCGATCAACCTCTTCGTGTCCTCGGCCACGGCCACCTACACGCTGCTGCTGCGGCGTTCGGACACGCCCGCCGACACCATCGTCATCCGCGACAAGACGCCCCGAGCCCTGCGCCCGGCCACGCCCGATGCGGCGCCGTCCGGCCCGGCCCCCAGCCACGTGCGCGCGATGAAGGCGCTGCTGGTGGCTATGGTTTCGGACCGCGTGCCGCCGGACGTCCGGGTCGAGGAGTCCTCCCGCCCCATCCAGCTCTGGGCCGACGCGCGCTTCACGCTGCTGCGCCAGTACGAGGGCCGCGGCCTGACCGGCGAGAAGTACACGCTGCAGAACACCAGCACGGTGCCGATGGTGCTAGCCGAGCAGGAGTTCGACCGCCCGGACAGCCGCGCCGGCGGCGAGATCGTCGGCATCGCCATCGAGCACCACAACCTGCGGCCGGGCGAGACCACCAGCGTCTACGTGATCCGGCGGGGAGGCACGCGATGAGCACGCCTTCCATGCCACCGGGCGGGCGCCCGCCCGGCTATGCCGTACGCGGGCTGCTGGATCGCCTCTCACCGCGCCAGCGGCAGTACGCCCTGCTGGCCGCCATCCTGGGCGGCGGCATCTGCCTGCTGTGGCTGATCTTCAGTTTCTCTGCCACGAACCACCAGCCGCACGGCCGCGCCGCCCAAACGCAGCCCAGCGACGTCACCAACATCGGCGTGCTGCCGCCCGGCGGCCAGGTGAATCCGGTGGACCAGTGGGTCGGCACTGCAGGCCGCAAGCTGGCCCAGTACGAAACCGAGCGCGAAGAACAAAGCCGCCTCAACAAGGAGCGGCAGGCCTTCGAAGGCCGGACGATGCAGCGCTTCGCCGAATTAGAGCAGCGCCTGACCGCGAGCCAGCAGGCAGCCGCAGCCGCGCCGAAGCCTGCCACACTATCGCCACCGACGCCCGCGGCTCCGGAACCCAGCTCCACGGCCATGCCGCCCGCGGCCAGCCTGCCGCCCGCGCCGCCTCCCGGTGCCGCCGGCGTGGGCGCGATGCCGGCCGGACCGCCCATCCTGCAGCCCCCTGCGCCGCCCGCGCCACCCGTGCCCGTGATCTCGCGAGTGACGCTGGCGGACCGATCCCGCCCGGCAGGCACCGGAGGTAGCGGCAGAGATGGCAACGCCGCGCGTGAAGGCACGCCCGCCGCCTCGTCCAGCGCGCCCAGGACGGTCGCCACCTTCCTGCCTGTCAGCTTCACGCGAGGCATCCTGCTCGGCGGCCTGGACGCCCCCACGGGCGGGCAGTCGCAATCGAATCCGCACCCGGTGCTGATCCGGCTCTCCGACAACAGCGTGCTGCCCAACCAATTCCGCGGCGAGTACCGCGAGTGCTTCGTCATCGCGGCCGGCTACGGCGACATCAGCTCGGAACGCGCCTACCTGCGCACCGAGAACCTGTCGTGCGTGCGCGCGGACGGCGCGACGCTCGAAGTGCGCATCCAGGGCAGCGTCTACGGCGAGGACGGCAAGGTCGGGATGCGCGGCAGACTGGTGACCAAACAGGGGCAGATGCTGGCGAATGCGCTCCTGGCCGGGGTGGTCAGCGGCATCGGCCAGGGCCTGTCCACCGCCAACACCACCTACAGCACCTCGGCACTCGGGACCATCGCGAGCGCGGACGGCAATGCCGATGCCTACCGCGCGGGCCTCGGGCAAGGCGTGGGCAAGGCCTTGGACCGCCTGGCCCAGTACTACATCAAGCTGGCCGAGAACACCTTCCCCGTCATCGAAGTGGACGCCGGCCGCCAGATCGACGTCGTGATCACCAAGGGCGTGCGCATCGACGTGCCGATGACCGCCATGGCCGAGCAGTCCACCCGCCGAGCCCCTTCCCCCGAAACCCGCTACCTGGAGGTCACCGATGATGGCAACTACTGAACCGGTGCGCGCGCAGCACTCCCGTTTCGCCGCAAGGTATCTCCCGGCGGCGCTGTGCGCGGTGTTGCTGGCCGCCGGCATCCCCGGCCAAGCCGCGACGTCCGACGAATCCCGGCTGCTCGCCGTGCTACGCAAGGCCCATCCCGGTACCCAGTTCACGGAAGTGGCGCGCACGGAGGTCGAGGGCCTCTACGAGGTCTGGATGAACGGCAACGTGGCCTACGTCACGGCCGCCAACCCGCGCTTCTTCGTGTTCGGCCGCCTCTTCGACACGGCCAGCATGCGCGACATCACGGGCCCCAGGATCGCACAGCGCAGCGCTGCCCAAGGTGCTCAACTCCAGTCGGAGTCGATGTCGGCAGCACCCATCTCGATCGACCAGTTGCCGCTGAACGACGCGATCAAGACCGTGCGCGGCAATGGCCAGCGCAAGGTCGCGGTCTTCAGCGATCCGAACTGCATCTACTGCAAGCAGCTCGAACCAGAGCTCGCCGGCATCGACAACGTCACCGTCTATACCTTCCTCGTGCCCTTCCAGGGAGAGGCCCGTCCGGTTGCGATCTGGTGCGCCGCCGACCGCGAGCGCGCCTGGCGGCATTGGATGCTGCAGGCGGACGCAAGCATGCTGCAGTCGGCAGCGAACTGCGAGCACCCGATCGCGCGCAACCTCGAGTTGGCCCGCAGGCTCGGCGTGCAAGGAACACCCACGTTGATCTGGGCCGACGGCGCGCGCACCAACGGCTACGTCGGCCGCCAGGTTCTGGAAGCCAGGCTCGCGGAAGCCGCCAAGGTCGCATCGCAGTCGGCCGTCTCGGGGAAACGGCCATGAGCACAACAACACTGCGCCTCTGCGCCATGGCCCTGCTCTTGCCGCTGGCCGCCTGCGTCAACATGTCCGGGCTCAGCGGCGGGTCCAAATACGCCTGCACGGCACCCGAGGGCGTGGCCTGCGACTCGGTGTCGGGCACCTACGCCAACGCGCTGCACGAGAACCTGCCCAGTCAGCGGACGTTGGGCACCGCCGCGGCCAATTCGGCAGCGCCCCCGTCGAGGGGCGCTGCGCCGGCCGCATCGGCTCCGGGCCGGATGCCGTTCGCGGCTCCCGCGACAGGGAGCGCGCTGGTCGGCATCGGGGACGCGCCCACCCTGGAACTGCGCTCCCAGGCACGTGTCCTGCGGCTGTGGACCAAGCCCTGGGAGGACGCCGACGGCGACCTGTGGGACCAGGGCTACGTCTACGTTCAGGTGGACACCGGGCGCTGGCAGATCGACCACGTCCGCCAGCGCATCCGCGACCAGTACGCGCCGCTGCGCCCACCGCCCGCGGCCCCCTCCCCCGCCCCATCCTCGTCCGGCCAGGCACCCACCGAGACCGACGCGCCCGCCTCCTCCGAGGGCGCGGTGCAGCGGCCCACGTCCCTCAATCCCTTCCCTTCGCTCAGTCGGCCCCCGGCGGGCCTGGGCACCCATCCGCTGTGAGGCCACCATGCGCATACCCTCCACCGAAGCCCCGTCCGGCGAGTTCCGCGCGGCGCCGCTGTTCCCCTTCGCACTGCCAGCGGACACACCGGCCGAACAGTTCGCTGGCTGGCTGCCCTACTCGGCCTACCTCGCCGAAGAGAAGCTCTTCGTGAACCGCGACGGCATGGGCTTCCTTCTGGAAGTGATGCCGCAGTCGGGTGCCGACGAGCGCATGGCCGAGGTGCTGGTCTCGCTCTACGCCAACTGCCCGCCGGACACCGGCCTGCAGTTCCACTTGTTCGCCTCGCCGCACATCCGCCACCAATTGCGCCAGTACACCAACCTGCGCGTGGAAGACGAGGACCAGGCCGAGAAGGCCCGCCCCTTCGGGCGGCCCGTTCCCAACGAGAACCTGTTCCGCAAGCTCGCTCGACAGCGCGTGCAGCACCTGCTGCGCGGCACGCAGACCTCGCTCACGGCGGGCTTCCACTACACCTTGCGGGACTTCCGGCTGATGCTGAGCGTGTCCTTCCCCGGCGATGCGGCGGATCTGAACAGCCGCGAGGCGCTGCTGACGCTGCGCGACTCGATGGCCGCCACGCTGCGCGCGGCCATGCTGCCCAACCGCGTGTGCGACGCGGCCGACCTCATCAACTGGTGCGCCCTCTTCACGAACCCCGACCGGATCGCGCACTCGGACGCGGAAGACCTGCAGTTCGATGACGATCGGTGGCTGCACTACGACGATGGCCGGGAGATCCGGGATCAGATCGTGGACTTCGACACCATCCAGGATCCGCATCCCTCCGGCATCACCCTATGGAAGGAAACCAGCGCCGAGGTGCTGGAAGCGCGCTTCTACTCGATCAAGAGTTTCCCAGAGCACTTCGCGTTGTGGCAGATGGGCTCGCTGATCGGCGACCTCATGCAGCCGGCGCTGCAGTACAGCGCGCCCTTCCTGATCACGCTGGGCGTACACATCCTGGACCCCAACGCCACCAAGTCCGTCGTCACCGCAAACCACGTGCGCGCCACCCAGAACGCCAAAAGCAAGATGGCGGATGTGATGCCGGATGTGAGGAAGAAGCTCGACGACTGGTCCGCCGCGGCGAACGCCATCGACACCGGCGGCAGCCTCGTCAGTCTGTACCACCAGCTCGCGATCTTCACCCACCCGGACAAGTCCGCCTCGGCGCACGAGGCCGCCAACGCGATCTGGCGCGCACGGGGTTTTCAGCTCAATTCCGACGCCTACATGCACAGGCAGGCCTTGCTCGCGAGCCTGCCCATGACGCTGACGCCGAGGATGCACAAGGACCTGGGCAAGATGCGCCGCGTCACGCGCAAGACCATGTCGAACGCGATCCACATGGCGCCGCTCATCGCGGAATGGCGCGGCACGCGCACGCCAGCGCTGGTCTTCGGCGGCCGCCGCGGCCAGGTCATGACGCTCGACCTCTACGACAACGATCTCGGGAACTACAACTTCGCCATCATCGGCGCTCCCGGCAGCGGCAAGTCGGTGCTGATGAACGAGCTGGCCTGGTCCTACCGCGCGATCGGCGCGAAGGTCTGGATGCTGGACCTGGGCCGCAGCTTCGAGAAGCTCTGCAGGAAGGCGCAGGGCACCTACATCGAATTCCGTGCGGATTCCAAGATCTGCCTGAACCCGTTCACGATCGTGCACGACATCAATGAGGACATCGACATGCTCGTGCCCGGCATCGCCAAGATGTGCTCGATGCAGCACACGCTGGAGGAGGTGCAGTACAAAGCGATCTCGGCCATGGTGCTCAAGCTCTGGCGCGAACATGGCCAGGATCTCACGATCACCGGCGTGCGCGACGCCTTCAAGACCGGGACCATTGAGGAACTGGGCGTCAACGGTGACCAGCGCATCCGGGATCTGGCGATCATGCTCAATCCCTACGCCAAGGGCGGGCAGTACGAGCGCTTCTTCGAGGGCCGGTCCAACGTCGATTTCAGCAACGATTTCATCGTCGTCGAGAATGAGGAACTCAAGCGCCGGCCGGATCTGCACGCGGTGGTCAACATCCTTCTGTTGCACCAGATCACCGGGGAGATGTACCTCACGCGCAACCGGCGCAAGGTGCTTTTCATCGACGAGCTGAAACAGCAGTTGGGGGACATCGGCGCCGACGATCCCGTCAAGGCGGCCGTGGTGGAGGAGGCCGCACGCCGTGCGCGCAAGTACGGGGGCGCGCTCGGCACTGCTACCCAAAGCGCCGACGACTACTACGGCAGCGCCCAGATGGAAGCGGCGTTCAACTGTTCCGACTGGGTGTTCCTGCTGCGGCAGAAGCCCGAATCCATCGAGATGCTTGACCGCAAGGGGCGCCTGTCCATGGACGAGCCGAAGAAGCGACTGCTCAACTCGCTGCGCACCGAAGCCGGCGCTTTCTCCGAACTCTACATTTCCTCGCCCGTCGGCGAAGGCGTCGCCCGCAACATCCTCGACCCGGCAACCCATCTGCTGTTCTCCAACAAGCTGGAGGACAACGCCCCGATTGACGAACTGCGCGCCCAGGGCCTGTCGATCGACGAAGCCATCACCGAACTGCTGCGGCAGCGGGGGTACGCGCTATGAGGGCGCTCCTGCTGCATGCGCTCGTCGCCGCGCTACTCGCCGCTGCCGGCATCGCCGCCTACGACCGCTGGGTGCTGCGGCCCACGCTCGTCGTCGGCGTGGTGGACCTGTCGGAGGTCTACCGCGCCAAGGAAGCCGAGTTCACGCAGATGCTCACGAGCACCGGCACCGAGGCCGAACGCGAACAGGCGCTCGCACTGGCTCGCCGCTTCTCGCAGCGCCTGCCCGCAGCGCTGGAGGAATTGCCGCGCGAGTGCGGCTGCCTGGTGGTGATCAAGAGCGCGATCGCCGGTGCGCCCAACAGCCGCGACCTCACGCCGGTGCTACGCAGAAAGGTAGACCAGCCATGACCGAACCCGTCTCCACCAATGCGGCCATCCAGACGTCTGGCTGGTGGCATCTCCACGTCCGATCCTTCGCCGAGTTCCTGCGCCACATACGGCGGCGCTGGTATCTCTACCTGCCGGTATTCGCGATCTGGGGCTTCGCCTACGTGCGCCTGTTCGTCGACCCAACGCCGCGCGTGCCGCTGCTCGTGAACTGGACACCAAGCCTGCCGTACCACGTGGCGCTGATGCAGTTCCAGCAGCGGCCCGTGCGGCGCGGCGACCTGATCGTCTTCGCCTTTGCTGGCGAGGCACAGGCGCACTACCGCGGCCTGCGTGGCCAGCCTTTCTTCAAGCGGGTGCGCGGCGTGCCTGGCGACGTGGTCACGGTTTCGGATCGCACCGTCTTCGTCAACGGCGAGGCCGTGGGCCGGGCCAAGACCCACGCCTACGACGGCCATCCGCTCGCGCCCATCGCCCCGGTGGTGATCCCGCCGGGCCACTACTACGTCCAGGGCATCGGGCTCCACAGCTTCGATTCGCGCTATGCCGAGAGCGGACTGGTACGCGATGGGCAGGTGCTGGGCATCGTCCAGCCGATCTTCTGAGGAGTCGGACCATGCCCCGCAAATCCAGCATCGCCCCCCGTGTCGGCGCCAGCCTCGGCCTCCTGCTGGCTATTCTGGCGGCGGCCTCGAATCCCGGGCGGGCCCAGACCAGCCCGGCCTTCGGTCCGGTGAGCACGCCTTCCACGGCCGCGCCTGCCGATGACATGCCGCTGGCCGACTACCTCGGCCTGCTGCGGCAGATCGCCCCGGCCGCCGAGCAGGGAGCCCGCACCTACCTCGCCGCCGCGCAACTGCGCTGCGGCCGCGCGCCGACCACGGCCGAGCTGCGGCAGGCCCTGTCTGAGGGTGACGGCCACCCGGCGCTGATGGGGCTGATTCGCGCCGCCCACCAGCAGGACAAGGCGGCGCGGGACCGGTGGATCGCACAGATCCCGTGCCCGCGGGGAGCTGCGCGATGAAGCGCACCGCCTCTTTCGCCATCGCCCTGCTGGCCGGGACCGGCCTGCCCACGCTCGCCACCGACCTCGGCACCCTGGGGCCGACCTACGAGATCGCCGAGCCCCACCTTCTTCGCATGATCGAGGAGCGCCTTCGGGACAAGGAACGCTCGGGCGAACTGGCCCGCATCGAGCAGGAGGCGCGCGCCCGCGGCACCGACATCGTCAGGAATCCCGTGCCGGTAGCCGGCGTGCGAACCACCGCCGCGCCGCGCACCTTCTACTTCAATCCCACGTACACGCTCGACCGCAACCTCCTGGGCGCCCAGGGCGAGCTGCTGTTCGCCGCGGGCACGAAGGCCAATCCGCTGGACATCGTGTCCCTCTCGCGCCACCTGCTGTTCTTCGACGCACGCGACAGCCGCCAAGTCCGCCGCGCACGCGAGCTGATGGCGCACTACCAGGGCAAGGTGAAGCCAATCCTGACCGGCGGCTCCTACCTGGATCTCATGAAGTCCTGGCGCGTCCCCGTCTACTACGACCAGCAGGGGATGCTCACGCGGCGCCTGGGCATCACACAGGTGCCCGCCCTCGTCTCGCAGGAGGGCAAGCGGCTGCGCATCGACGAAATGGAGGTAACGCAATGAAGCACCCCTGGTTCACCTCCTTGCTCCGATGGCTCGCCGGGCTGGCCCTGGCTGCAGGCGGCGCTGCCGCAGGCGCGACCACCTGCACCGGCAAGTTCCCCAACCCCATCACGGACATCTGCTGGAGCTGCATCCTGCCGCTGAGCATCGGCAGCGCCCGCATCGGCGACTTCGGTTCACAGGAAGACATCGAAAACCCCGGCAGCCCGCTTTGCACCTGCGGCGTCAACCCAGTGATCGGCCTGTCGGTCGGCTTCTGGGAGCCGGCCCGGCATGTAGAGGCGGTGCGCAAGCCCTTCTGCCTGACCTCGCTCGGCGGCATCGACCTCAATCCCGGCATCCCGGCACCGGAGGCCGCGCGGTTCACACGATCCGAGGGCGATGGCGACGGTGGCAGTTTCTACCAGGCCCATTTCTACGTAAACCCCGTCCTCTACTACCTGGAGGTGGTTACCGATTTCCCCTGCCTGGAAAAGGGCAGCTTCGACCTGGCCTACCTTACGGAGGTCGACCCGCTCTGGGCCGACGACGAACTCACGCTGATCATCAACCCGGACGCCGTGCTGTTCGCCAACCCGGTGGCCATCGCGGCCTGCGCCGCGGACTGCGTAGCGGCCTCGCTGGGCTTCGGGATCCGGGAGATGTTCTGGTGCGCCGGCTGCCAGGGCGGCCTTTATCCCATGAACGGCCATGTTCCGTACCACTTGGGCGGCGTGCGCACCGCCGCGCTGATGGCACAGCGACTGACGGCCAAGATGCACCGCGAGCTGATCGCCTGGGGCTGGCACGGCACGCCGGGCCTGTGCGGCCCGTACTTCCTGCCCGTCATGGACAAGGCCGCCTACAAGACCCAGCTCACCCACCCGATCCCGTCCACGTCGAAGGAAGTCGGCAAGTGCTGCCAGCCCTTCGGCCGCCAGACCGTCACCTGGGGCGCCGGCAAGGAGTACCCGGTACGAGGCGAGGACTTCAGCTTCATCTTGTTCAGAAAGAGGAACTGCTGTGTGGGCTACTGACCTTCTCTCGCGACACCCGACCGCCCCGGCCTTGGCGCTGGCGCTGGCGCTGCACGCGACGGCGGCAACGGCCGCCGGACCCGACATCACCGAGGCCGACCTCGAGCGCGTGCGCCGCGAGCAGCCCACCGTCACCGAGCAGGACATCGAGCAGGCGCGGCGCAGGCATCGCGCGCCGGGCGAGGCCGAGCTGAAAGCGGCACCCGTGCCGTCGGCGCCGGCCATCGAGGCCCTGCCCCAGCCGACGACGCGCACGCCGATAGACCTCGAAGCGCTGGCGCGGGGCTACGCCTCGCAGGCCGACGCGATGCAGGCCGCCGAAGGGCTGGCGCGCGGGCCGGGCCTGTTCGTCTTCGTGAGCCTGTCGATGCCACGGCCCGCCCTGCAGCGCCTGATCGACCAGGCCGCGCGCGCCCGCGCCTCGGTCATCCTACGCGGCCTCGTCAAGGGATCGCTGCGCGAAACCGTGGCGCAACTGCAGCCGCTCATCGGCACGCGCCAGGTCGCGGTGCAGATCGACCCCCCGGCATTCGACCGTTTTTCCATCGTGCGCGTGCCCAGCTTCGTGCTCGTGCGCGACGGCACGCGGCCGGTGTCCTGCGCCAGCGGCACCTGCGCGCCACCCGAGGCCTTCCTGCGCACGGCGGGCGACGTGAGTCTGGACTACGCGCTGGAGCACATGGTGCGCACCGCCCCGGCATTCCAGGGCGATGCCGCAGGTTTCCTGCAGCGGCTAAAGGAGTAGGAGCCCGCCATGCGCCCCGCCCTCGTCCTCCTCCTGCGCCGTGCCGTGGTCTGGTTCACGCTGGCCTGCTTCGTCACGACGCAGACGGCCGCGCAAACCGGACCGCATGCCGAGGGCACAGCCGCAGGCCAGGCCGCCAACCCGGTGATCCGCGGCACGATCAACGCCCCCGACGCCTCAGCGGTGGTGCCGGGCTACACCACGACGCCGCCCGAGCGCGGCTACTACGGCCAGCCCAACCTCTCGGGCCAGACCAGCGCCCGGCTCGCGGCCTGCGCGACCACCCCGAACGATCCTGTGTGCCAGGCGCTGCTGGGCGCGCGGGCCTCGGCCAACACACCGCGCGAGCCCGTCTCGCCCTACGACCCGGCTGTCCTCGACGCGCGCCGCGTGGCGGCCAACCCCTCGACGGCCCTGGAGGACATCGCGAGCTACTACAGTGGTTGCCAAGTGGACACCGTGGCCACGCCCGCGACGGAGACCCGCGTGTGCCGGCAGTACAGCGGCGCGACCGCCCAGTCGTGCGCCCGCACGCTGTCTGTGTCGATCTCGCGCACCAGCAGTTGTCCGCCGGGCGAGTGGTTCGCCCAGGCTGCCTCCGGCAGCGTCGCACTGGCCGTGCAGTGCAAGCCGGACCAGCCGGCCTCGGGGCAGCGCTTCCGGGTGACCAGTGCCGGTGTGCCGGTGGCCTTCTTCGACGTCGATGTGGGCTCGGGACTGGTGTTCCCTCAGATGGTGGCCCCCCTGCCCAACCCCGCGTGGCCGCCGGGCGGTCAGAACGGGGTCTGGGTCGTCAACAACCGCTGTGAAGGCGATGCCTGCCGGCTGACCGGCTTCATCGCGCAGGAGTACCGCCAGGTATGCACGGGCGGCGGCGGCGATGCGGGCGACATGAGCTGCACCAACGAACGCCCGTTCCTGGAGGTGTATGGCGCCTGCCCAGCGAGCACACAGAGCGGCGATCGGATCGCCCACACGACCGGCTCGGGCGGTGATGCCGGGGACATCCAGACCACCTACCTCGACGAGGGCCGCTGCTATGCCCCCAGCACCGATCCGAACGACGCGCCGGGCCAGGACGTCACGGGCACCTACTCAGCCTCTTACTGGCGGTTTAGCAGCAACCGCCCCATCGTGGGCTTCCGGCTGAACGCGTTGTACGGCCCGATCCCGCAGATGACGCTGAGCTTCGAGCGGCCCCACACCACGGTGACCGAGTCGGACCAATGGGATGACCAGTGCCCCGCACTCGACAGCGACGGCCGCTGCGCCGTCACCAGCGCGGCGCGCTGCGTCGACGGGCCGGCCACCAAGGTGATCGACGGGGCTTCGGTCACGCGCGCGTGCTGGCGCTACGAGACCTCGCTCTCCTGCCAGAACGGGACGCCCACCGACGAGTGCGCGTCAGTGGCCGCGGCAGGCTGCACGCCATCGGGAACCGTCTGCCGCCAGATGAACCCGGCCACGGGCACCTGCGAAATCGCGGAGAACACCTACAGCTGCCCGGTGGCCCCGGGCTCGGCGGTGACGGCGCGCAACTGCCCGACCGACGTCTTCTGCATCGCGGGCAGCTGCTTCAACACCACGTACACCAACGACGCCGACTTCGCGAGGGCCATGTCCTTCCTGGAAGCGGGACGCGAGGCGGGGGTCTACCTCGATACGGACAACCTCCAGGTGTTCCGGGGCGAAGCCAACCGATGCCGCGACCGCCTGCTCAACAACTGCTGCACGTCGGACGCCTCGGGCCGGGGCATGAGCAACCAGAGCCTGTTCGGGGTGGGTTCGCGACTGGTTTTCGATGTGTTGATGAATTCCGGCAACCGCGACTTCCTCTACCACGGAATGCAGGCGCTGCTGATGAGCGGCGGATTCTCAGGCAGCTTTACCACCTATGGCGTCACGGTGGCTATCAATGGCACGGCCCTGCCTGCCGGCTCGTCGGTGCTCTATGCCGGAGAGAGCGTGGTGGTGGCCTTCGACCCATGGAGCCTGGTCATCGCGATCGTCATCTACGTGGTGATGTCTGCGATCTCCTGCGACGAAGAGGAAGGCAAGCTGGCGATGAAGGAAGGCGCACGGCTGTGCCATACGGTCGGCACCTACTGCTCATCCTGCATCCGCATCCTGGGCAAATGCGTCTCCTGCATCACGCACACCACGACCAAGTGCTGCTTCAACTCGGTCCTGGCCAGGATCATCAATGAGCAGGGTCGGCTGCAGGTCGCGAAGTGGTGGGGCACGGCCGAAGCGCCGGACTGTTCGGGCTTCACGATCGCGCAGTTGCAGAGCCTGAACTTCGCGCAGATGGATCTCACCGAGTTCTACGCGTCGATCGTGCCAAACCTTCCTAGCGCAGGAGCGATGCAAGGCGGCGCCGTCGGTCGCGCGAACAACTGCTACTACGGCGAAGGAAGATGCCAATGAAGAATACCGCCACCCGCGCCAGATCCCGCTTCGCAGGTATCGTCCTGGTCCTCCTTCTCGCCACACGAGCGCATGCCGAGCCGATCCGCACGCCCGTGACCGATGCACGGCCCGTCCTGCTGGCAGCCTTGCAGTCCACGGACGGGACAGCCCACGGCGTACTCATCGGCAAAGTGGCGGATGCGATCACCCGGCATTTCCAGGCCACCTCGCCGATCTACATCGATGTGTCCACCGTGAAGCGCTACCGGGAGACGGGCTGCAGCCGGCTCAAGGTGCTCTTCTGGCAGGAGGACGTAAAGCTGCCCGACGTTGCGGTGCCGCGCAAGCAGACCATCGAATTCGGTATCAACTACTGCCTCGACGGCCTGCCGCCGAAGTCGCTGCTGTGAGGACGCCATGATGAGCTGCCCCACTTACGCGTGCCTGCGGTTGTTGCCGGTCCTGGCACTGGCAATGGCGCTGGTCACGGGCGCGGCCCAGGAAGCAGCCCCTGCCGCTGGGCAGGTCGAGCCCCGCTCCTACTGGTCCGACCGCTGGCGCGGCTGGCACTTCTACGAAGACCCTCCGCTGGAGGAGCCCGCGCCGCCACGCGCGCAGGCCGTCCCGGCAAGGCCAATCAAACCGGCAGATCCGCCCCGCCCGCCCGAGCTGGTGGAATTCGAGCGGCTGCAAAAGTCCCTCGAAGACCTGCGCAACATCGCGATCATGCGACCGACCGAGTCCAACGTGCGGCGCTACATGGAGCTGGAGATGCAGGTGGTGAACCGCGCCTCCTACTTCGCCGACGTGGCGCAGCGCGTGGCCTGGGCCACGCCCGAACTCGATCCGACATTGCAGGGCCGGCCCGTCAACGCCCAGGCGCTGGAAGTCTTCGAACGCCAGCAGCGGACCGACCGCTCCGCCTCGGTCGCCGCGCTGGGCCGCGACCACGTGCTCATCTTCTTCTACCGCAGCGACTGCCCCTACTGCCACGCCTTCGCGCCCACCCTGCAGGCATTCGAGGCGCGCCACGGCATCCAGGTCGTACCCGTGAGCGTGGACGGCGGCCCGATGCCGGGCTTCCCGCGCGCCCGCCCCAACAACGGCATCGCCACGGCTCTGCAGGTGACCCAGGTGCCGGCCGTGTTCCTGGCCCAGCCTGCCACCGGAAAGATCACCCCGATCGGCTCCGGCGTGCTCTCCGAGTCGCAGCTGCTCGAGCGCATTGCCATCGTCTCCTCGCCCACGGGCGAGGCCATGCTGCCCGGCGCGACCCAGCACCTGGCCCTGCCATAGGAGGTTTCCATGTCCCGTCCCTCCCGCCCCATCCATGCCCGCAAGGCCGTCGCGCTGGCCGCTGCCCTGGTCGTGCTATCCGCCTCGCTGCCCGCGCGCGCCGACCTCAACAGCGAGGTCAACGACATGTTCAACAACCTGGGCGCCATCGGCAACTACACCGCACCGGGAGCATTTCGCGGGCAGACCTACAACACCTACACCGGCGGCTCGCTCATGATGCGATCGCCCAACAAGGTCTATCAGCTCGCGGCGATCCAGTTTCCGAGCGTGAAGGCGGGCTGCGGCGGGATCGACGTGTTCGGCGGCTCGTTCTCGCACATCTCCGCACAGGAGTTCAAAAACCTCTTGCGCAACATCACGGCCGCGCTGCCCGGCATTGCGTTCCAGCTCGCGCTTGAGGCCGTGTCCCCACTCCTCGGGGGCCTGACCAAGTGGGCGAAGGGGCTGGAGACCTGGATCAACAATGCCCGCATCAATTCTTGCGAGACCGCGAAGGCGATCGTCAGCAGCGCGGCCGAGGCTGTGGGCTACAGCTCGCAGGAAACCTGCTCGGACCTGGCGATGGAGATGGGCCTGGAGAGCGACCGGGACGCTGCCCGCCGCCGCTGCTCGACCGACCGGCCCAGCATCCTGTCTTCCGCCCGCTCATCGGGCGATGCCAATGTGCGCAACAAGGCGCCTTTCGTGGGCAACCTGACCTGGAAGGCGCTGCAGTACACCGGCTCCTCCCTCGACGACGCGGGGCGTGAATTGATCATGAGCATGGTCGGCACCGTCATCTATTACCCCGAGGAATCGGGACGCGACCCGGAGCCGATCGCCCCGACCCTGACGTCGATCAGCCAGTTGCTCTACGGCCAGGCCGCCGGATCGGGCAACAACGTCATCCAGCACCTGCTGCGCTGCAATGACTATTCGGCCTGCGACGTCGTCTCGACCAACACCGCCTACGACCACGTGCCCTTCACGGCGCGCGTGGAGACCATGATGCGCTCGATCGCCGACCGCATCGCCACCCGCACGGCCATCCCCAACAACTCCGCCGAGGTCGGTTTCGTCAACCAGACCACCGAGCCGGTCTACAAGATGCTCTCGGTGGGCACCAGCATCCCGGGCTCGGGCCTGGCCGATAGTCTGATCGGCCAGTACCGCGACGTGATCGCGGCGGACTATGCCTATGTCTTTCTCGAAAGGAACCTGCGCCTGGGCATGGCGGCCCTGGCGAAGGACTACACGCTGCAGCAGACGCAGCGCGACCAAGCCAACCAGATCCGCCAGCGGGCCCAGGCCATCCTGCTGCTGATCTCCCAGGAAAAAAACCTCTTGTACGCGAAGGTCGGCTCCTACCGCGCTGTCGCCAGCCATCTGGAGCAGTTGGAGCGCCAATTGCGCTCGAGCATGCCCCAGCATGTGATGGACATGCTGGGCCAGCAGGCGGCCCACCTGTCGCGTTGACGCCGATGGTAGGGCACGGCCATGTGGGAGATCTACGCCTACCAGAACGCGGACAGCCTGTTCGGGGTATTCAACGCGTCCGCCGCGATTCACGCCTCCGGCGACTACGCCTCAGCCGTCGCGGCGGTGGCCTTCTGCGGCTTCGTCGCCGCGCTCATCGCCTACGCGTTTGCCCCTGAAAAGCTCCAAGGCTGGAAGTGGCTCGCCTCCGTGGTGCTGGTCTTCGGCATCCTGATCGTGCCCAAGGTCACCGTGGGCATCGTCGACAAGACCGGCGGCTCGCCGGTCAAGGTCGTGGACAACGTGCCCTTCGGGGTGGCGCTGCTGGGCAGCCTGACCAGCACCATCGGACACACCCTCACCGGGCTATTCGAGACCGCCTTCCAGGTGATCCCTGGAGCGGGGGCCTTGCCGTCGGAGCTCTCATACCAGCAGAACGGTTTGATGTTCGGCAACCGCCTCGTCAGGGAGACCGGCAACGTGGTGTTCCAGGATCCCGCCTTCCGCACGGACCTCGTGAACTTCATTCACAACTGCGCGATGTACGACCTGATCGACGGCTCGCTCGATCCGGCCACCTTCTCCGCCTCCGACGATGTCTGGCCGCTGATGGCCTCACCCAACCCTGCGCGGTTCAGCACGCTCACGGGCGCAGGCGGAGCCGTGGGCGTGGACACCTGCCCGAACGTGTACCAGAGCCTCAATGGCCGGCTGCCGGCACAGTTGCAGCGCATCCAGGGGCGCCTGGCCTTCCAGCTCAACCCGACGCTGCCCGGCACCGCGGCGGCGGCCGCGATCGCAGGCCAGATCCAGCAGGCCTACCTCAAGAACAGCATCGCCAACGCATCGGCCACCGCCGCGGACATCATCCGGCAAAACGCCATGCTCAACGCGCTGGAGGACACCGGCAAGATCGTCGGGCAGAAGGTCAACGACCCGGCCTCCATGGTGCTGGCCGTGGGGCGGGCCCAGGCCGTAGCCCAGATGAACGCTTCATGGCTGAACTACGGCAAGGTGGCCGAGCAGGCGCTGCCCGTCTTCCGCAACGTGATCGAAGCGGTGACCTACGCAATGTTCCCGCTGTTCGTGCTCCTGCTGCTGCTCACCAGCGGCCGCGAGACGATGATGGCGTTCAAGGGATATGCGTCGATCCTGATCTGGATCCAGCTCTGGCCGCCGCTGTATGCCATCCTCAACTACATGGCCTCGATCTACGCGGCCTACGACCTGGCAGCCGCGGCGGACCTGGGTACCGGCGCGAAAGCGCTGGCGCTGCAGACGGCCTCGGTGATTTACTCACGTGCGCTGTCGGGAGAGGCCATCGTCGGGTACCTGGCGATCAGCATCCCGTTCGTGGCCTGGGCCGCCTTGAAGAGGATGGAGAACTTCGGCACGGCGCTGGTGGGCGGGCTGTCGGGGCTGCAGGCCACGCTGTCGGGTTCGACCTCGGCAGCTACGGTGGGCAACACGTCGCTCGGCAACGTCTCCATGGACCAGATGCAGCTCGCGCCCAACCGCACCTCGGCCTTCATGGGCAGTTGGCAACACGACCTGAGCGGCAACACCTTCTCGTCGAACGCTCTCACGGGCAAAACGGCAGTTAGCCTGCTGCGCAACCAGGGCTACGCCTCGCGGGTCGTGTCGATGCGGGTGTCCGAACAGGACGTGCAGGACGCCAGCCGGCAGGTGGATGCCGCTCGCAGCGAGGCTGTGGCAGCCAGCAGCGAGCGCTCGTCCGTGCTGGCGGAGGCATTCACGAAAGGCGTGGCCAAACTGCGGTCGTCGCGCAATAGCAGCGGCTCCACGACGAGCAGCTTCGAGCAGTTCGGCGAGACGCTCAACCGGCTCGACCAGATCAGCAAGAGCGTGGCGGATACCACCGGCCTCACGCAATCGCAGGTTGCGCGGATTGCTCTTGGCGCATCGGGCCGCCTGGGCGTCAACACCCCCATTGCCAGCCTCAACGGCACAGCCTCAGCCGACAAGAACTACGTCTCGGGTCTATCAGCAGCCGAACAAAAAGTCCTCTCGTCAATGAACAGCGAGCAACTCGCCGAGTTCAAGCAGTTCGGCGACCGAGCCTCCCAGGACAGGAGCTTCATGAACGTCATCGCCAGCGATGCACGCGAAGCGCATGATCTTTCCGCCCGCCTTTCCTCGACCGCAGCACGGTCGGAGCGTGCAGACGCCAGCTTCGCGGAGCGAAGCGCTTTCGCGGAGCGCGTTTCGACCGCCTACGAGCGGGGCGAGACTATCGCCATCGACATCGCCCAGGATCCGCACAACCTCGCTATGTTCACCCGCTACGCCGAGCAGTACGGCGGCAACAGCGCCTCGGCGCGCGTGCTTATGGAAGCGGAACTGGCCCGGCAGTCCCTGCGCCCCCATAGCGTGTTCTCGGACGGCACTGCGGTGCCCACGGCCTTTGGGGACCTCCAGGCCCAGCACTTGCGGAACTCCGGCGATCCGGCATTGGCACCCGACCTCGCAGGGCGCCACCAATCGAATCAGGGTGACGTGCGCCGGTTCGGTGGCGGTGCCACGCCACCCGCGCCGACGGCGGGTTCGCCTTCATCGATGCGCAGCACGGTTCGGGAGGAAGGCGAACGTATCCGGGCAACCACTTCGGCCGATCAGGGAGCATTCGACCGCAAGGCACAGATCACGAGGACGCCCGACGGCACCCTGGCGTCCGAGCGCTCCCTGATGATGCAAACGGGTAAGCAGGTCAAGGAGGATGCCGCGCCGCTGATCGACGACGCGAAGGAAGCTGTCAAGAATGCCCTCAGAAAGTAGTTGGTCAGAGGTTCTTGTCCGCGTCGAGCATGTGGTTCCCATACTCGGGCCGAGGCGGCTTCATGAATTGTGGATGGCCTTCATCGCGCCAGTAGTTGGCTGCGAGATCTCGACCTGACATGCCCACGCCCGGAATCGACTCAATTTCCTCCTCGGTGTCGAGCAAGTGACGAGGCTGCTGCTTGCCAATCCGCGACAGACCGCCACCGATCGCCCCACCGAACAGTGCGCCCACGGCCATCATGACGATGCGCAGGCCCCAGTCGTCGTTGCGTGCAGGCAAGTACCCGGCACCGACGCCCAGCAGCAGGAAGAAGACAAAGATGGCTTTTCGCATAGCGCCTCCACGACTACACCCTACCAGCGATACCTCCGCCGTCAAGTCCGTCTGAAGGCCGTCATCGTCGTCGACATTCATTGCTGATGACACACGTTCTAGCATGCGCCTTCTGCGAGGATGCAATTGAGCCCAGAACCCTAGCGAGCAGTACGTCCTTCATGCGACGCAAAGGACTCCATGACTGCCCAACCTCAGGCGAGTCGATAGAGCACTGCGCCGTCTTCGTCCTCTGTCGACACGATTTCCCCACGTTGGTTGAGATAGTTCAGGTGGGCGAGCGTCTCTCCGGTCGCAAGGTTGAGGTGCATCTGCTCTGCAACAACGGACGAGCGGTACAGGGCGCGAACCAGGTCGATGACCCTCGTAGGCTGTACGAGTTGCTGCCTGACGCGGTCGGTGCCTCTCACGGTGCTCGCGCGCAGTTGCTCCAACCGTGTGTGCAGACCAGTGAAAGGTTCGTTGTGGGCAGGCAGGACCAGAGCACTCTCCGGCACGCGCTGCATCAGCCGGTCGATGGAATCGAGCCAGCCCTGCAGAGGATTCGCGTGTGGCTCGGTGGGGTACACGGAGGTATTGGAGCTGATCCTGGGAAGCACCTGATCCCCTGATATCAGCAAATTCAGTTCGTGCGAATAGAAGCACGCGTGCTCGGGAGAATGTCCCGTGCCAACGATGACTTCCCATTCCTGGTCCCCGATCCGCAGCATCTGGCCATCCGTGAGCCGAACGAAGCTGTCAGGCAGAGGATGGATCATCTTGCCGAAGTCACCGAACCGTGTGCGGTACTCATCCACCTCGATATCGCTCCATCCGGCCCTGCGATAGAAGCGAACACCATCGACCGGTGCTTCCCGCCCCGTATCGGCAAGCATCACCCGGCAGCTCAAATACTCGTCCCGTGTCATCCACAGCGCGCATTCGAAGCGACGCGTCAACCAGCCCGCCATGCCCACATGGTCGGGATGCATATGCGTCACCATCACGCGGGAGATGGGACAGCCGGCAAGTGGCCCCTGCGGCGCGAGCAACGCGAGCCAAGCGTTCCTGATATCCACACTGCGCATGCCCGTGTCCACGATCGTCCAGGCAGAACCATCTCTCAATGCCCAGAGGTTGATGTGATCCAGGGAAAACGGCAGCGGCATGCGAAGCCACAGCACACCTGGCTTGATTTCCGTGGCCTGGCCGGGGAGCGGAAGATCTGGGAACGGATACGACAGTGCTGGGGCTGCGTCAGTCATGATGCTCAATTTACACCGCGTTGGTTGTCCTTCCGGTATTTTCCTTCACGAGCCTTCGCAGCACCTTGCCGACATACGACAGGGGCATTTCCTGCACGATGGCCCCAGTCTTCGGCGCCTTGTAGCCCAGGTTCTGTTTGCTGAAGGTCATGAACCATCTTGTCAATGCCCTTCCATGAGTCCCCGCCGCTTTGACGGGAGTGTCAGCTCCAACGGCGATAGTCAACGAGAGTTGCCTACGGCTACGACCTGGCCCCCACCGCAGATCTGAGGAGTGGCGCGAAGGCACCGGCACCGCATACGGCCTCGGTGATCTATTCCTGCACACTATCGAGTGAGACGATAGTGAGGTACCTCGCAATCAGCATTCCCTCCGTGGCCTGGGCCGCCTTGAATAGGATGGAGAACTTCGGCACGGCGCTGGTGGGCAGGCTGTCGGGCTCGACAGCAGGCTCCACCAGCGGTGATCATGATGTCCTTTTCACGCGTTGAGCAGAGTTGCCTGGCCCAGACACTCACAGAACTGGCCCCAGACGCACGAAAGCTCTCTCTACGCCGAACAACGCACCACCGACACCTGCTACCCATACATGTTTTCAGTAAAATCGATGCGCTTGATCTAGCCACAGATGGGATGACGCTCCACCCAGCTTCAACCGAGCGCAATCAATCGCATGCTTGGTGATGGGTTCATAGGTGGGTTCGCGTCGGGGCCACGTCCATGAGATCGTTGAGAATCAACCATTTAGATGCTCTTGTCGAGCTTCAGGTGCAGAACATCGAATGATGCTCCGATTTTTATAGCATATAGCGCTTATTTTTATGGACTATCCTGGAAATCTCTTCGTAGTCGCGGCACCCAGCGGCGCGGGCAAATCCAGCCTGGTGAAGGCCCTGCTGGAACTGGACTCCCAGGTGCACTCCTCCATCTCGCACACCACCCGGGCACCCCGGGGCCAGGAAAAGCACGGTCGGGAGTACTTCTTCGCCTCGGAGTCGGAGTTCGACGCCATGGTGGCCTCCAACGCTTTCGTGGAATGGGCCAACGTGCATGGCAGGCGCTACGGCACCTCCAAGAAGGCCATCGAGGAGCGCATTGCCCAGGGCAACGACGTGGTCCTGGAAATCGACTTCCAGGGCGCCTTGCAGATCAAGCAGGTTTTTGCCAATGCGGTGCTCATCTTCATCTTGCCCCCCAGCTGGGAAGAGCTGCGCTCACGCCTGGAACGCCGGGGCGAGGATTCGCCCGAAGTGATCGAAGTGCGCCTCAAGAATGCGGCCCAGGAGATGGCGCAAGTGCATAAATTCGACTTCGTTATAATCAACGAGTTGTTTGAGCGCGCGCTTTTCGACATGAAAACCATCGTCCACGCCCAGCGACTCAAGTACGCGGCCCAGCGCCGTGCCCGCGCCGAGACCTTCGTGTCGCTCAACATTTCCTGAATATCCGGAGTATCCATGGCCCGCATCACCGTCGAAGACTGCCTTGAGCAGATCCCCAACCGTTTCCAGCTCGTCCTGGCGGCCACCTACCGCGCACGCATGCTCAGCCACGGGCATGCCCCCCGCATCGAAAGCCGCAACAAGCCCGCCGTGACCGCCCTGCGCGAGATTGCCGCTGGCAAGGTGGGTCTGGAAATGCTCAAGAAGGTCCCCGGCTGACGCTCTGCCAGCCAGCGACCCCAGAAAGAAGCACCGCACAGCGGTGCTTTTTTTATGGATCAAGAATGCCCTGCACAGTCACGCTACATTAAAGGGATGAATGCGGTGCCGAACCATCTTCCTGTAGCCGAGCCTCGACCTGGTGAGCGCCCGCCGTTGCCGGATGCCAGCGCCGCTGCCGCCAATGCGGCGGCTGCGAGCTTCGCCGCACTCATGGACAACCTGGACTACCTCGACAGCACCAGCGTTGAGCTGGTCCGGCAGGCCTACCGCTTCGCCGATGAAGCGCACCTGGGCCAGTTGCGCAACAGTGGCGAGCCCTACATCACGCACCCCATTGCCGTGGCGGCCCAGTGCGCCACCTGGAAGCTCGATGCACAGGCACTCATGGCAGCTTTGCTGCACGATGCCATGGAGGATTGTGGCGTCACCAAGTCCGACCTGATAGACCGCTTTGGCGCACCGGTGGCCGAGCTGGTCGATGGCCTTACCAAGCTCGACAAGCTGCAGTTCGACACGCGCGAAGAAAACCAGGCTGAATCCTTCCGCAAGATGCTGCTGGCCATGGCGCGCGATGTGCGGGTCATTCTGATCAAGCTGGCGGACCGCACGCACAACATGCGCACGCTGTCGGACATGCCACGCAGCAAATGGGGACGCATTTCTTCCGAAACCCTCGAAATCTACGCGCCCATCGCACACCGGCTGGGCCTGAACCAGACCTACCGCGAACTGCAGGATCTGGCCTTCCGCCACCTGCACCCCTGGCGTTATGCCACCCTGGCCAAGGCGGTGGGCAAAGCCCGCAACCGTCGCCGTGATCTGGTGCAGAAAGTCCAGGCCGATGTGGATGCGGCCTTTGCGCGCATCGGCATGCCGGTGCGTCTGGCCGGGCGTGAAAAAACCCTTTATGCCATCTACCAGAAGATGACGCTCAAGCACCTGAGCTTTGCCCAGGTGACCGACATCTATGGCTTCCGCGTGATTGTGCCGAGCATCACGGACTGCTACACCGCCCTGGGCATCCTTCACCAGATGTACAAGCCGGTGCCGGGCAAGTTCAAGGACCACATCGCAATTGCCAAGCTCAACGGCTACCAATCGCTGCACACCACGCTGGTCGGTCCGTCGGGCGTGAACATCGAATTCCAGATGCGCACCGAAGAGATGCATCTGATTGCCGAAGCGGGCGTCGCCGCCCACTGGCTTTACAAAGCCCAGGATGCCGACGGTGCCACAGCGGAGCGCCTGGGCACCAAATGGCTGCAGTCGCTGCTCGACATCCAGAATGAAACCCGTGACGCCGCCGAGTTCTGGGACCATGTCAAGGTCGATCTGTTCCCCGACGCGGTCTATGTTTTCACCCCCAAGAGCCAGATCATGGCCCTGCCACGCGGCGCCACCGTGGTCGATTTCGCCTACGCCATTCACAGCAACATTGGCAACCACACATCCGGTGCCAAGATCAATAACGAGCAGGTTCCACTACGTACGGAGTTGAAGAACGGTGACGTGGTGGAGATCATCACCACCCCGACCGCCACGCCCAATCCGGCGTGGCTGGGGTTTGTGCGCTCCGGACGTGCGCGCTCGAAGATTCGCCATCACCTCAAGACGCTGGCACAGACCGAATCCGAAAGCTTGGGCGAAAAACTGCTGACACAGGCGCTGCGCGCTGAAGGCCTGGAGCAGCTCCCGGAGTCGGATGACGCCACGCAAACCATCTGGGAAAAGCTGCTGCGCTTTACAGGGAACCGTTCACGCAGCGAACTCATGACCGACATCGGACTGGGCAAGCGCATTGCGACCATTGTGGCCAAGCGATTGATGGTGCTGATGTCGGAACATGGACACCGGCCCGATGCGCTGCTCATGACCCGGGAGAGATACACCTCCCATGAAACGGTATCGCAGGGCGGAGTCACCCTCGACGGAAGTGAAGGCGCATCCATCAAATACGCCCACTGCTGCCGCCCCATTCCTGGTGACAGCATCGTGGGTTATCTCGGTCGGGGAGAAGGGTTGGTCGTACATGCCACTGCATGCGCCATCGCAAATCGCCTGCAGAACAAGGACAGTGAGCGCTTCATCACCGTGGATTGGGCAGAAGAGCCCACGCGCATGTTCGAGACACGCATCATTGTGACGGTGAACAACGGCAAGGGCGTTCTTGCCCGTGTGGCAGCCGACCTGGCGCGGTCTGAAGCCGACATCACCCATGTGGATATGGATGACGAAACAGCGCTCGACACCATCGACCTGCGGTTCATCATTGCCGTGCGCGATCAGACACACCTGGAATCCGCACTGCGCAACCTGCGGCGCACCCCCGCCGTCCTGCGGGCGATTCGGTCATTGCCCCAAGGCCAATAGGCCCGTGAAGCGATCGGCTCAGGCCGGGCGGGCAGCGGGGTACACGACCTCCAGAACCTCCAGCGTCCTGGCGCCCGAAGGCGTCGGCAGCGGCACTTCATCCCCCACCCTCGCTTTGAGCAAGGCCCTGGCAACCGGCGAAATCCAGCTCACCTGCCCCAGACTGCTGTCGGCCTCGTCAATCCCCATGATGGTGACTGTCCTGGTCACATCCTGATCATCCACATAGGTCACCGTGGCACCAAAGTACACCTGATCGCTGCCTGCATGGAGCGATGGGTTCACGATCTCGGCAATCTCCAGGCGCTTGGTCAGGAACCGGATGCGCCGGTCAATTTCGCGCAGGCGCTTTTTACCGTAAAGGTAGTCCCCATTTTCAGAGCGGTCCCCATTGCTGGCCGCCCAATGAACGATCTCGACCACCTTGGGACGCTCGTTGTCGATCAAGTCCAGCAGCTCTGTGCGCAGCCGTGCGTATCCTTCAGGGGTGATGTAGTTCTTGCCTCCGGCCGGAATCGGCGGCAAACCCAGATCATCGTCCTCGTCAGACTCGGTTTCCTTGGTAAAGGCTTTGCTCATGACAGATCGACCCCATCCGCCACCATTGGCGTAAAAAGGAAAAAGCCCTGAAACCTTGCGATTTCAGGGCTTACCTGTTGGTGCGGCTGGCAGGAATCGAACCCACGACCCCTTGGTTCGTAGCCAAGTACTCTATCCAGCTGAGCTACAGCCGCTAAGCCTCATATTATAGCAGAAGTTTTCAGGTTCCTAAAAATTTCTACCGAGACAGTTTTGCGAACATCACATTCACCACCACCGCCCGAAGCAAGCGCTTATTGTAAATCACCCAAACACTGGTTTTCTGCTGGAGCCCACTTTTTTGTCTGCTCTTTTCGCAAAAGGGTTCCTGTCTGTCAAGACTTCGGGTGGCCGTGCACTGCGCCCGTACGGCCAGCGCCGGGCACGCCATTGCCACTCAGCGTGCACGCAGCGACAAAAGAAAAAGCCCGCTATGGAATGGATAGCGGGCTTCCTTGTCTGGCTTGGTAGGGCGTGGCGGACTTGAACCGACGACCAAAGGATTATGAGTCCTCTGCTCTAACCAACTGAGCTAACGCCCCAGCATCTGCGCAGCTACTGCAACGCAGGGCCTTATTGTAGGGGCTTACTTGTGGTGACTCAGTGCGTTGGAAACCAGTCTGGAGGTGATATCCACGATCTGGATCATCCTGTCGTAAGGCATGCGCATGGGACCGATCACCCCCAAAGTACCGACCACCTGACCATCCACCTCGTAGGGCGCACTGACGACCGACAACTCCTCGAAGGGTACGACCTGGCTTTCTCCGCCAATGAAAATACGCACGCCTTCCGCCTGACTCGATACATCAAGCAAGCGAAGGATCTGGGTTTTTTGTTCAAACAGATCAAAAGCGCGGCGCAGATTGCCCATGTCCTTGGAGAAATCGCTGACAGCCAGCAGATTGCGCTCACCGGAGATCACCACTTCTTCCTGCGCCTGCGAAAGTGCTTCGGAACTGACGTTGACGGCAGCCTGCATCAGTGCGGCGATCTCGCCCTGAAGCGTCTCCACTTCCGTCTTAATGCGCTCACGCACTTTCTCCATCGCCATCCCTGCATAGTGGGCGTTGAGGAAGTTGGCTGTCTCGATCAACTGCGTCTGGGTGAAATCGTTCTCGGCAAAGATCACCCGGTTTTGCACATCGCCATCTGGCGACACAATGATGACCAGAAACCTGCGCTCGGACAGTCGCAGGAACTCGATATGGCGAAACACCGACGTCCGCCGCGGAGCCATGACCACCCCGACAAACTGGGACAGACTGGAAAGCAGGTGAGCCGCGTTGGCAATCACCTTCTGCGGTTGTTCGGGTGCCAATGCATGGGAGGTGAACTGCTCACGCTGCACGGTGAGCATGGTGTCCACAAAAAGCCGATAGCCCTTGGCTGTCGGAATGCGCCCCGCAGAGGTGTGCGGGCTTGCGATCAGCCCCAACTCCTCCAGATCTGCCATGACGTTGCGAATGGTGGCCGGAGACAATTCCAGCCCTGACGCACGCGACAAGGTCCGCGAGCCCACTGGTTGCCCGTCGTCTATGTAACGCTCTACCAGCGCTTTGAGCAACAACTTGGCACGGTCATCAAGCATGTCATGATTTTAATGATGTAATTTCACCATGACACCCCATTTCCGCCATGTTGCATTGATTGGCAAGTACCAATATTCGGTATCGGGCTCCGGGGCTGCCGGGTCTCGGCAGGTTCTCGAGGATATTGCCCAGTTCCTGATGGCCCAGGGTTGCGAAGTATCCATGGAGGCCCATACTGCGGCCACAGCAGAAATGACGCAGTACCAAGCGCTGGACGCTGATGCAATTGGCGTGCAATGCGATCTCGGTCTGGTGGTGGGCGGTGATGGAACGATGCTGAGCATCGGTCGGCGGCTGGCCCGCTACGGGACACCCCTGATAGGCATCAATCAGGGGCGCCTGGGTTTCGTGACCGACATTCCCCTGGAAAACTACCAAGCCACCCTCACGCCGATGTTGCATGGCGAGTATGAGGAAGACCATCGCCCCCTGATGCATGCGCGAGTGGAGCGTGAGGGGTATACCGTTTTTGATGCTTTCGCAATGAACGATGTGGTCGTCAACCGTGGTGCCACCTCCGGGATGGTGGAACTGCGGGTTGAGGTTGATGGTCATTTCGTTGCCAACCAGCGTGCGGATGGACTCATCATTGCATCACCCACCGGATCGACGGCCTATGCACTGTCTGCGGGAGGACCCATGCTTCATCCATCCATCCCCGGGTGGGTTTTGGTACCCATCGCCCCTCACACACTCTCCAACCGCCCCATTGTTTTGGCCGATATTGCAGAGATCGCCATTGAACTCGTCAGCGGGCGTGATGCCAGTGCCAACTTCGATATGCAGTCACTCGCATCGCTGCTGCATGGTGATCGAATCCTCGTGCGCCGTTCAGAATACTGTGTCCGCTTTCTGCATCCCAGGGGCTGGAATTACTTTGATACCTTGCGCAGAAAACTCCGCTGGAACGAAGGAGGATCCTGAGGATGGCGCTGAAACGGATCGCACTGCGTGATTTTGTGATCGTGCAGGCTCTCGAACTGGATCTGAACAGTGGTTTCACAGCACTGACGGGGGAAACGGGTGCCGGCAAGTCCATCTTGATCGAGGCGTTACAGCTTGCCCTAGGTGCGCGAGCGGACGCCGCATTCGTCCGGGAAGGCGCACAACGCGCTGATATCTGTGCGGAATTTGACTGCCCCCACACCATGCTTGGCTGGCTGGAAGAAGCAGGGTTTGAACAGGATGGCGTATTGCTCTTGCGCCGCACCATTGATGTGCAGGGCAAAAGCCGGGCCTGGGTCAATGGTTCGCCAGCGACCGCCACCCAATTGCGATTCATCGGCGAACAGCTGCTCGATATCCATGGGCAGCATGCATGGCAAAGCCTGATGCGTGCAGATGCCGTGCGCACGCTGCTTGATGCCTATGCAGGCACCTCGGCATTGGCGGTCAATGCGTGCTGGACACAATGGCGGGCTGCGCAAGGCAAGATCGAACAGGCCCGCGCAGCACAAAGCACCCTTCAGCGTGAGCGTGAACGATTGCAATGGCAGATTGCCGAACTCGAAAAACTCGCTCCTGGCGAGGACGAGTGGCAAACACTCAACGCCCTGCACACGCGCCTGACCCATGCACAAACACTGCAGGAAACGGTGCAGGCGGCCATCGCCGTACTGGATGGCGATGAAATCGGCGCACGCACAGGCATTGCCCGCGCGCATGACCTGCTCTCCGGCCACGAACACCTGGAGCCGGCTTTCAAGGATCTGGCCGATTCACTCGCATCCAGTCTGGCGCAGACCGATGACGCGGTGCGTGGCCTGCATGCCTACCTGCGCCATGCGGAGCTGGACCCGGAGCGCCTTGCAGAGCTGGATGCCCGGGTCACTCTCTGGATCAGCCTGGCGCGACGCTACAAGCGCCCCCCTGCCGAGCTGCCGACTCTGCTGCAATCATGGAAATCCGAGCTCCAGCAACTGGATGCAGCCACCGACCTCACGACACTGCAAGAAGAGGTGAAACGACTCGCCTCCGCCTACCAGGAGGCCGCACGCACGTTGTCGCAGTTGCGTGCCAAAGCAGCTCCGAAGCTATCCCGCACCATCACGGCGGCTATGCAGGGCTTGGGGATGCCGGGCGGTCAGTTCGCAGTGTCCATCGACAAGGCTCCTGAGGCAGGCGCCTACGGGATCGACGATATCGGCTTCCTGGTATCAGGCAATCCGGGCATGGCTCCCCGGCCCATCGGCAAAGTGGCATCGGGCGGTGAGCTTTCGCGCATTTCCCTCGCCATTGCGGTGGCCACCAGTGCACTGGGTACCGCAGGCACGCTGATTTTTGATGAAGTGGACGCAGGAGTCGGTGGCGCTGTGGCCAGCAGTGTGGGCCGTTTGATGCAGCAACTGGGGCGAGCCCGCCAAGTGCTGGCGGTAACGCACCTTCCTCAAGTGGCCGCCTATGCCGACCACCACCTTGTCGTTTCGAAAACCCGAGGAAACGCCACCACCAGCAGCGTGGTCGCCGTCCACGCCGAATCGCGTGTTGCCGAGGTGGCGCGCATGCTGGGCGGCGAAAACATTTCTCCCCATTCTCTGGCGCATGCACGCGAAATGCTCGAAACTGCCCAACCCCCCGCGTCCTCGGGAGCCTGATGCATGAATCCGGAGATCGTCCTCATCACCGGCATGTCCGGTTCCGGCAAATCGGTGGCTCTGCGGGCCTTGGAAGATGCAGGTTATTACTGCATTGACAACCTGCCTCCCGAGCTGCTGGTCGCATTTGTTGCGCTGGAACACAAACACCACGGCCACCGCCTGGCCATTGCGATGGACGTGCGCAGCGCCACCTCGCTACCCCAGGTGCCGCACAAACTGGCAGAGTTGCGGGATCAGGGATGTACAGTGCATTCGTTATTTCTGGATGCCACCACCGACACTCTTGTCCGTCGCTTTTCGGAAACCCGGCGACGCCACCCACTGTTCCATGGAGAACTCAATGAGGGCCAGCGTGCGCTGGTCCAGGTGATCGAACTGGAGCGGGAGTTGCTGGCCGAGTTGCGGGAGCAGGCACACGTCATTGACACCAGCAATATCCGCGCATCCCAGCTGCAGGGGTATATCAAGAGCCTGATCTCGACCACATCAGACCAGCTCTCGCTGGTGTTTCAGTCCTTCGCATTCAAGCGAGGAATTCCGGTGGATGCAGATTTCGTCTTTGATGTCCGCATGCTCCCCAATCCCCACTATGAGACCGACTTGCGTGATCTCACGGGGCTCGATCCTGAAGTGGTGGATTTTTTGCAGCAGCAGCCCGACGTGGCGCTCATGCAGAAGCATATTGAAACTTTCCTGTCCCACTGGCTTGTAGCCATGGCCCAGAATCACCGCAGCTATGTCACTGTCGCCATTGGCTGTACTGGAGGGCAGCACCGCTCTGTGTATCTGGTCGAACGTCTGACGGAGATTTTCGGTCCAAAATGGTCCACGCTGCGTCGCCATCGCGAACTGGATGGTCGCTGAGACGCTGCGCTCTGTCTTGACCGATTACGCCACTTCTTCGAGCAGCTTGCGAACAGGGGCTGGCAAGCCCAGCTGTTGCCATTGAGCACGCTCAAACCAGCCTCCATCCTCTTCGGAAAGCAGCGGAAGTCGGGTCGCACCCACCTGCACAGGATGCAGATGGAGATCACGGTGCGTCAATACATGAAGCACCGCAGGCATTTCAAGAATGCCGGGCACCATCTCTTGAGGAATGCGATCCATCAAGGCCTGGCGCTCCGGGAACACAGGAAGGCAATGCAGACCTGCCCAGATTCCTCTGGATGGGCGTCGGTGCAACCACACTCGCTCCGTGGAATCGCGCTGAATCAGCAACCACCATGATTCGGATTTGCGCAATACCTTTCGAGTCTTGAATGGGTAATTTTCAGGATCACCCTGCAGGCCCGCCTTGCAGCAGGAGTGCAGCGGACATTGCCCGCACTGCGGCTTGCGCGGCAGACAAACCATGGCGCCCAGATCCATCATTCCTTGTGTATATCGCGGCATGGAATGATGCAAATCGATCTGCGGCAACAGTGTGGACGCCAGCTCCCAGAGCTTGCGCTCATTGGCCGCTATCGCAAGATCGTCCCCAAACCCCAGGAGTCGGGTAAGAACACGGCGCACGTTCGCATCAAGGATGGGCGCACGCTCACCAAAGCAGAAAGCCGCGATCGCCCCGGCAGTGGAGCGCCCGATCCCCGGCAGCGTCGCGAGCGTCTGTGCAGAACTGGGGAAGGACCCGCCATGTTCAGCGACGATCTGCTGTGCGCACCGATGAAGATTGCGCGCACGGCTGTAGTAACCCAGCCCGCTCCACAGCGCCAGAACCTCATCCGGAGAGGCCTTCGCCAGTGAAGAGACATCCGGAAACCGCTCCAGGAAACGTACGTAGTAGTCCAGCACCGTTCCCACCTGCGTCTGCTGGAGCATGATTTCGGAGAGCCAGACTCGATAGGGATCTCGCGTCTGCTGCCAGGGCAAATGGCTGCGCCCGTGCAATTGCTGCCAACGCACCACCCGCGTGGCCACCGCGCTTTCACACTCCGTCATGCCGGAGCAAAAACATCGTGATGCTCGGTATCGGTCGCATCGGCGGACAGGCACATCAATTGCTCTGTCAGCTGCTGAAGGCGCTGATCGAGGCGTTCCAAAGCCACTTCACCCTCTTCGATTTCGGCAATCCGATCCTCCAGCCCGCTGGCCGCCTGCTGAATACGATCCACCGCTTCAATTCGGCGAGAAAAGCTGCGTTTGCGCTCCCGCAACTGGGCATCGAGCTGCGCCGTGGCCGACTTGCTCCAGAGTTCAAGATCATTCGCAGCAGACTCGAACACGGCACGCAATCGCATGGAAAGCGCCCGCCCCAAACGCTCTGCAAACTCCGGCTGCACCAGCTTGAGAGCGTTGCCCACGCTGAGATACTGGAGGTGACTCTGCTCGATGCGATCCAGATCGAGCGCAAATGGATCCAGTTGCGGTACCGCAGGCACCTGGAGCGAAAACCCGAACTCGGCATTCAATTGCCGGAAGGTTCCTTCAAGCATGGCGTGAATTTCAGTAGCTGAGGCCTGAGCCATGTCCAGCGTGGACTTGAGACCTTTGAACGCCTCGGCATACTGCTTGCGCACACCCAGTTTGAGCCCTTTTTGTTGGAGCGCACCCACCAGATCGGTCAACTGTTCCTTGAGTGCCTTGGTTCCGAGCTGCTGAAACACGTCACGCAACAGTTTCAGATGGACCGCACGCACCGCATGGATCTTGGTGGCACTCAGATCGAACTCACGCTGTTCGTGCTCTATCCGGTTGCGCATCGAGCCGATGACCGCCGCATTTTTGCCACGCAGGCTTCGCAACTCCAGCATCTGGTCATCCAGATCCCGTCGTCGGATATTGAGCACCCGCGAGGTTTCTGCACGCAACCCTGCAATGCCGGCACCGATGGCAGAACGCAGGATGGCCTGCCGCTGCCCCATGATTCCTTTGGCCAAGGCCTCTTCCAGCACCGGCAGGCCGCTGGCTTCAAGCATGACGTCATCACAGGCGATTTTGGCCACCAGGCCCTTTTGCGCGGACACAGGCACCACCTGGTCCAGCCGGACCCCCAGCATTTCTGCCGATGTCTGGCATTGCCGTTCAAGTTGCTCCTGGATCTGCTGGGGCGAATTCAGTGTGTCCCACAGGGTGTCGATCTTGTTGAGAACGACCAGCCGGGCTTCGGTGCTTTCTGGCGTAGAAACAAGGTGCTCGCGCCAGATGGAGAGGTCCGAACGCGTCACACCCGTATCAGCCCCCAGGATGAAAACAACGGCATGCGCCTGCGGAATCAGGTTGACCGTCAACTCAGGCTCGGCACCCACGGCATTGAGGCCCGGGGTATCGAGGATCACCAGCCCCTGCTTGAGCAAAGGGTGCGGCATATTGATCAGGGCATGGCGCCACATGGGAACCTCCACCATGCCCTGAGCATCCTGCGATGGATTCTCATCCGGCAGTTCGTCATGCCAAAAGCCCATCGCCCGCGCATCATCCACGCTGACACGACTGACCTGCGCGACTTTCTCTAGCGCTTTGGCGATCTGTCCTGCATCGTGAATGTCCAGGGCGACCTCTACCCAGCGATCAGGCTTGAGCCTCCATTCCGCCAGACTCTTGAGCTGCAAGCGGGTGTCAATAGGAAGCAAACGCAAACAGGGAGCCACCGAAGGGTCATAACCCAGTTCGGTGGGGCACATGGTGGTCCGACCTGCGCTGGCAGGCATGATCCTGCGGCCGTAGTCGGCAAAAAAGATGGCGTTGATCAGCTCGGATTTGCCACGCGAGAACTCTGCCACGAACGCCACCATGACCTTGTCGGTCCGGACCTGATCCTCCAGACGCTGCAAACGCTCCTGGACCGCAGCATCCATGAGCTCGTGGGTCGTCATCCAGTCGCCCAACTGCTTCAGTTGTCGGGCAAACTCACGTCTCCACGCCCCGTGCTGCTCAAACTGCTCGTTGAATGATGGTCCCACGTTGCTCCCGGAGTTCAAAGGACGGCCTGCCCACGGACAGGCACAAAATATAGCATCGCAAGCCCGAAAGACGGTATTTGCCCGGTCAATCGTGGTTTGAAAACCTCAGGCTCGCTGACACCGGGGACAAAAATAGCTGCTGCGCTGCCCCTGGCGCACCATGCGCACGGCAGTACCGCAAGTATGACAGGGGGCCCCCTCCCTGCCATAGACACGGGCCTCGCTCTGGAAATGCCCCACACTGCCGTCGGCACTGGAGAAATTGCGCAACGTGCTGCCGCCCCGCTGCACCGCCAGTTCAAGCACCTGCCGAATGGCGGCATACAGCCTGCGGGCCCGTACGGGGCCAATGCGTGAAGATTCCATGGTGGGACGGATTCCCGCGAGAAACAGAGCCTCCGAGGCATAGATGTTTCCAACCCCCACCACCAGGCGCCCGGCCAGCAGAACCTGCTTGATCGGAGCCCGGCTTGAACGCAACCCGGAGAAAAAGGCGTCCCACCGGAAATCGTCAGACAGCGGCTCCATCCCCAACTTGCCCAGCAAGCGATGCATCACAGGGTCGCCGTTGCCGTAGGCATACACCACGGCACCAAAACGACGTGGGTCGTGCAGGCGCAAAACCCCGGCGGAAGTCACCATGTCAAAGTGATCGTGAGGCCCCATGGCTGCGTGCGCCTGCATGAAACGCAGGCTCCCGGACATCCCGAGGTGCACCAACAGCAGTCCTTCATCGAGATCGAGCAGTAGATATTTCCCGCGTCTGCGCACTCCCGCGACAACACGGCCGACAAGGTCGACCGGATCACACCCCAAAGGCCAACGCAGAGGCTTGCCAAGTGCAACCGACAAAACACGCGCGCCAGAGATGGCCTGAGCGAAACTGCGGCGTGTCACCTCAACCTCGGGCAACTCAGGCATGGACAGCGACTCGGTCGGGGTTTGTGGGCATGGATTATTATGGCCCGATGGTCCATTTCTTTCGACTCCTGGCGGCAACGCTGGCCACCGTTCTGGCGACCGGCACCCCGACTGCATGGGCCCAGCCCTCCTCAGGAACAGGCAGCAGCCAGAACAATGAACTCAAACCGTCGGCCGCACTTCTGGATGCCACCCTTTTCTACGAAATATTGATTGGTGAAATCCTGGCCCGAGGCGGCGACCCAGGAACAGGTTACGCCCTCATGCTGGAGGCCGCACGCCGCAGCAATGACGAAAGGCTTTACCAGCGCGCCACCGACATCGCCCTGCAGTCCCGCTCTGGAGAATCTGCGCTCGTGGCGGCTCAGGCCTGGAAGGGTGCCTGGCCGACGTCCCGCGAAGCGAACCGCTACGTTCTTCAAATCCTCATCGCGCTCAACCGTATCGAGGAAACCGCCGCCCCCCTCAAGCAGGAACTGGAAACAGCGCCCGCCCCCGGCAAGGCCGCATCCCTGCTGGCGTTGCCACAGCTGTACCGCAGAGCCTCCGACAAGACACTGGCAGCGACTGTGGTGGAAAAGGCACTGGTCAACGACCTGGCAGATCCGTCCGCCGGCGCGGCGGCCTGGACGGCCGTCGGGCGCATGCGATTGATGGCGGACAACAAATCCGGCGCCCTGGACGCGGCCCGCCGGGGCCAGAGCCTGGATCCGCTCAGCGACGGTCCGGCTGTATTGGCTCTGGAACTGATGGAAGGGGGCACGACCGATGCCGAGCCCCTGCTGCGCAGATACCTGGAGGGCAAGCCAACGCCGGAGTTGCGCATGGCGTATGCGCGTCTGCTGCTCGAGCTGCAGCGCTATACCGAAGCGCGACAGCAAGTGCAGATCGTCACCCAGGACAAGCCCGACTTGATCCAGGCATGGCTGGTGCAAGCCGCACTCCAGTTTCAGGACGGCAGCCTGGACGCTGCCGAGGCCTCCCTTCAACGCTTTACCGCACTGGCCGAATCGACCACTGACAGCGAGTCCAATCGCGTCAGCATGACGCCCGCCTATCTGCTGCATGCGCAGATCGCCGAAAAACGCGGAGACTTTGCCAGCGCTGAGAACTGGCTGAGCCGCATCGAAAACGAAAAAGACCTGTTCAGTGCGCAGACCCGCAGGGCATCGCTGCTGGCACGTCAAGGCAAGCTCACCCAGGCACGAGCGCTCCTGCGCAGCATGCCTGCCGCCACGGATGAGGCCCGCCGCATGATCATGCTAGCCGAAGTGCAATTGCTGCGCGATGCACGCGCATTCGACGAAGCCTACACACTGCAAGAAAAGGTGGTGGCACAGACGCCCGATGACGACGACCTAGTATACGAACTGGCCATGCTGGCAGACAAAACAGGGCGGCACGAAGTCATGGAGCGCCTGCTGCGCCAGATCATGCAGCGCAAGCCAGGTTACCACCATGCCTACAACGCGCTGGGCTACTCGTTCGCAGAGCGTGGCATACGCCTGGCGGAAGCCCGGGAACTGGTGCTGAAGGCACTGAGCCATGCGCCCGACGACCCGTTCATCACCGACAGCCTGGGCTGGGTGGAGTTTCGCCTTGGCAACCTGGAGCAAGCACGTCGTCTGCTTGAAACGGCATACAAGATCCGCCCCGATGCAGAGATTGCAGCCCATCTCGGTGAAGTGCTCTGGAGCATGGGTGAAAAAGATCGCGCCATGGCCATCTGGAAAGAAAGCGCACGGCTCAATGCCGACAATGAAACCCTGCGGGAAACGCTCAAACGCCTTGGGGTCTCCCTCTGATGCCCGAGTTCGGCTTGAACCGCTTGCGTGGTGGCGGCGTCGCACGCCAGGCCCTGCTGCGCACCGTATTCCTCTGGCTCCTCATGCCGCTCCTATGGGGGCTGGCAGGATGTGCACAGCTCCCGTCCCTTCCTGCACCGCATGCCGATGGGGGCCACTGGAGCGGCAGGCTGGCTCTTCAGGTTGAAGACCAGGCGGCACAATCCTTCTCTGCCAGTTTCGAGCTGCAAGGCAGCCCCGCCCGAGGCGAGCTGGTGTTGCTCAGCCCACTGGGCAATGTGCTGGCCCGTCTGCATTGGGAACCGGGCCGTGCGACGCTCGTTGCCGGCAACGAAACTCAAACATCGGATTCGCTCGACGCACTCCTGCGGCAGTCCACCGGCACGCATTTGCCGATCACCGCCCTCTTTGACTGGCTCAACGGCACCCTTGCGAATGCAGACGGCTGGCAAGCCGACCTGAGCAGTCTGGACCAGGGTCGGCTGACTGCCATACGCCACACGCCAGCGCCCCGCGCCACGTTGCGCATTGCCCTGGACCGCTGACACGCCGCGCCATGCAAACCCTCTACGATGTTCCTGCGCCCGCCAAGCTGAACCTGTTCCTGCACATCACAGGCCGCAGAGCCGATGGCTACCATCTGCTGCAGTCGGTGTTCATGCTCATCGACTGGTGCGACACCCTGCACTTCGAATTGCGCCCGGACGGACATATCAGCCGCGAGGACCTGGGCTCACCCCTTCCTGCCGACGACCTGTCCGTGCGAGCAGCGCGCGCACTGCAGCAAGCCACGGGCTGTCCGCAGGGAGCGCACATCGGTGTACTCAAGCGCATCCCCGCACAGGCCGGCATGGGAGGAGGCTCGTCGGATGCCGCCACCGTGCTGCTGGCACTCAATCGCATGTGGAACCTTCGGCTGACCGTACCTGAACTGCAGCGTATTGCCGTGACGCTGGGTGCGGATGTGCCCTTCTTCCTGTGCGGACACAATGCCTGGGTCGAGGGCATTGGCGAGATCATCCGGCCCCTCACGGGTTCAAGACAACTACCCAAAGGGCGCTTTGCCGTGGTCAAACCCGAGGCCGGGTTGGACACACGCGAAATTTTTTCATCGGCTGCTTTGAAACGCGATTCTGATAGTGCTACAATCTTAGGCTTTGCTGCAACACACTATGACTTCGGTCAAAATGACTTGCAGAACGTCGCTCAAGCACTGTGCCCTGATGTGAAAAAAGCCATCGAATGGCTCGAAACACTCGGATTGCATGGCAGAATGACGGGCTCGGGAAGTGCAGTGTTTGCGCAAATGCAACATGCCACGGATCTCAGCGGTGCCCCCGGCACCTGGCAGGTCAGGGCATGCGAAAATCTGATGCAGCATCCTCTGGCAGGGTGGGCAAAAGATGAAAGTTTCGGTCAGATGCCATCAAGCATCTGACCCGTGTAGGGGAGTCGCCAAGCTGGTTAAGGCACCGGATTTTGATTCCGGCATGCAAAGGTTCGAATCCTTTCTCCCCTGCCAAATCTCTTGTCGCGTACAGGCATTAATTTCAGACCGCTGGGACGCTCATGCAAGCCAATCATCCCGACTTCATGGTTTTCACCGGCAACGCCAACCCTGGCATGGCGGCTGAAATTGCCCAATACATGGGCATCACGCTCGGCGCCGCTCATGTGGGCCGCTTCTCTGACGGGGAAGTGACGGTCGAGATCAACCAGAACGTGCGCGCACGCGACGTGTTCGTGGTGCAGTCCACCTGCGCGCCGACCAATGACAACCTGATGGAACTGCTGATCATGGTCGACGCGCTCAAGCGCGCCTCGGCCGAACGCATCAGCGCCGTCATCCCCTACTTCGGCTATGCCCGCCAGGATCGCCGCCCGCGCTCGACGCGCGTGCCGATCACGGCCAAGGTGGTGGCCAACATGTTGCAGGCCGCTGGCGTGTCTCGCGTGCTGACCATGGACCTGCATGCCGACCAGATCCAGGGTTTCTTCGATATTCCGGTCGACAACATCTACGCCTCTCCCGTTCTGCTGGGTGATCTGCGCCAGAAGATGTACGACGACCTGATTGTGGTGTCGCCCGATGTGGGTGGTGTGGTGCGTGCCCGTGCGCTGGCCAAGCAGCTCGGCTGCGACCTGGCCATCATCGACAAGCGCCGCCCCAAGGCCAATGTGTCCGAGGTGATGCATGTGATCGGAGAAATCGACGGTCGCAACTGCGTCATCATGGACGACATGATCGACACCGCCGGAACACTGGTGAAGGCCGCTGAAGTGCTCAAGGAGCGTGGTGCCAAGAAGGTCTACGCCTACTGCACGCACCCGATCTTCTCGGGTCCGGCCATCGAACGTATCGCCAAAGGCTCGGCCCTCGACGAAGTGGTCGTGACCAACACCATTCCCTTGAGCGACGCCGCCCGCGGCTGCGCCAAGATCCGCCAGCTTTCCGTGGCCCCGCTGATCGCCGAGACGATCCAGCGCATTGCCCGCGGGGACTCGGTGATGAGTTTGTTTGCGGACCAGGACAACCTGTTCTGAGTCCCGACAAAAAGCCGGGCGCCCCTTGCGGGCGCCCTTTTACTGAACGAAGGTGACACTGGTCGCGGTGCACTTTTCACGGAGATTACTATGAATTTCGTCGCTTTTGAGCGCGCCAAGCAAGGTACGGGTGCGAGCCGCCGTCTGCGCAATTCGGGTCGCACACCCGGCATCGTCTACGGTGGCACCGCCGAACCCCAGGCCATCGAACTGGACCACAACGCCCTGTGGTACGCCCTGAAGAAAGAAGCCTTCCACTCCAGCGTGCTGGACATGGAAGTGAACGGCCAGACCAGCAAGGTCGTGCTGCGTGACGTGCAATACCACCCCTACAAGCAGATGGTGCAGCACATCGACTTCCAGCGCGTGGACGCCAAGACCAAGCTGCACATGAAGGTGCCGGTGCATTACAGCGGTGCTGAAGAATCCGCCGCCGTGAAGATCGACAAGTGCATGGTCACCCCGATCGTGACCGAACTTGACGTCTCGTGCATGCCTTCCGACCTGCCCGAGTTCATCGCCGTCGACCTGAGCGGCCTGAAGAAGGGCTTCTCGCTGCACCTCAAGGACATCAAGCTGCCCAAGGGCGTGAGCGCCGTGACGCGCGGCTCGAAGAACAACCCTGCCCTGGTGTCCGTGATCGCACCCGTGGTGGAAGTCGAGGCTCCTGCCGCCGACGCCGCAGCACCCGCCAAGGGCAAGGGCAAGGGCAAGAAGTAATTCTTCCCGGCCTGGCCGCTGCCCGTCAGCTGCCTTCCCTCTTCGACGGCCCACCTTTGTGTGGGCCGTTGGCTTTTCTGCCACCCGATAATTGTCCGCATGATCAAACTGTTTGTGGGCCTGGGCAACCCCGGGCCCGAATACGAAGCCACCCGCCACAACGCCGGTTTCTGGTGGATCGACGCACTGGCGCGCGAGCTCAAGGTGCAGTTGCAGCCTGAACGCAGCTACTGGGGCCTGGCCGCGCGCGCCACGGTGCACGGCCAGCACATCTGGCTGCTCGAACCGCAGACCTTCATGAACCTCTCGGGCAAATCGGTGGCCGCACTCGCTCGCTTCTTCAAGATCGCGCCCGAGGAAATTCTGGTGGCGCACGACGAACTCGACATCGCGCCGGGCCAGGCCAAACTCAAGCGCGGCGGCAGCCATGCGGGCCACAACGGCCTGCGCGACATCCATGCGCAACTGGGTTCGCCCGACTACTGGCGCCTGCGCATCGGCATTGGCCACCCGGGCATCAAGGCCGAAGTAGCCAACTGGGTGCTGAAAAAACCCGCACCCGACCAGCGCGTGCTGATCGAAGACAGCATCACGCACAGTCTCAAGGCCTGGCCTGCGATGCTGGCGGGCGAAATGGACAAGGCCACATTGCTGGTGCACACCACCAAGCCGCCCCGCCCCAAGCCGCCTCGCCCCGAGGCCACGACCGAATAACTATTGATTTGATAGCTTTCAGCGCTTACGCAGTGGGCGCCAGGCACTGATTTCACTCAAAAATCAATCAGACGCGCACTGCCGCCTGCAGACGCTCGAACTTCTGCCACAGCGTCTCGCGGCTTTCCACATGGTTCGGGTCGACCGGAATGCACGACACGGGGCACACCTGCATGCACTGGGGTTCATCGAAATGTCCCACGCATTCGGTGCACTTGGAGGGGTCGATCACGTAAATCTTCTCGCCCAGATAGATGGCCTGGTTCGGGCATTCAGGTTCGCAGACATCACAGTTGATGCATTCGTCGGTGATCATCAATGCCATCGCAAGCTCCGCAGGGTCAGGGGCCACGCTGCAGCCAGCCCCAAAGCCGTGATTATCCCGCGCCATGGAACCCACCTGGGCCAGTAGGGTGGTTTGCCGCTATGCTCCGACGGCTCCCTCCCCTCCTCCCTGCCCACCGATGCAAGACTCGACCGCCCTGCACGACCTGCCCGCCCACGCCCTGCTCGCAGCCTACCGCCAGCACACGCTCTCGCCCGTGGAGGTGACGCAGGCCGTGCTGGAGCACATCGACCGCTGGGAGCCGCACCTGCACGCCACCTGGCTGCTACGCCCTGACGCCGCCCTGGCGCAAGCGCGCGCCTCCGAGGCCCGCTGGCTGCGCGGCGCGCCGCAGGGCCTGCTCGACGGCGTGCCCTGCACACTCAAGGACAACATCGCCACGCGCGGCGACCCAACCCCGCTGGGCACGGCCGCCGTGGAGCTGTACCCCGCACCCGACGATGCGCCCCCGGCGGCGCGCCTGCGCGAGGCCGGGGCTGTGCTCGTGGCCAAAACCACCATGCCGGATTACGGCATGCTCTCCTCGGGCCTGTCGAGCTTCCATGCGCTGGCGCGCAACCCCTGGGACCTGAGCAAAGGGCCCGGGGGCTCCAGCGCCGGCGCGGGCGCCGCAGCCGCCGCAGGCTACGGCCCGCTGCATGTCGGCACCGACATTGGCGGTTCGCTGCGCCTGCCGGCGGGCTGGTGCGGCATCTTCACGCTCAAGCCCAGCTTGGGCCGCATCCCCATCGACCCGCCCTACACCGGCCGCGCCGCCGGCCCCATGACGCGCACGGTGCACGACGCTGCACTGATGATGCAGGTGTTGAGCCAGCCCGACGCGCGCGACAGCATGTCACTGCCGCCGCAGACCATCGCCTGGCAGGATTTCGAGCGCGGACCGGAGCATGTGCGCGGTCTGCGCATCGGCCTGCTGCTGGATGCCGGCTGCGGTCTGCCGGTAGAGCCCGAGGTGCGTGCTACCGTCGAGCACGCCGCCACCCTGCTGGAGCGTGCAGGCGCCCACATCGTCCCCATGCGTCCCTTCCTGACACGGGAGATGCTCGACGGCATGGACCATTTCTGGCGCATGCGCTCGCACCTCGACATGGCCACCCTGCCGCCCGAGCGCAAGGCGCGCGTGCTCCCTTTCATCCGTGACTGGGCCGACAGCGTGGCGGGCATGGGCGGCGCGGAGCTGTTCCACGCCAGCCAGCAGTTTCACGCCACGCGCGTAGCCACGGTGCGCGCCTGCGCCGATTTGGATTACGTGGTATCGCCCGTGGCACCCATGCCCGCATTCGCGGCCGAACTGCCCGCACCCACCAACAACCCGCTGCACCCGCTGGAGCACATTGCTTTCACGGTGCCATTCAACATGTCCGAGCAGCCCGCTGCCTCGGTGAACTGCGGCTACACCACGGGCGGACTGCCCATTGGCCTGCAGATCGCCGGACCACGCTTCGACGACCTGGGCGTGCTGCGCGTGGCCCGCGCCTTCGAGCACCTGCGCGGACCGCAGAAGCCTTGGCCTGCGCCGCCGGGGGCCTGATCAAGCAGTGCTGGGCAGCAAACGCTTCTGGTCGTAGACCGGCTGGTCCGGCAGGCCGTCGAGATGCCGGGTGTCGGCCCAGTGCAGGATATCGATCGCATCGCCGCGCAGGCGCACGCGGTTGAGCGCGGCATTGGGAATGTCGCTCTGGCGCGGGCCTTCCAGGCCCAGGCCCCGGGCGGTGCGCCATACCATGTCGAGCACGCCGCCGTGCGTCACCACCACCAGCGTCTGACCGGCGTGCTGCTGCGCCAGGCGGTGCAGCGCGGCCATGACGCGCGTGTGGAACTGGCGCGTGGTCTCGCCGCCGGGCATGCCGCCATCCGGCAGAAAGCGCAGCCACTGCGCCCAGGCCTCCGGTTGCTGCTGCTTGATGTCCTGCACGCGCATGCCATCGACGATGCCGAAATTCTGCTCGCGCAGACAGGGGTCTGTGAGAGCGTCGAGGCGCAGTTGCGGCAGTAACGCCAGCAGCACCGGCTCTGCCGTCTGCCGGGTGCGCAACAGATCACTGCTCACCAGATGGTCGACCGCCACAGCCTCCCGGGCCATGCGCCGGGCCAGGCGGCGCGCCTGTTCGTGCCCCGTGGCGTTGAGCGGCACATCCACCTGGCCCTGGAAGCGCAGTTCGCGGTTCCAGTCGGTCTCGCCATGGCGGATGAGGATGAGCTCGGTCATACGGCGATTATCGGCCGGCCCGCATGAAATTTCAATAAAATAGGCCTCTAGCGCCCTACCATCAAGCGCCAACAGCTATATTTTTCATAGCTTTACTTTAGCGATCCACCGTCGCCAGACGCACCGCCAGGCCCAGGAATACCAGGCCGGCCACCCGGTTGAGCACAGTCTGCGCCCGCGCCGAGCGCTGCAAGAGCGTGCCGAACACGCCCGAGAAGCAGGCAATGGCGCCAAACACCAGCAGTGTGGCCAGCATGAACACCATGCCCAGCACCATGAGTTGCGGTGCCACGCCGCCCAGAGCAGGGTCGGCAAACTGCGGCAAGAAGGCCAGGAAGAACACCAGCACCTTGGGGTTGGTCAGGTTCATCACCACGCCACGCCCGGCCATGCGCCAGAGGCTGACCGGGCTGGCGGCCGGCGTGGGCCCATCGTCCTGCGATGCCACCGCTGCGGGCGCGCGCAAGGCTCCCCAGGCCAGATAGGCCAGATAGGCGGCGCCGCAGAACTTCAACACGGTGAAGGCCACGGCCGAGGCGGCGAACAGGGCAGCCAGCCCCAGCGCCACCGCCGCCGTGTGCACCAGAATGCCTGCGCACAGGCCCACCACCACGGCCAGGCCCGCGCGCCAGCCGCGCTGGGCCGACTGCAGCAGCACGAAGATGTTGTCGGGCCCGGGCGTGAGGGCCAGGATGACGGCAACGCCAAAGAAGGCGATCAGGGTTTCCAGGGTGGGCATGGCGGGTCCGTGAAAGAAAAGGGAGTGCGCGGAGATTGTGCACCGCATACGGCAGGCTAGCGCATGGGCACGATGAGCACGCGGCGCCTGGGCTGGCACAGCGGCCCTTCGTAGGGGCCGCCATCGCGCTCCCAGCCCGGGCCGGGCGACACCTGCGCGCACAGGCGGTGGCCATCGACCTTGCTGCGCCAGTAGTACCAGGGTGCGGGCGCGGCAAGGGCCAAGCCGCCGCACAGGGCCAGGCCCACCAGCAGCCAGCGGAGCGCGGGCCCACCGCTCATCGCAGCAGCCACCCTGGAAGCGAGCGCAGGAAGCCCTCCACTGCAGCCGTGTAGGGGCCGGGAAGCCCCAGTTGTTCGTTGATGTCGCCGTGCGACAGCGCCTGCGGCAGCACCTCCACGCGCACGCCGAGCGGCTGGGCCTGCCGAGCAAACGCGCGCGCCTGCTGGCATGGCGTGCGGCGCTGGCTGGAGCAGACCACCAGCAGAGGTGGCGCACCCGCCCGCAGCTGGTGCTGGGGCGACGCGGCACGCCAGAAGGCGGGGTCGGATCCGAAAGCGGCATCGAACAGCGGCGCGTGGCGTTCCTGCATTGTCTGGACCACATCCATGGCGCCGCTGTCGAGCAGCACGGTGCCCAGCACCGGCTGCGCGCCCACTGCGCGCAGGCTTTCGGGTGCAGCCGCCAACAGGGCCACAAGGTGGGCGCCCGCCGAGTGCCCCATGAGCACGAAGCGCCGTGCGTCAGCGCCCCACGATGCCGCCTGTTGCTGGGCCTGCGCGAGGGCCTGCGCCACATCGCGGGCCTGCACGTCCGGCAAGGCATCGGGCAGCATGCGGTAGTTGACCGACACCAGCACCACGCCCTGCCCCACCCAGTGCGCCGCCTTGTTCTGCACCAGCCGGCCATGGGCCTTGTCGCCATGGCGCCAGCCACCGCCATGCACCAGCAGCAGCACCGGCGCACCCTGCACTTGCGCGGGCAGGTAGACATCCATGCGCAGCCGTCGGTCGCTGCCATAGGCCACGTCGCGCAGCAGGCGCGCACCAGGTGGCAGCTCCACCCGCCTGGAGGCACGCAGGCCTCCTTCGTCGATGCCCTCCACAGCACCATCCTCTTGGGTGGCCGCCCGTTCGGCAGCGCGCTGCTGCAGGCGGTCACGCAGGGGGCCTGCCCCGGCCACCGGTGGCAGCGCCATCAGCGCAGCCAACACCAGCAGGCAAGCAGCCCGTGCACTACCGCGCAGGGCCCTGCGCTGCACCGAAGGCAGAAAATGGCGGGTCATCGAGAGGCTCCATCGTTCAGGCCAGCGCATTGTGCAAAACCATCGTGAAGGCCATGCGGCACACGGGTTTCAAGCGGTAACAATCCAGCCCTCCAGCGGATCCAGCGCAGGCGGCAGGCCGTACAGCGCATCGCCAGCGGCATGGCGCGCATCGGCCCAGGCGGCCTGCAGCAGGCAGAGCACGGCATCCAGCCGGTCGCCGCGCGCATCATCCACCAGTGCGTCGCGCTGCGCATGGCTGAGCTGGAGCTGCAGGCCCAGGCGAGTGCGGCCCAGCTCCAGTGCAGTGACGAGGTCTTTGCGTGCAATGAGGCGCTCGCTGGTCTGCTGCGCGCGGACGTCGCTTTTGTAGCTGCGCCGCTGCAGCACCTCGCGCGCCAGCAGGCCGGGATAGGCTTCCAGCGCCACACGCGCCGGGTCACCCGCATGCAGACCCGGCAGGTGCACGCCGGCATCGAGCAGCAGCGGCACCCCGGCGTGCAGCATGTAGGCCACGGGTGGGTTGACCCATTTCATGCTCGGGCTCGACCCTGCGGGAAGATCGGTGGCCCGGTGCGCAAACTTGCCCCCCACCGGGCGCGCGGCGCAGAAGGCGGCAAAAGTGTCGCGGATCTGCGCACGGGTGAGCTGGCGGTAGTGCTGCATGCAGTCCTCCCATACCAGCGGCCAGTTCAACTGGGCCACCAGCTCGCGCGGCAGGCCGAAGGGCAGGTCAAAACCACCGACCCAGTGGCCCGGTGCAGCGAGCCAGCGGCCCAGGGCATCGAGCGTGTCAAACGCCTCCAGCGCGCGCAGGCGCACACGCGCCCCAGAGCGCTCGCCCAGGGCCATCACGATGGGCTTGCGGCGGCTCGGGCTGCTGGAGAAATCGACCCCCAGCAGCAGGGGCGGTGGGCACTGCATGGTCAGCCCAGCGCCAGGGCCGTCACGCCCAGGGCAATGCACACCGCGCCGCACAGGCGCGCCACCCGGTCGCCTTCGCCGAGCAGGTGGCCGCCGATCAGGGCGGCAAACAGCATGGAGACCTCGCGCGCGGGCGCCACGTGCGACAGCGGTGCCTCGCGCATGGCGAACAGCACCAGCACATAGGCAATCGGGCTGACCACGGCCACCAACAGCGCAAAGCGCCACTGCACGCTCCAGAGCACGGCGGCGGTGCGCGGGTCGCGCAGCACCACGGGCGCGAGCAGGGCCACGCGCACGAAGTTACCCATGTAGTCCACCAGGATGGGCGACATCAGCAGCACCTTGACGGCGTAACCGTCGACCACGGTGTAGCTGGCGATGAAGGCCCCGGTGAGCAGCCCGTAGGCGATGCCTTTGTGCACGCGCGCACGCGCCGCAGGGTCATGCGCGGCGCGCAGCAGGCCCGGCCCGCCCGCGATGAGAAAAACGCCACCCACCACGCCCACGATGCCCAGCGCCCCAAGTGCCGAAATGCGCTCACCCAGCAGCGTGATGGCCACCAGCGACGACAGCAGCGGCCCCGTGCCGCGCGCCAGCGGGTACACCACCGTGAGGTCGGCCTTGCGATAGCCGCGCAGGAGCGTGACGTAATACACCACGTGCAGCACGCCGCTGGCGACGATAAAGCCCCACTCCACCGCGCCCCACAGCGGCACGGCGTCGCGCCCCAGCCACCAGCCCAGCGGCGCCCAGAACAGCATCATCAGCACCGAGGTGAAGAAGGCAAAGCGCGCATCGCCCCCGGCCTTCTTGGCGGCGATGTTCCAGAGCGCATGGATCAGCCCGGCCAGGATGATCAGGGCGAAGGCGTTGAGGGTCATGGGCTAAAAAGCGCAAAGGGCGCCACGATGGCGCCCTCACGGCCAGCGAACGGTGTTTATGCGCGGCCGATGATGGAGGCGGTGGCCATGAGCTCTTCGAGCAGCGCAAACGACACCTTGCCCGACACGGCGTAGGGGTCGAGCTCGGGCTTTTCGGAGTATTTGAGCAGGATCGAGTGGTTGAGCTTGCTGAGATTGACCTGCCCCATGGTCCAGCCGCCAAAGCGCCGCTCGGCGATCTCTTCGTAGTGCAGCAGCTCCACATTTTTGTGGCGCGGGTCGCGCTGGATGTGGCCATAGAGCTCGTTGACCGCCGAGCGCCCGCCCTCGATGGCCTGCAGAAAGATGCCCCCGCCGTAGCACAGGATGCCGGTGATGCCGCAGCCCGGGTTGTGCTGGCGCGACTGGGTGAGGATGGCTTCGATGGCGGCGGGCGAGGTGTCCACCGCGCGGCTGGCGTAGAGCAGGCGTACCAACATGGTCAGTTCACTTTCCGGGAATGAGGGAGAGGAATTCGCGGCGCAGGGCGCTGTCCTTGAGGAACACGCCGCGCATCACGGAGTTGATCATCTTGCTGTCCATCTCGCGCACACCGCGCCAGGACATGCAGAAGTGGCTGGCTTCCATGACGATGGCCAGGCCGTCAGGCTGCGTCTTTTCCATGATCAGGTCGGCCAGTTGCACCACGGCTTCTTCCTGGATCTGCGGGCGGCCCATGATCCAGTCCACCAGGCGCGCGTACTTCGACAGGCCGATCACGTTGGTGTGCTCGTTGGGCATGACACCGATCCAGATCTTGCCGATGACGGGACAGAAGTGGTGGCTGCAGGCGCTGCGCACCGTCAGCGGGCCGACGATCATCAGTTCGTTGAGGTGCTCGGCGTTGGGAAATTCGGTGATCGGGGGCTGCTCGACATAACGGCCCTTGAAGACCTCGTTCAGGTACATCTTGGCAACGCGGCGCGCCGTGTTCTGGGTGTTGTGGTCGCCCTCGGTGTGGATGATCAGGCTGTCGAGCACGCCCTGCATCTTCCCTTCGACCTCGTCGAGCAGCTTTTCGAGCTCACCCGGCTCGATGAACTCGGCAATGTTGTCGTTGGCGTTGAAGCGCTTGCGCGCCGCGACGATCCGCTCACGGATCTTGACGGAAACAGGCGTTCCTTCGTCGGGGTGGGCTGGGTTCATGTCTGCGGCACGTTGTCTGAAGATGCAGGAATGGTAACAGCGAATGACGCCCGCTGTTTTAGAGGGGTTTTGGCACTTTGCGCTTGCTGATAAAGCGTCTGCAGCTATGTTTATCATAGCGATCAGGAAACCTGCGGGCTCAGAGGCTGAGAGTTTTTCGGCCGTACCCGAAAGGCGCGCCACAACGCACCGGATCTAGGCGCAAAACGCAGCCATAGCGCGGGCTATGGCGAGTATTTGCAACGACGAGCCGGTGTGTTTTGGCGTGCAAGGCGGGCATGGATGAAAGACTCTCAACCTCTCAGTACCGGTTGCCCGTGACCCACAGCGCCAGCCGCATCAGCGCAAAGGCCACGCGGTCGAGGGCACGCTCTCGCCACGAGCGCTGCGCAAACCGTGCGGGGTCGAGCAGTCGCCCCTCATGCTGCATGGCGTGCTCCAGGCGCTGGCGCAAGTCCCTGGCGAAGGCCGCATCCTCCACCACCACATTGGCCTCGCGCGCCAGCAGCAGGCTCAGCGGATCGAGGTTGGACGACCCTACGGTAGCCCACGGCCGGGAGCCGTGCGCGTCGATCACCGCCACCTTGGCGTGCAGAAAACTGGGCTCGTATTCATGGATCTCGACCCCCGCCTGGAGCAGGGAGCCATAGACCGGCCGCGCCGCGTGGTACTGCATGAAGTATTCGTAGCGCCCCTGCAGCAGCAGGCGCACGCGCACCCCCCGGCGCGCAGCCAGCACCAGCGCGCGGCGCAACTTGCCGCCGGGCAGGAAGTAGGCGTTGGCAATGATGATCTCCTCGCGTGCCCCCGCAATGGCGCGGCGGTAGGCCTTCTCGATGCGGCTGCGGTGGCGCACGTTGTCGCGCAGCAGCAAGGCGGCGCGCACGGGCGGTGCCGAGTCTGGCGATGGCGTCCCGTGGCGGGCCGCGCTGGCGGCGCGCAGGGCCTGGATGGCTTCGGGCAGGCGGCGCTGGCGGGCGTCGCGCACCGCCTGCATGCGCCACCAGAGCTGCTCCATGGCGTCGCTGGCCGGGGCGACCAGGCTGCCGGTGGTTTCCACGGCAAAGTCAAAGCGGGGAGCCGCCAGTGCTCCATGGTTCGGATCATGGAAGTCGTCCAGCACATTGATACCACCGCAGAACAGCAGCCGACCATCGACCACGCACAGCTTGCGGTGCAGCCGGCGCCAGCGGTGCGGCAGCATGAGGCCCAGCGGCCCGAGCGGCGAATACACGCGCAGCAGCACGCCTGCCGCATCCATGCGGTCGGCCCAGGCCTGTGGCAGCCGCCCGGTGCCCACACCGTCGACCACCAGATGGGTGTGCACGCCGCGCTGCGCCGCGCGGATCAGCGCCTCTGCCACGCGGGCGCCCTCGCCCGTGAAATCAAAGATATAGGTTTCGAACTGGATGTCGGACAGCGCCGCATCCATGGCGGCAATCAGCGCCGGGAACAGCTCCTGCGCTCCCTGCAGCAGGCGCACCCGGTGGTCGTGTGCATAGTCGATCTCCTGCGCCATCTCAGAAAGTCTGAATGAATTCGGCGTGCCCGAGCACGCCGCGAAAACGCGGCCGATCTAGGCGCAAAGCAAGCCACAAGCGCGTGCTATGGCGAGCATTTGCAACGACGAGCGGGTGTGTTTTGGCGGAATGAGCGGGCATGGCGGGTTCGTTCACACCTTCTCAGAGCTTGAACTCGGCGATCAGCGGCAGATGGTCGGACATGCGCCACCAGGCGCGGCCGCGTGGCACATGCAGCCCCACCGGGGTCAGCCCCCGTGCATAGATGTGGTCCAGCTGAGCCAGGGGCAGCCGCGCGGGGTAGGTGAAGGCGCGCGGCTCTTCATACTCGTGCAGGCCATACCCGGCCAACGTACGCCGCAGCTGGGGCTCCCAGTCATTGAAGTCACCGGCCACAATCAGCGGCTCCCGCGCAGGCACCTCTCGCTCAATGAAACGTTGGAGCTGCCCGACCTGCCGCACCCGGCTGCCAGGAATCAGCCCCAGGTGCACCACGATGGCATGGATGCGGCGGCCACTGACTTCCACCTCTACATGCAACAGACCACGCTGCTCAAAGCGGTGGTCCGAAATATCCTCGTGCCTGTGCCCGATCACCGGCCAGCGGGAGAGCAGGGCATTGCCATGCTCGCCATGGCGGGTGATGGCATTGGTGCGGTAGATGGCCTCGTAGCCCTCGGGCGCCAGGTAGTCGGCCTGGGGCAGCTCGGGCCAGCGCTGGAAGTAGGTCGCCTCGCGCCGGTGGAGCTTGCGCACCTCCTGCAGGCAGACGATGTCGGCGTCAAACTGCTCCACGGCCAATCCCAGGTTGTGGATCTCCAGCCGCCGGGCAGGACCGATGCCCTGCACGCCCTTGTGGATGTTGTACGTGGCCACGCGCAAGATATCGTCTTTTTCCATTCGACCATTCTCGCGCACATGGCACCCGGAAGCCTAGCCCGCACCGACAAACCGGGGCAACAGCAGGCAGGCTTCGGCGTTAGAGGGCGAATAGCAGGCATCGGCAGCCTCCCGCCACGGCAGCCAGCGCCATGCCACATGCTCGCGCGGGTGCAGGGTCACAGGCGTGCCGGCCGGTACTTCGAGGCTGAACAGGTGCTCGGTGTTCTCGCGCACGCCCGGCGCATAGCGGTGCAGCCATTGCGGGTAGATGCTGTAGACGTTCTCCAGATGCCAGTCGCACAGGATGCAGCCGGGCGCCTGGGCGTCGATGCCGGTTTCTTCCCACACCTCGCGCACGGCGGTGGCGCGAAAATCTTCTTCCGGCACATCCTTGCTGCCGGTGACCGATTGCCAGAACTCGGGCGCATCGGCGCGGCGGATCAGCAGCACGTCGAGCGCGGCGGTGTGGATCACCACCAGCACCGATTCGGGAATCTTGAAAGGCCGGGGCGCCGCGCCCCCACCCGGTTCAGCCGCCACGGGCCTTCTGCGCGCCCGCGTGCACGGGTACCGGCGGCGGCAGCTCCTTGGCCTGCAGGGCCCGCACCTGCCCCACGAGCTGGTTGTGTGCGTCGAGGAAGGCCGCCGCGATCACCTTGCCCTCGTTGGTGTTGCTCCAGCCTGCGCCTGCCGCACCACCGAGCTTGCCAAACGCAATGCCGGCCACGCCGAGGTCGGTGGTGCGCGCTGAACCTGTGGCCGCCGCCACCTGCTCGGTGGTTTCGTTGTCAGACAGCAGCAGCGCCGTCTGCGCCTCCTTGAGCTTGACCTGCTCGGCCAGCCCGATCAGGCCCGCCATGTCACGCAGCACCGGAATCATGCCCATCAGGCCCGCCAGCCCGCGCCCCGCATCCTGTTCGCTGAAAGTCAGGCTGGGCGTGAGCGTGTACTGCGCCTCGTAGCCCTTGCCTTGGGCCACGGTGGTGTTCTTGCGCAGCACGCCCGACTCACGCAGCTCCTGCTCCTGCAGGGTGCCGCGCAGGCCGGCCGCGCGGTCCACCACACGGAAACACCCGCTCTGCTGCGCCAGCAGCTTGACCAGAGGCACCGGGGAGGCCAGTAGCTGGTAGCCGCCGCCCATCACGTAGCCGTTGGGGTTCTCGGCCAGCGCCAGCGTGGCCACGGGCGCGTCGCAGCGCACCAGCTCGCGCGCCGCGTTCTGCGCGCCCTGCGGTCCGGCCGAACCGGTGACCACCGAGCCGCCCTGGCCCAGTTCGGTTTTTTTCTCTCCGCAGGCCGTCATAGCCAGCGCCGCCAGCAGCACCACGCAGGTCGTTTTCAAGCAATCTCGGGCCACGTTCATCCTCGGTCAGTCAAGCGGCGCGTGCGCCATGAAAAAAGGGCACCCGAAGGCGCCCTCGATTCTGCCCCAAGGCCTGGCTCAGGCCGTGGCCTTTATGCCGTCGGGGTTGCGCAGGCGGATGTGCAGCTCGCGCAACTGCTTTTCGTCCACGGGCGATGGCGCCTGCGTCAGCAGGCACTGGGCGCGCTGGGTCTTGGGGAAGGCAATCACGTCGCGGATCGACTCGGCGCCCGTCATCAGCGTGACGATGCGGTCCAGGCCGAAGGCCAGGCCACCGTGCGGGGGCGCGCCGTATTGCAGGGCGTCGAGCAGGAAGCCGAACTTCTGCTGGGCTTCCTCGGGCGTGATCTTCAGGGCGTCAAACACTTTTTGCTGCACGTCGGCGCGGTGGATACGCACAGACCCGCCACCCATTTCCCAGCCGTTCAGGACCATGTCGTAGCCCTTGGAGATGCACTTCTCGGGCGCGGTGACCATGTAATCCTCGTGGCCGTCCTTCGGGGCGGTGAAGGGGTGGTGCACGGCAACCCAGCGGTCGTTTTCCTCGTCGTGCTCGAACATCGGGAAGTCCACCACCCACAGCGGCGCCCAGCGGTCCTCGAAAAGGCCATTCTTCTTGCCGAATTCGCTGTGGCCGATCTTGATGCGCAGCGCGCCGATGGCGTCGTTGACGATCTTTTCCTTGTCGGCGCCGAAGAACATCAGGTCGCCATCCTGCGCGCCGGTGCGCTTCAGGATCTCGGCGATGGCGGCGTCGTGGATGTTCTTCACGATGGGGCTCTGCAGGCCGTCACGGCCCTTGACCAGCTCGTTCACCTTGATGTAGGCCAGGCCCTTGGCGCCGTAGATCTTCACGAACTCGGTGTAGCCGTCGATCTCGCCGCGCGACAGGCCGCCCTCTTCACGGGCACCGCCGGGCACGCGCAAGGCCACCACGCGGCCGCCCTTCATGTTGGCCGCGCCGGAGAACACCTTGAAGTCCACGTCCTTCATCACGTCGGTCAGCTCGGTGAATTCGAGCTTGACGCGCAGGTCGGGCTTGTCGGAGCCGAAGCGGAAGGCCGCGTCCTGGTAGGTCATGACCGGGAACTCGCCCAGATCCACGCCCAGCGTGTTCTGGAACACCGTCTTGATCATGCCCTGGAACATGTCGCGGATGTCCTGCTCTTCCATGAACGAGGTTTCGATATCGATCTGGGTGAACTCGGGCTGGCGGTCGGCGCGCAGGTCTTCGTCACGGAAGCACTTGGTGATCTGGTAGTAGCGGTCAAAGCCGGCCACCATCAGCAGCTGCTTGAACAGCTGGGGCGACTGAGGCAGCGCGAAGAACTGGCCGTCGTGCACGCGGCTGGGCACGAGGTAGTCGCGCGCGCCCTCAGGCGTGCTCTTGGTGAGCATGGGGGTCTCGATGTCGACGAAACCGTTGGCGTCGAGGAACTTGCGCACTTCCATGGTCACGCGGTAACGCAGCATCAGGTTGTTCTGCATGTAGGGGCGACGCAGGTCGAGCACGCGGTGCGTGAGGCGCGTCGTCTCCGACAGGTTTTCCTCGTCGATCTGGAACGGGGGCGTGACCGAGGGGTTGAGCACGTTCAGCTCGTGGCACAGCACCTCGATCTGGCCGGTCTTGAGCTTGTCGTTGGTGGTGCCGGCGGGGCGTGCGCGCACCACGCCCTTGACCTGCACGCAGAACTCGTTGCGCACGCCTTCGGCGACCTTGAACATCTCGGCGCGGTCGGGGTCGCACACCACCTGTACATAGCCTTCGCGGTCGCGCAGGTCGATGAAGATCACGCCGCCATGGTCACGGCGGCGGTTCACCCAGCCCGACAGGGTGACGGTTTGGCCCAGGAGGGCTTCGGTCACAAGACCGCAATAGTGGGAACGCATGGCCATGGCAGAACTTCCGGCGCCGTCAAAGGCGCATTGATCAAGGTTTACTTGGGTGTTTCAGAAAGAGGATCGGCGGGCGCAACCACGCCCATCGAGACGATATAGCGCAAGGCAGCGTCCACGCTCATGTCGAGCTCGACACAGTCGCTTTTGCGCACCATCACGAAATAACCGCCCGTGGGATTGGGCGTGGTAGGAACATACACACTGACAAACTCGTCACGCAGATAGGCCGCAACCTCGCCGTTGGGCGTCCCGGTAATGAACGCCACCGTCCAGACGCCCTCGCGCGGCCACTGCACCAGCACGGCGGTGCGAAAAGCGTTGCCGCCCTCGGAGAACAGGGTGTCGGACACCTGCTTGACGCTGGAGTAGATGGAGCGCACCACCGGGATGCGGCTGACCAGCCGATCGCCCCATTCCACCAGTTTGCGCCCGGCGAAATTGCTGGCTGTGGCCCCCACCACCAGCAGGATCACCAGGGTGAGCAAAACACCAAATCCGGGAATGTGAAAACCCAGAACCCGGTCGGGGTGCCAGGCCTGGGGCAGGATCAGGAGCGTCTGATCGAGCACCCCGACGATCCAGTTGAGCACCGCAATGGTGATCGCTCCCGGAACGATCACCAGCAAACCGGTGAAAAACCATTTACGCAAGGGTGCCATCGGGCAGGGTCAGCTGGTGGACGCCGCGCTGCTGCTCGCAACTGCAGACGGACAACCGGCACAGGACGGCTGGGACGCTACGGCCGGCTCGGCACTGGTGCCCTGGGGCTCGGAGGCCGGCGCGGCAGTGCCGCCGCTGCCGCCGCGGAAATCGGTGGCGTACCAGCCCGAACCCTTGAGCTGAAAGCCCGCTGCCGTGATCTGCTTGGAAAAAGCCTCGGCGCCACAGGCGGGGCAGACCGTGAGCAGGGGATCGGAGAGTTTTTGCAGCACATCCTTGGCATGGCCACAGGAGCCGCATTTGTAGGCGTAAATAGGCATGACGAGAGTGTTGAGGGAAAGTGCAAAACCCTCGATTATAGGCGGCGCGCCCACCACCGCCTTCGCCGCAAGGGCGGCGCCCGGCGCTGTCAGGCCGGGCTGCCTTCGTAGTGGTGCACGTGGCCCTTGTGGTCGGGGACGAACTGCGGCAGTAGAGACCCCGCCACCATGCCGACCAGCGCCGCCAGCACGCCCGCCAGCTGCTGCGGAAAGGCCTCGGACAGAGATGCGCTGGCCACGAACAGCAGCCAGACGCCCAGGCCCATGGCGACGGCCATCAACGCACCCTGGGTGGTGGCGCGCTTCCAGTAAAGCCCGAACACCAGTGGCACGAAAGCCCCCACCAGCGGCACCTGGTAGGCCCCCGACACCATTTCATAGATGGACGTGCCCTGCATGGTGATGGCATAGGTCAGCACACAGGCCGTGAACACCAGCACCGAAATGCGCATCGCCTTGAGCGTGACCTCGTCGCTCATACCCGGGCGCAGGTTGCGCAGGATGTTTTCGACGAAGGTGGTGGAAGGCGCCAGCAAGGTGGCAGAGGCCGTGGACATGATGGCCGACAGCAGTGCCCCGAAAAAGGCGATCTGCAGCACCAGAGGCATGCGCTCCATCACCAGTGTGGGCAACACCTTCTGCGGGTCGTCCTTGAGAAGCGCCTGTGCCGTCTCAGGCATGATCAGCACGGCAGAGGCCACCACGAACATCGGGATGAAGGCAAACAGCAGGTAGAGCACCCCGCCAATGACCGGGCCAATGCGCGCCGTACGGGCGCTGTCGGACGACATGACGCGCTGGAACACATCCTGCTGCGGAATGGAGCCCAGCATCATGGTGATGGCGGCAGCAAAGAAGAAGGTCCATTCCTTGAACCCGCCATCCTTGGGGAAAAACTGGAACTTGCCCTCGCGCGCGGCAAAGTCGATCACCTTGCCCGCGCCACCGGCCAGGTCGGCAGCAAACCAGGCAATGGCCAGCAGCCCCAGCGCAATCACGATCATCTGCACGAAGTCGGTCATGGCCACCGACCACATGCCGCCATACAGCGTGTAGATCAGCACGATGGCCGTGCCCAGCACCATGCCGGCGGTGACCGAAATGGCGCCCTGGGTCAGCAGGTTGAACACCAGACCCAGCGCCGTGATCTGCGCAGCCACCCAGCCCAGATAGCTGAACATGATGATGCAGGAGCACAGCACTTCGATGGTGCGGCCAAAGCGCAGGCGGTAGTAGTCGCCCAGGGTGATCAGGTTCTTCTGGTACAGGCGGTAGGCAAAGAACAGGCCCACCAGAATCAGGCACATGGAAGCGCCGAACGGGTCCTCCACCACACCCCCCAGGCCTTCGTCGATGAAGCGGGCAGACACCCCCAGAACGGTCTCCGACCCGAACCATGTGGCGAACGTGGTGGCGATCACCACCGCCAGCGGCAGGCTGCGCCCTGCAACGGCGTAGTCGGCCGTGTTGTGCACGCGCGTCGCGGCATACAGGCCGATGGCAATGGAAGCCAGCAAATACAGAACAATGAAGGTGACCAGCATGCGCCGCTCCGCGATCAAGGTGGGTGTTAAGACAAAACGACGCGCATTATCCGTGCATCCGGGTTGCGGCTGCGCTGCGCAGTCAATGGGCTGGGGGCAACTCCCTAGAAAACCCGCACCCGCACGATGACCTGCATGACGATCAGGCCCAGCACGAAGCCCAGGCCACCGTACATCAGGCCCTGCAACAGGCGGTTGGTGCGTTTTTGTTCCCTGAGCAGTTCCAGCAGCTCCTGGTTCTGCTTGCGCCCCGGCGGGTGCTGCAAAAAGTCGTGCAAAAGCCGGGGCAGCGAGGGCAGTATCTTGGCGTAATGCGGCGCCTGGGTCTGCAGCTCGCGCTTGAACCGCTGGGGCCCCAGTTGCTCCAGCATCCACTTTTCGAGGAAGGGCTTGGCGGTGCTCCACAAATCCAGATCCGGGTCGAGCTGGCGGCCCAGCCCCTCGATGTTGAGCAGCGTTTTCTGCAGCAGCACCAGCTGGGGCTGGATTTCGACATTGAAGCGGCGCGAGGTCTGGAACAGGCGCATGAGCACCATGCCGAGCGAGATTTCCTTGAGCGGGCGGTCGAAATACGGCTCGCACACCGTTCGCACCGCGGCCTCCAGCTCGTTCACGCGGGTTTCGGGCGGCACCCAGCCGCTCTCGATGTGCAGCTCGGCCACGCGCTTGTAGTCACGGCGGAAAAACGCCACGAAGTTCTGCGCCAGATACTCCTTGTCGGACTCGGTCAGCGTGCCGACGATACCGAAGTCGAGCGAGATATAGCGCCCGAACGTGGCGGGCGCCAGGCTCACCATGATGTTTCCGGGGTGCATGTCGGCATGAAAGAAGCCGTCGCGGAACACCTGGGTGAAGAAGATGGTGACGCCGTCGCGCGCCAGCTTCGGAATATCGACACCCGCCTCGCGCAGGCGCTCGACCTGGCTGATGGGCACGCCGTTCATGCGCTCCATCACCATGACCTCGGGGTGGCAGAAGTCCCAGTGGATCACCGGCACCTCGACCAGGTTCAGCCCCTCCATGTTGCGGCGCAGCTGGGCAGCGTTGGCGGCTTCGCGCACCAGGTCCAGCTCGTCGTGCAGGTAGTTGTCGAACTCGGCCACCACCTCGCGCGGCTTGAGACGTTTGCCGTCGGCCGAGAGGCTTTCCACCCAGCCCGCCATCATGCGCATCAGGCTCAGGTCTTTTTCGATCACGGGCAGCATGCCGGGGCGCAGCACCTTCACCGCCACCTCGTGGCGAGCCCCCTGGCGGTCCAGAAGGGTGGCAAAGTGCACCTGGGCAATCGAGGCACTGGCCACGGGCTCGCGCTCGAAGCTCTCGAACACCTCGCCGATCGGGCGGCGAAATGCCCGCTCGATGGTGGCCACGGCCACGGCGGAATCAAAAGGCGGAACACGGTCCTGCAGCAGCGCCAACTCGTCCGCGATATCGGGCGGCATGAGGTCGCGCCGGGTGGACAGCACCTGGCCGAACTTGACGAAAATGGGCCCCAGGCGCTCGAGCGCCTCGCGCAGGCGCTGCCCCCGGGGTGCGCGCAGATCGCGCCCCACCGCCAGGATACCGGCCAGCCGGCGCAGCCAAGGCTTGCCCAGGCTGGTCAACACCAACTCATCAAGGCCAAAGCGCAGCACCACCCAGACGATGGTGGCGCCACGAAAGAAGCGCTTCATGGAATGGTGCGGTCCACGGACCACGCAGAGGCACCGCCGGCAGGCGACACCCGGCCCTGAACGAAGCTGCGCAGGGCCTGGACGGCACTGCGCGCCACGCTGGAGAGGGTGTGCGCAGGCACGTCACCCATCAAGCGGGCCAGGTCTTCTTCCAGATCCCAGCGCAGGTTGTCGGCCAGCCATTGAATGTCGCCGGCAAACTGCACGTCGCCATCGATGCGCACCGCCGGGCGCTCGCCCCGCAGTGCGGCCTGGGCCAGGTCGAGTGGTGATGACTGGGTCACTTCCAGGCGCAGGTCGGGCGTGGCCGCCTCGGGGGCCATGTCAAACAGCCCTGCGGGCGTGACCTGCAGGGCCATGAAAAACTGGCGCCACTGCACGCGCACCACCCGGCCGCGCTGGGGCTGCAGCCGCTGCATGGCCACGCTTTCCTGCATCAGCACATGGTTGAGCAGCAGCACCACGCGGTGCTGCACCTCGTGCACCAGCCACTGGGGCGGCTGCGGACCGGCGGCGATGCGCTCGAAAACACCGCCAAGAAAAGAAAAAGGGGACTGTGTTGCCATAGTCCCCGATTATTCCCTGAACCGCGCGCGCTGGGCGCGCATGTCCCTCAAATCACTGCAGTGCCTGCACGCCCGCCACCAGCCAGCCGCTCGTGCCGCTCTTGGGCTTGGACATGTTCCAGACCTCGCGGAAGGGGCTGGGGCCTGCGGAGGGCTCCTCGCGGATCATGCCGGAGAACTCGACGCTGGCCATGTAGGCATCGCCCAGGTCTTCGATACCCAGCAACTGGGCTTCGATCATGACCACGTCGGTCTGGTTGGGCTGCTCGCCGCCATGCGTTTCGCGCTCGGCCAGCTGGGCACGGATCTCGCTCAGCATGGTATCGGTCATCATGGAGCGCAGCGTGGCCACGTCGGAACAGTCCCAGGCGGCCTGGAGCGTGATGAAATTGCGCTTGGCCGCTTCGGTGAAGCCGGCCACGTCAAAGCCCTCGGGCACGCCCCAGTTCTGCGCGCCGGCCAAAGCCGAGCCGATCACCGTACCGCCGCCGGCCGGCTGGCGCGCGGCATCAAAGGCCATGCTGCTGCGCTCCCAGGGGCGGGCAGAGGCGTCGTTGCCGACCTTGTCGGGGCTGTAGGAGCGGGGCATGGACGCCTCGGCGGGCGTGCCAGCACCGGCCCCGGCTCCCTGAAAGGCAAACGGCGCACCACCCTGCGCGGCAGCCGCGCCCTTGCGGGAGCGCATGACCATCTTGAACACCGCAAAGGCCGCGACGGCCAGCAGGGCGATCATCAAGAATTGCGCAAAGCCCTCACCCATGCCGAGCGAATGGGCCAGCCAGGCCAGGCCCAGACCTGCCGCCAGGCCGCCCAGCATGGCGCCCCAGGGCTTCTTGGGTGCTGCCGCAGGGGCCGCCGCCGGCGCACCGGGCTTGGCGGGCGCCGTGGCGGCGTTCTGGGTGGGTGCCGTGGGCGACGTGGGTGGCGTAGCGTTGCGCTGTGTTACGTTGCTCGACTGCTGGCCGAACGACTTGCCTCCGCCCATGCGCTTGGCTTCGGCATCGGGGTGCAGCACCATCAAAACCGCCACAAACAGGGCAGGCAAGAGTTTTTTCATCACAAGTCTCCTGGATTTCAACATTTGATTCCGACATGCAGGGCCACGATGCCGCCCGTCATGTTGTGATAGTCCACATGGCCAAAACCGGCCTGGTGCAGGAGCTGCTTGAGCTCTTCCTGGCCGGGGTGCATGCGAATGGATTCGGCCAGGTAGCGGTAGCTCTCGGCGTCGCCCGCGATCATCTGGCCCAGCTTGGGCAGGATGTTGAACGAATACCAGTCGTAGGCCTTGGTCAGCGGCTTGGCCACCTTGGAGAACTCGAGCACCAGGAGCTTACCGCCGGGCTTGAGCACGCGGCACATCTCTTTCAGGGCCACGTCCTTGTGCGTCATGTTGCGCAGGCCGAAGGCCACGCTGACCACGTCGAAATGGTTGTCGGGGAAGGGCAGGCTCTCGGCGTCGCACACCAGGGTGGGCAGCACCAGGCCTGCGTCGATCAGGCGGTTGCGGCCCACGCGCAGCATGGCCTCGTTGATGTCGGTATGCACCACGCGGCCCGTGGCGCCGACCTTGCGCGCGAACGCCAGGGACAGATCGCCCGTACCTCCGGCAATATCCAGCACCTGGCTGCCTTCGCGCAGGTTGGCCACCATCACGGTGTAGGCCTTCCAGGCGCGGTGCAGGCCGCCGGACATAAGGTCGTTCATCACGTCGTACTTGGACGCGACCGAATCGAACACGCCGCGCACGCGGCGCGCCTTGTCCTTCTCGTCGACCGACTGGAATCCGAAATGCGTGGTACTCATGGTTTGAATGCTATCTGGTATCGCGACAACCCTGCGAACGCGTTGGGTATCGATATTTGAACAAAAAGTGCTTGAAACGCCCATCAATAAAGCGTGAGAAGCTACTGAATAAGTAGCAACCAAGCGTTGCTACACAGCCATTCCTCAATGGCTTCCGCAGCCCGAACCAGACAGGCCTGCCGCCTTGGCGGGCATGGGCGTATCGCGGTCGGCGCCTGCGGCCTCCAGGCGCGCGAGGTAGTCCGCCCACAGCTCGTCCTGGCGCCGGCCCAGTTCGTAGAGGTAATCCCAGGAGAAGATGCCCGTGTCGTGCCCGTCAGAAAACGTGGGCTGGACGGCGTAATTGCCCACGGGCTCCAGGCTTTCCAGCGTCACGTTGCGCTTGCCGGTCTGCAGCACCTCCTGGCCCGGGCCGTGGCCCGCCACCTCGGCCGACGGTGAATAGACACGCATCAGCTCGAACGGAATGCGGAACGCCGCGCCATCGGAAAACGCCACCTCCAGCACACGCGATTGGCCGTGCACCGTGATCGACTGGGGGGTGGGCGAACCCGCTTTCAGACCTGCCATGGGGAAATACCTGTCAAAAAATTGCCGAAACCAGGCGCCATTGTCCCACTGCGGCGCGGCGGTTGTAGCATGCATGTCCCTCCCCTCGGGGTGGCCGCCCCCGGGCGCGCCTCCCTGCAATGACCATGCGCTTTCTGAAATCCCTCGCGGTCTGGTTCCTGATTCTGCTGGGCGCCATCGCCAACGGCGGCTTCCGCGAAGCCGCACTGCTGCCACTCCTGGGCACCACCCCGGCCTACCTGGTCAGCGGCGTGCTGCTGGCGCTCCTGATCCTGGCAGTGGCGCTGGGCTGCCTGCGCTGGCTCGGGGTCCGCAGCAGGCCACAGGCACTGCGCACCGGGGTTCTCTGGCTGCTGCTGACGCTCTGTTTCGAGTTTGGTTTTGGACGCCTGCAGGGAAAGCCCTGGCCCGTGCTGCTGGAGGCCTATACCTTCCAGGATGGCAACCTCTGGCCGCTGGTGTTGCTGGTGACCGTGTTCGCGCCGCTGATCGCTCTGCGCCTGCGGGACACATCACGGTCCTAAAGAGCCTGTTCAAAGCGGCGTCAGGCCGCCCACCGGGCCAGTGCGTCGCGCAGGCGCTCGTCCAGCAAGGGCAGGCGCGCGCGCAGCGCGTCTTCCTGCGCCCTGTCGCTCGCGCGCTGGGAGGCGGCCCAGACCGGTGCCGGGAAGTGGCTGTCCCAGCCGAAGCGCGCGATCACATGCCAGTGCAGGTGCGGCACCATGTTACCGAGCGCAGCGAGGTTGATCTTGGCGGGCAGGATGTGCTCGCGCAGCACCTGCTCCACCACGGTGACGGCATCCATGCAATGCAGGCGCGCGCCGGCGTCAAGGTCGGAGAACTCTGCCACATGGGCATTCCAGACCACCCGGTAGAACGCCGGAAAGCCCGCCTCGTCGGCACGGATCACGCGCAACTGCTCGCCGCGCCAGACCAGATGGCCACCGTCGGCGTCGCACAGCGGGCAGGCTGCCGTCATACGAGGACGCGCTCAATACCGCCCTGGTTGGCGCGCTGCACGTACTCGGGCAGCCAGTTTTCGCCCAGGATCTGCTTGGCCATCTCGATCACGATGTAGTCGGCCTCCAGCAGCCCGTTTTGCAGGTCGTTGCCGTAGCGCGTGATGCCCTGCAGGCAGCTTGGGCAGCTGGTGAGGATCTTGATGTTGTCCTGCGCCCCCACGGCACCGCTGGCGCGCAGCTGGGCCTCGCCCTTGCGGATTTCCTCTTCCTTGCGGAAGCGCACCTGGGTGGAGATGTCGGGCCGCGTGACACCCAGCGTGCCCGATTCGCCACAGCAGCGGTCGCTCTTGAGCACCTTGTCGCCCACCAGTGCCCGCACGGTCTTCATCGAGTCGCCCTGTTTCATGGGGTTGTGGCAGGGCTCGTGGTACAGGTAGCCGCCCTGGCCTGCGGGCAGCGTGATGCCTTTTTCGAGCAGGTATTCGTGGATGTCGATGATGCGGCAGCCCGGGAAGATCTTGTCGAACTCGTAGCCCTGGAGCTGGTCGTAGCAGGTGCCGCAGCTCACCACCACGGTCTTGATGTCGAGGTAGTTGAGCGTGTTGGCGACGCGGTGGAAGAGCACGCGGTTGTCGGTGATCATCTTCTCGGCCTTGTCGAACTGGCCCGAGCCGCGCTGCGGGTAGCCGCAGCACAGGTAGCCCGGCGGCAGCACGGTCTGCACGCCCGCGTGCCAGAGCATGGCCTGCGTGGCCAGGCCAACCTGGCTGAACAGGCGCTCGGAGCCGCAGCCGGGAAAGTAGAACACCGCCTCGGTCTCGGACGTGGTGGCCTGGGGGTTGCGGATGATCGGGACGTAGTCCTTGTCCTCGATGTCGAGCAGCGCACGCGCCGTCTGCTTGGGCAGGCCGCCGGGGAGCTTCTTGTTGACGAAGTGGATCACCTGCTCCTTCACCGGCGCCGTGCCCACGGTGGCGGGCGGACGCGCGGTCTGCTTGCGCGCCACGCTGCGCAGCAGGTCCACCGCCAGGCGCTGGGCCTTGAAGCCCACGCCCACCATGGCGGCGCGCAGCAGCTTGATGGTGTCGGGGCTGGTGGCATTGAGCATGGCCATGGCCAGCTTGTTGCCCGGGCGGAAGCTCTTCTTGCCCATCTTGCGCAGCAGGTTGCGCATGTTCATGGTGACATCGCCAAAGTCGATCTTCACCGGGCAGGGGCTCTCGCAGCGGTGGCACACCGTGCAGTGGTCGGCCACGTCCTCGAATTCCTGCCAATGTTTGATGCTCACGCCCCGGCGCGTCTGTTCTTCGTACAGGAAGGCCTCTACCAGCAGCGAGGTCGCCAGGATCTTGTTGCGCGGGGAATACAGCAGGTTGGCGCGCGGCACGTGCGTGGAACACACGGGCTTGCACTTGCCGCAGCGCAGGCAGTCCTTGACCGAATCGGCGATGGCGCCGATGTCGCTCTGCTGCATGATCAGCGACTCGTGCCCCATGAGGCCGAAACTGGGCGTGTAGGCGTTGGTCAGGTCGGCGAACATCGAGGTTCCGCCATGAACCAAATCGACCTCCAGCGCTTTACCAGATTGCGCCATGCGCTCCGAATTTCGGAGCAGCTTGCCCTTGTTGAAGCGGCCTTCGGGGTCCACCTTCTGCTTGTATTCGGCAAACGGGCGCAGTTCCTCGTCGGTGAGGAATTCGAGCTTGGTGATGCCGATGCCGTGCTCGCCCGAGATCACGCCATCCAGGCTGCGCGCCAGCACCATGATGCGGTCCACCGCGCCATGCGCGGTCTGCAGCATCTCGTAGTCGTCGCTGTTGACGGGGATGTTGGTGTGCACATTGCCGTCGCCCGCGTGCATGTGCAGCGCCACCCAGACGCGACCCTTGAGCACGCGCTTGTGAATGGCCGAAGCCTCGGTGAGGATGGGTGTGAAGGCCGCACCGGAGAAGATGGCCTGCAGCGGCGCGCGGATCTGCGTCTTCCAGCTCGCGCGCAGGGTATGGTCCTGCAACTGCGGGAACAGCTCCTGCACCCCCTGCAGCCAGCCGGCCCACAACGTGCGCACCTCCTGCACCAGGGCCAGCGCCTGCGCCACGCGGTCTTCGAGCAGCTCGGCCGAGGGGATTTCGTTGGCGTCGTCGTGCTTGCCCAGCGGCAGGTTGCCGCGGCTGAAGAAGGCTTCGAGCTCGTCGCACAGCTTGAGCTTGTTGCGCAGGCTCAGCTCGATGTTGATGCGCTCGATGCCGTCGGTGTACTCGGCCATGCGCGGCAGCGGAATCACCACGTCTTCGTTGATCTTGAAGGCGTTGGTGTGGCGGCTGATGGCGGCCGTGCGCTTGCGGTCGAGCCAGAACTTCTTGCGCGCCTCGGGGCTGATGGCGACGAAGCCCTCGCCGCTGCGCGAGTTGGCGATGCGCACGACCTCGCTGGTGGCACGCGCCACGGCGTCCGCGTCGTCGCCCGCGATGTCGCCAAAAAGCACCATCTTGGGCAGGCCACCGTGTTTCTTGCTCTTGGTGGTGTAGCCCACGGCTTTGAGATACCGGTCGTCCAGGTGCTCCAGCCCGGCCAGCAGCACGCCCGAGCGCTTCTGCTCGGCGAACATGAAGTCCTTGATCTCGACAATGCTGGGCACCGCGTCCTTGGCGTTGCCGAAGAACTCCAGGCACACGGTGCGCGTGTGCTCGGGCATGCGGTGCACCACCCAGCGCGCGCTGGTGATCAGCCCGTCGCAGCCCTCCTTCTGGATGCCCGGCAGGCCCGAGAGGAACTTGTCGGTCACGTCCTTGCCCAGGCCTTCCTTGCGGAAGGTCTTGCCCGGAATGTCGAGGCGCTCGGTGCGCACCAGGGTCTTGCCGTCGGCCTCGAAGGTCTTCAGCTCGAAGCTGGCGACCTCGGCGTCGTGGATCTTGCCCAGGTTGTGATTGATGCGCGTGACTTCCAGCCACTGCGCCTGCGGAGTGACCATGCGCCAGCTGGCCAGGTTGTCCAGCGCCGTGCCCCACAGCACGGCCTTCTTGCCGCCCGCGTTCATGGCGATGTTGCCGCCGATGCATGAGGCCTCGGCGCTGGTCGGGTCGACGGCAAACACATAGCCGCCGCGCTCGGCGGCATCGGCCACGCGCTGGGTCACCACCCCGGCCTCGGTCCAGATGGTCGCCACCTCCCGGTCCAGCCCGGGCAGGCGCTGCATCTCCACCTCGGTCATGGCTTCGAGCTTTTCGGTGTTGATGACGGCGCTGCGGTCGGTCAGCGGTATGGCACCACCGGTGTAGCCCGTGCCACCCCCGCGCGGAATCACGGTGAGCCCCAGCTCGAAACAGCCCTGCACCAGGCGCGCCATCTCGGCCTCGGTGTCGGGGGTGAGCACCACGAAGGGGTATTCGACACGCCAGTCGGTCGCGTCGGTCACGTGGCTCACGCGCGAGAGACCGTCGAACTTGATGTTGTCGCCGGCCGTCAGGCGCCCGAAGACGCGGCGCGCCTTGCGGCGCAGTTCGGCCACCTGCTGGAAAGAGGCATCGAAGCGTTGAACTGCGGCGCCGGCGGCCTTGAGCAGATCGCCCACGAGCGCATCGCGACCGGCGTCGCTGTCGGGGGTGCGGCGCTTCTGCACCTCGCCCAGGCGGTGCTCCAGCGCCTGCACGAGCTGGCGGCGGCGCTGCGGGTTGTCCAGCAGGTCGTCCTGCAGGTAGGGGTTGCGCTGCACCACCCAGATGTCGCCCAGCACCTCGTAGAGCATGCGCGCCGAGCGGCCGGTCTGGCGCTCCTGGCGCAGTTGCTGCAGGGTTCCCCAGGCCTGCTCCCCGAGCAGGCGGATGACGATCTCCCGGTCGGAAAAGCTCGTGTAGTTGTAAGGGATCTCGCGCAATCGCACGGGCTCGGGGGCCTGCGCCATGAGGGCGGCCAACGCGGTGGGAGCATTCATTCGGTGAACCTGGGGTAAGGGCAGTACGCCCAGTGGCCTGGGTGACTCGGAACCCTTGATTTTAGGGAATCCGCGCGCGGGCCGCAGTCGCCGGTGCCCGCCCGCTGGCCCCTGCGTTCGCAGGGGCGCAAACCAGCCGGACTAAAACAGCACGCGGCAACGCAGGGTGTGGGGCACCAGCTGGAGCTTTTGCAGCGCCAGCTCGGACGATTCGGCATCGATGTCCATCACCACGTAGCCGATGGCCTCGTTGGTCTGCAGGTACTGGGCCGAGACGTTGATCTGGTTGTCGGAGAACACGCGGTTGATCTCGGACATGACCCCCGGCACATTGCGGTGCACATGCAGGATGCGGTGCTTGCCGCGCTGCGCAGGCAGCGCCACCTCGGGGAAGTTGACCGACGAGATGGTGGTGCCGTTGTCGCTGTACTTGACGAGCTTCTCCGCCACTTCCAGGCCGATGTTGGCCTGCGCCTCCAGCGTGGAGCCGCCGATGTGCGGCGTCAGGATGACGTTGTCCAGCCCGCGCAGAGGCGAAAGGAACTCGTCCTTGTTGCTGCGCGGCTCGACCGGGAACACATCCACGGCTGCGCCCAGCAGCTTGCGGTCCCGCAAGGCCTGGGCCAGCGGCTCGATTTCGACCACGGTGCCGCGCGAGGCGTTGATGAATACCGCACCAGGCTTCATGGCGGCGATTTCGGCAGCGCCGATCATCCACTGCGTGGAGGGCAGCTCAGGCACGTGCAGTGTCACGATGTCGCTGACGGCCAGCAAGTCGCTGAGGCTGGCCGCCTGGCGCGCATTGCCCAGCGGTAGCTTGGCCACCACGTCATGGAACAACACCTGCATGCCCAGCGCCTCGGCCAGCACGGACAGCTGCGAGCCGATGGCGCCGTAGCCGACGATGCCCAGCGTCTTGCCGCGCACCTCGAAGGCGTTGTCGGCCGTCTTGAGCCAGCCGCCCCGGTGGGCCACGGCGTTTTTCTCGGGCACACCACGCAGCAGCAGGATGGCCTCGGCCAGCACCAGCTCGGCCACGGAGCGGGTGTTGGAATATGGCGCATTGAACACGGCAATGCCGCGGTCGCGTGCGGCATTCAGGTCCACCTGGTTGGTGCCAATGCAGAAGCACCCGATGGCCACGAGCTTGTGCGCGTGGGCCAGCACCTCGGCATTCAGCTGGGTGCGGGAGCGGATGCCGATGAAATGGGCGTCGGCGATGCGTTCGATCAATTCCTCCTGCGGCAGCGCGCCGGGGAGGGATTCGATCTGGCTGTAGCCGGCGGCTTGCAGCACCTGAAGGGCCGAGGGGTGCAGGCCTTCGAGGAGAAGAAACCTGATCTTGCTTTTGTCCAGCGATGTGGGGCTCATGACGGTCTTTGTGTCGGCGAAGTCCAGGCCGCCGCCAGCGGGCGCCCGGCTTCAAAAGCTTGGCGGGCCATCCTAGCATGGTGCAACGCACAAAACCGCTCTCTGGAGAGGCGCCACTACCCGCATCAGGGACAAGCCCGCAGGGACGGGCAAGGGATGACCTGCATCACCCTCGCGTGACGGTAGTAGTACGGATCGGGATGGGCCGCAAGGCGTCTTTCTGCAGCCAACAAATAGCCCCGCTATGGGCAAGAAAAACAACGCGGCGGATCGCCCGAGACCGCGCTGCCACAGACCGCAGGGCGTCATGCAGGCCATCCCAAGGGGTTTACCCGCTGGAGAAAGATGCCCGGCATGGTTAAAAAAGCCCCTGGTCTTCATGACAGACACGGTTTTGTCATTCGCCCGCCCTACGATCCGGCGCTTATCCATTTGTGTGAGGAGATTCCCCATGAAATTCCGTTCTCTGACTGTCTGCGCCGCTGTGGCCGTTCTGGGCAGCACGGCTGCGCACGCGCAAACCGAAATCCAGTGGTGGCACTCCATGACCGGCGGCCTGAACGACTGGGTGGTGGACATCGCCAACGGCTTCAACGCCAGCCAGAAGGATTTCAAGATCGTGCCCACCTACAAGGGCACGTATGACGAATCGATGACAGCCTCGATCGCTGCCTTCCGCGCCGGCAACGCGCCGCACATCCTGCAGGTGTACGAAGTGGGCACCGCCACCATGATGGCCGCCAAGGGCGCCATCGTGCCGGTGGGCAAGGTCATGCAGAACGCCGGCTACAAGTTCGACCCCAAGGCCTACATTCCGGCCGTGGTGGGTTACTACACGGCCCCCAGCGGCGAAATGCTGAGCTACCCCTTCAACAGCTCGACGACGGTGCTCAACTACAACAAGGACCTGTTCAAGAAGGCGGGCCTGGACCCCAACAAGCCGCCAGCCACCTGGCCCGAGCTCGTGTCGGCCGCCGCCAAGCTCAAGGCCTCGGGCGTGGCCTGCCCGTTCACCACAAGCTGGCAGGGCTGGACGCAGCTCGAGAGCTTCTCGACCTGGCACAACACGCTGTTTGCCACGCAGAACAACGGTTTTGGCGGCACCAGCGCGCGCCTGGCCTTCAACAGCCCGCTGCATGTGCGCCACATCGAGAACCTCGCCAACATGGCCCAGCAGGGCCTCTTCCACTACCGCGGCCGTGGCAACAAGGCCGACGCGCCCTTCTACTCGGGCGAATGCGCCATGGCCACCGCCAGCTCGTCCACCTATGCCAGCATCAAGAAGAACGCGAAGTTCGACTTCGGCATCGCCCCCCTGCCCTACTACCCGGACGTGCCCGGCGCGCCACAGAACACCGTCATCGGTGGCGCTTCGCTGTGGGTGATGGCGGGCAAGAAGGCGCCGGAGTACAAGGGCGTGGCGCAATTTTTCCACTACCTGACCAACCCCGATGTGCAGGCCGCCAGCCACCAGCGCACCGGCTACCTGCCGGTCACCCTGGCTTCGTTCGAAATGACCGAAAAAGCGGGCTTTTACAAGCAGAACCCTGGCACCGACACCGCGGTGAACCAGATGATCCGCAAGACCACCGACAAGTCGCGTGGCGTGCGCCTGGGCAATTTCAACCAGATCCGCGCCATCATGGACGAGGAGCTGGAACAGGTCTGGGCCGGCAAGAAGTCGGCCCAGCAGGCACTGGACGCCGCCGTCAAGCGCGGCAACGAGCAGCTTGAACGCTTCCAGAAGGCCAACAAGGGCTAAACTTTTGCGGTGATAACGCACGGCCGGGCCACGTACCCGGCCGTTTTTGATGAAAGAGGGCTGCCTTGACCACGGAAAAACGGGTGCGTTTCAAGAGCTGGTGGCTGCCGGCGGCGCTGCTGGCGCCGCAGGTGGTGGTGATCGCCGTGTTCTTCTTCTGGCCCGCCGGGCAGGCGCTGGTGCAGTCGCTGCAGCAGCAGGACGCCTTTGGCACCTCGGTCGAATGGGTCGGGCTGGAGAATTTTGAACGCCTCTGGGGTGACGAGAGCTACCTTGCCTCGTTCAAGACCACCGCCGTGTTCTCGGTGCTGGTGGCCGGCCTGGGGCTGGTCATCTCCCTGGCACTGGCGGTGTTTGCCGACCGCGTGGTGCGCGGGGCCAGTTTCTACAAAACGCTGCTCATCTGGCCCTACGCCGTGGCACCCGCCGTGGCCGGCGTGCTGTGGCTTTTCATGTTCGCGCCCTCCATCGGCATCGTCAGCCACGCGCTGCGGCAGATGGGGTTTGAATGGAACCACCTGCTCAACAGTGACCAGGCCATGGCGCTGATCGTTTTCGCCGCCGTGTGGAAGCACATCTCCTACAACTTCCTGTTCTTTCTGGCGGGGCTGCAGTCCATCCCCAAGTCGCTGATCGAGGCGGCCGCCATCGACGGTGCCGGGCCCTGGCGGCGCTTCTGGAGCATCGTCTTCCCGCTGCTCTCACCCACCACCTTCTTCCTGCTGGTGATCAACATCGTCTATGCCTTCTTCGACACCTTTGCCATCGTGGATTCCACCACCGAGGGCGGGCCGGGCAAGGACACGGCCATCCTGGTCTACAAGGTGTATTACGACGGTTTCAAGGCGCTCGACCTGGGCGGCTCGGCCGCGCAGTCCGTGGTGCTGATGGCCATCGTGGTGGTGCTCACCGTCATCCAGTTCCGTTACGTAGAACGCAAGGTGAATTACTGAAATGGTTGAACGCCGCCCCCTCGCCACCGCCATTTCGCATTTCGTGCTCATTCTGGGCATGGTCATCATTGCCTTCCCGCTCTACATCACCTTCGTGGCCAGCACGCACACCGCACAGGACATCGTGCAGGTGCCCATGCCGCTGCTGCCGGGCCCGCACCTGATCGAAAACTACACGCACGCCATCCAGGGCACCAGCGGTAGTGCGGCATCGACCGCGCCCGTGGGCCACATGATGCTGGTCAGCCTGATCTCTGCGCTGATGATCGCGGTGGGCAAGATCGCCATCTCGCTGCTCTCGGCGTTTGCCATCGTGTACTTCCGCTTTCCGGGGCGCACGTTCTTCTTCTGGGCCATCTTCGTCACGCTGATGCTGCCGGTGGAGGTGCGCATCGGCCCGACCTACCAGGTGGTGTCCGACCTCGGCATGCTCAACACCTATGCAGGCCTGACGGTGCCGCTGATCGCCTCGGCCACGGCCACCTTCCTGTTCCGCCAGTTCTTCCTGTCGGTGCCCGATGAACTGGTGGAGGCCGCGCGCGTGGATGGCGCGGGGCCCATGCGCTTTTTCTGGGACGTGCTGCTGCCGCTCTCGCGCACCAGCATCGCCGCGCTGTTCGTCATCCAGTTCATCTACGGCTGGAACCAGTACCTCTGGCCGCTGCTGGTAACCACCGATGAATCGATGTACCCCGTGGTCATGGGCATCAAGCGCATGATTTCCGGCGGCGACGCTGCCAACGACTGGAACATCGTGATGGCCACGGCCATCCTGGCCATGATTCCGCCTGCACTGGTGGTGCTGCTGATGCAGCGCTGGTTCGTCAAGGGTCTGGTGGACGCAGAAAAATAGACTAAAACACCTTCAAGACCTTATCCATCAAGCGCTATAAGCTATCAAAAAAATAGTAACCACATGGCATCCATCTCCCTGCGCAACCTCGTCAAACGCTACGGCCACGGACCCAAGGCCAACCAGGTTATCCACGGCGTGAACGCCGAGATCCAGGACGGCGAATTTGTCGTCATCGTCGGCCCCTCGGGCTGCGGCAAGTCCACGCTCTTGCGCATGGTGGCCGGGCTGGAGGACATCTCCGGCGGCGAGATCGCCATCGGCAGCCGCGTGGTCAACCAGCTCGAACCGGCCGAGCGCGACATCGCCATGGTGTTCCAGAACTACGCGCTCTACCCGCACATGAGCGTGTTCGACAACATGGCCTACGGCCTGAAGATCGCCAAGGTGCCCAAGGACGAGATCAAGGCGCGCGTGGACAAGGCCGCCAAGATCCTGGAGCTGGGCCACCTGCTGGAGCGCAAGCCGCGCGAGCTGTCGGGCGGCCAGCGCCAGCGCGTGGCCATGGGCCGCGCCATCGTGCGCCAGCCGCAGGTGTTCCTGTTCGACGAGCCGCTTTCCAACCTCGACGCCAAGCTGCGCGCCCAGACGCGCCTGGAAATTCAAAAGCTGCACCGCGAGCTGGGTATCACCAGCCTGTTCGTCACGCACGACCAGGTCGAGGCCATGACGCTGGCGCAGCGCATGATCGTCATGAACGGCGGCCACATGGAGCAGTTCGGCACACCCGAGGAGGTGTACCACCGGCCCGCCAGCACCTTCGTGGCCAGCTTCATCGGCTCGCCGCCCATGAACCTGCTTCAGCACGCCCCCGGCGCGCGCCCCGGCACGCTTCTGGGCATCCGCCCCGAACACCTGGACGTGGGCAGTGAAGGCTGGGAGGTGGTGGTGGATACCGTGGAACTGCTCGGCGCCGAGCGCCTGATCTACGCCCGCCTGGGCGGCGAGGCACTCATCGTGCGCGTCGAGGAAGGCCGTCCCGCGCCCCAGCCCGGAGACACCCTGCACGTCGCCCCGCGCGAGGACCGCCTGCACTGGTTTGACCAAGCCAGCGGCCAGCGACTGTGAGCACCGCGCCGACGCCGGGCCGCCCCAAGGCGGCGCGCGCCCCCTCGGGGGGCAGCGAACCACGCGCAGCGGGGAGCGTGGGGGCACTTGCCTTCTGGCCCTACCCGCGCTGGATCGCCCACCGGGGCGCCGGCAAGCTCGCGCCCGAGAACACCCTGGCTGCCTTCCGCCTGGGCGCCGAACATGGCTACCGCATGTTCGAGTGCGACGTGAAACTCTCGCGCGACGGCGTTCCCTTCCTCCTGCACGACGCCACGCTGGCCCGCACCACCAACGCCGCGCAGGTGCTGGGCCCCGACGCCAGCCCCACGGGCGGTGACCACGCCTGGGCCGCGCTCGCGCGGCTCGACGCCGGCGGCTGGCATTCGCGCCGATACGCGGGCGAGCCACTGCCCACCCTGGAAAACATCGCGCACTTCTGCCTGGCCAACGGCTATCTGCTCAACATCGAGATCAAGCCCACGCCCGGGCAGGAAGACGCCACGGGCCGCGTGGTGGGCGAGCACGCCGCACGCCTGTGGCGGGGCCAGGCCCAGGGGCCGCTGCTGTCCTCATTCCAGCCCGAGGCCCTGGCCGGCGCCCGGGCGACGGCGCCGCATCTTCCGCGCGCCCTGCTGCTCGACACCCTGAGCGAGGGCTGGTTCGACACCACCCGCGAGCTCGGCTGCGTGGCCATCGTCTGCCACCACGCGCTGTGGGACGCCCCGCTGGTGCAGCGCGTGCACGCCCAGGGCTGGCGCGCCCTGAGCTACACAGTGAACGACGAGTGGGCTGCCCAGCGCCTGATCGCCCAGGGCACCGACGGCATCATTACCGACCGCGTGGACCTGTTCTCGCCTGTCGCTCGCTGATCGCTGAACTCCGCGCACGGTCCCGGCGTGCCTGGCGAAGTGTTTGCGCAGCGTCAATGCAAATCACTCGCATTTGCGTTATTCTCAAGCCATCACAACGAACACTTGAGGATCCCAGTGGACCGCCGTCACTTCCTGCTGCAGCTCAGCGCCGCCCTTGGAACCGCTTCCCTACCCGCTCTTGCCAGCGCCCAGGCCGATGGGAGCACCTTGCGGGTGGCCGGTGGCTGGCGCATGAACGAACGCGACTACCAGATTGGCGCGCTGCGTGTGGATTGGGCACGGGGCCAAGTCCTCACGGAATTCGCCGTCACCATGCCCACGCTCCCGCATGCCATCGTGCCCGAGCCCGGTGGCGGTTTTCTGGCGGTGGCCACCCGCCCGGGCACCTGGCTGGTGCGCGCCGATGCCGAGGGGCGCATCGCCCACCGCCTGTCCATGTCCGACGAGGGCGGTGCACGCACGCTCGACGGCCACGTCATCGCCAGCCCCGACGGGGCCTGGCTCTACACCGGCGAGACCGACCGCCAGACCGGCGAAGGCTGGGTCAGCGTGCGCGACGTGCGCAATCTGCGCAAGGTGGCCGAGCACCGCACGCACGGCATCGACCCGCACCAGATCCTCGTCGACCCGCAGGGCCGGCTTGTCATCGCCAACGGCGGCATCCCGCGCGACGCGGCCGGCGACAAGCGCCACCTGGAGCGGATGAGCCCCGAGCTGGTGCTGCTGAACCCCGAAAACGGCGAGAAGCTCGGCGCCTGGAGCCTGCGCGACAAGCGCCTGGCGCCGCACCACATCGCCTGGAACCGACCGCTCGAAGGCGGCCCACTGCTGCTGGGCATCGGCCTGCAGGCCGAGCACGACGACCCCGCCAAGCGCCGCGACGCCCCGCTGCTGGCCGTGTGGGATGGAAAGGAACTCAAGGTGCCGAGCTACATGGTGGCCGAGGGCTACGCGGGCGACGTGGCGGCAGGCCCCAATGGCGGCTTCGTGCTCACGGCGCAGCGCGCCAACCGCATCGTGCTGTGGCAACCGCAGGAGCCGGCGAAGTTCACGACCATCGGGAACGTGCAAAACCCCTGCGGCCTGTGGCCGCTGGACAACGCCCCCGGTGTGGCAGTGGGCGGCGGGCGGGGCCTGGCACGCTGGCACGCCACCGAGCCCGCGAACATGCTGCGCTGGCCCGAGGGCATGGCGGCGGGGAACCATTGGGCAGTGCTTGCATGACATCCCCCTGAGCGGCTTCGCCGCTTCCCCCTTCTCTCGAATTGCTGCGCAATTCGGGAAAGGGGACGCCACCAGCACGGCGGGGCGGCCCTTGCTCGGTGGCCACTGGCTTGGGCCGTGCCAGTTTCAAAGACCGCGCGCCACACAGCGCTGGCCTCAGCCCTTCCAGCCGCGCCGCAGCAGCCACTGGCAGGTGGCAGTGACCAGCACCAGCGCGGCATAGGTCAGCACCTTGCCGTCACGCCCCAGAACCCACAGCCCGGCCACCAACACGGCACAGCCCACCGCAAAAACAATAGCTGCTTGCGCCCACCAGGCAACGGTTTTGGCCGAATTTCTGATAAGTAAGCGGCTGGTCGGCACGAGCAGCAGAGCCAGCGCAGCGGCAGGCGCAGCAAAATTGAGCAAGTGGATGAGGGCGGCCGACAAGTCCATAAAAATGACGTAAATCAAGGGTTGTGCAGTCGGTGTCACCCTGTGCACATAACAATTTTATAATCCGGACATGTCAGTCTGGGCCTTGGGCATCAACCATACGACCGCGCCGCTCGATCTGCGTGGCCGTTTCGCGTTCGCGATCGACCAGATCGCGCCCACCCTGCACGGCCTGCGCCAGGCGCTGGGCCAGTCCAGCCAGCACCGCAACGTGGAGACGGCCATCATCTCCACCTGCAACCGCACCGAGATCTATTGCGCTGGTGACCAGCCCGCGCTGGACCACACCCTGGGCTGGCTCGCCCACAGCGGCGGCGTCAGCACCGAGCTGCTGCGCTCGCACTCCTACATTCTGGAAGACGGCCCCGTCGCGCGCCACGCCTTCCGCGTGGCCAGCGGGCTTGACTCCATGGTGCTGGGCGAAGCCCAGATCCTGGGCCAGATGAAGGACGCCGTGCGCGCCGCCGAAAGCGCGGGCGCCCTGGGCACCACGCTCAACCAGCTCTTCCAGCGCAGCTTCGCCGTGGCCAAGGAGGTGCGCACCAGCACCGAGATCGGCGCGCACAGCATCAGCATGGCCGCCGCCGCGGTGCGCCTGGCCAGCCAGCTGTTCGAAGACCTGGGCAAGACGCGCGTGCTGTTCGTCGGCGCGGGCGAAATGATCGAGCTGTGCGCCACGCACTTCGCAGCGCGCAACCCCAAGCAGATCGCCATCGCCAACCGCACGCTGGAACGCGGCGAAAAGCTCGCCACGCGCTTTGGTGGCGAGGTCATGCGACTGTCCGACCTGCCCGACCGCCTACACGAGTTCGACATCGTGGTCAGCTGCACCGCCAGCAGCCTGCCCATCGTGGGCCTGGGCGCGGTGGAACGTGCCCTGAAGAAGCGCCGCCACCGCCCCATGTTCATGGTGGATCTGGCCGTGCCGCGCGACATCGAGCCCGAGGTCAAGCAGCTCGAAGACGTTTACCTCTACACCGTGGACGACCTGGCCAGCGTGGTGCAGACCGCACAGGCCAACCGCCAGGCCGCCGTGGCGCAGGCCGAGGCCATCATCGACGCGGGCGTGCAGAGCTTCATGCACTGGATGGACCAGCGCCACCCCGAGCACGGTGTGGTGCCTCTCATCCGCCAGATCCAGGACCAGGCGGACGCCTGGCGCGCCATCGAACTCGACCGTGCGCGCAAGCGCCTGGCCAAGGGCGAGGACATCGACACCGTGCTCGACGCCCTCTCGCGCGGCCTGGCGCAGAAGATGCTGCACGGCACCCTGGCAGAACTGCGCGCCGGCGACGCCAGCACGCGCGAGCAGACGGCGCGAACCGCCTCGCGCCTGTTCCTGCGCTCGCAAAGCAAGAACAGCCTGTAGCGGCGCACTTCGCTTTTCTTGAGGCCCTAGCGGCCCTCGGCGCTTGCTGGACAAGCGCCTCCAGCTACGAATACCGTAGCACCCTCCTTTCCCCCGGAACGCCATGAAACCTTTTCTCCGCACCCAGCTGGAGCGCTACGCCCGGCGCCTGGAAGAACTCGACTTCCTGCTTTCGCGCGAGGACATCATGGCCGACATGGCGCAGTACCGCGCCATCTCCAAAGAGCACGCCGAGGTGACGCAGATCGCTGGCCGCTACGCCCGCTACCTGCAATGCGAGGCCGACCTGGCCGGCGCACAAGAGATGCTCGCCGACCCCGACATGGCCGAGCTGGCGCAGGACGAAGTCACCAGCGCCACCCTGGAACTGCTCCAGCTCGAAGACGAACTGCAGCGCCTGCTGCTGCCCAAGGACCCCGACGACGCGCGCAATGCCTTCCTCGAAATCCGCGCGGGCACGGGCGGCGACGAATCGGCCCTGTTCGCGGGCGACCTGGCGCGCATGTACACGCGCTACGCCGCCAACGTGGGCTGGAAGGTCGAGGTGGTGAGCGAGAGCCCTTCGGAGCTGGGCGGGTACAAGGAAATCGTGCTGCGCGTCGTGGGAGACGATGTGTACGGCGCGCTGCGCTTCGAGTCGGGCGGCCACCGCGTGCAGCGCGTGCCGGCCACCGAGACGCAGGGCCGCATCCACACCAGCGCCTGCACCGTGGCCGTGATGCCCGAGCCCGACGAGCACGAAGCCATCAAACTGAACCCGGCAGATCTGCGCATCGACACCTTCCGCGCCAGCGGCGCTGGCGGCCAGCACATCAACAAGACCGACTCGGCCGTGCGCGTGGTGCACCTGCCCACCGGTATCGTGGCCGAGTGCCAGGACGGCCGCAGCCAGCACGCCAACAAGGCCAAGGCGCTGCAGGTGCTGCAGGCGCGCATCCAGGAAAAGGACCGCAGCGAGCGCGCCGCCAAGGAGGCCGCCGAACGCAAGGGGCTGATCGGCAGCGGCGATCGCAGCGACCGCATCCGCACGTACAACTTTCCGCAGGGGCGGCTGACCGACCACCGTATCAACCTCACCTTGTACAAGCTGCTCACCATCATGGAAGGCGACCTGGGCGAGGTGCTGCAGGCCCTGCGCCACGCGCGCGAGGCCGAGCAGCTGGCCGATCTGGAGCGAGATGCCAGCCTTTGATCAAAATATGAGTCAAATTGGCTTGCAACGCTTTACCAGAAAGCGCTAACAGCTATTGATTCAGGAGCAACCATGACCCTGCAGCAGGCACTGACCACCGCCCTGGCCCAGGGCCTGGCGCGCATCGACGCGCAGATGCTGCTGCTGCACACGCTGGGCCGCTCCACCGGCGACCGCGCCTGGCTCATCACGCACGACACCGACACGCTGGGCCCCGCCGTGCAGGAACGCTTCGAAGCCCTGTGCCAGCGCCGCCTGGCGGGCGAGCCCGTGGCCTACCTCACCGGCACCAAGGCCTTCTACGGGCTGGAGCTGCAGGTGGACGCGCGCGTGCTCGACCCCCGCCCCGACACCGAGACCCTGGTGGACTGGGCGCTGGAGGTACTGGACGGCCACCCCGCCCCGCGCCTGCTGGACCTGGGCACGGGCAGCGGCGCCATCGCCCTGGCCCTTCAGCACCAGCGGCCCGACGCCAGCGTGCTGGCCGTGGACGCCAGCGAGGATGCGCTGACCGTGGCCCGGGCCAACGCCACGCGCCTGGGGCTGGCCGTGCAGTTCCGCCACGGGCAATGGATGGAGGGACTGGAAGGTGTTTTCGACGCCATCGTCTCCAACCCGCCCTACATCCCCGCCGCCGACCCGCACCTGGCGGCCCTGACACACGAGCCGCTGCAGGCGCTGGCCAGCGGCGCCGACGGCCTGGAGGACATACGCGCCATCGTCGCCCAGGCCCCCGTGCACCTGAAACCGGGCGGCTGGCTGCTGCTGGAACACGGCTGGGACCAGGCGCCGGCCGTGTGCACCCTGCTGCGCAGCGCCGGGCTGGAGCAGGTGCAAGGCCGCAAAGACCTCGCTGGCATCGTGCGTTGTTCCGGCGGCCGGTGGCCGACAGTGAAATAATCCCCCTTTCCCTTCCTTGCGGGCCATTGCCGCCCCACCCTCTCGGAGCCCCCATGAGCGATACCCAGAAACGCATTGACGACCTCGTCAAATCCAACGACATCCTGCTCTTCATGAAGGGCACGGCCAGCTTCCCGATGTGCGGCTTCTCCGGCCGCGCCGTGCAGATCCTCAAGGCCTGCGGGGTGGACCCCAAGGCGATTGCCACCGTCAACGTGCTCGACGACGACGAAATCCGCCAGGGCATCAAGGACTACAGCCAGTGGCCCACCATTCCGCAGCTCTACATCAAGGGCGAGTTCATCGGCGGCTCGGACATCATGATGGAGATGTACGAGTCGGGCGAACTCAAGCAGATGCTGGGCACCGAAGGCTGAAGTCTTCCTGCCGCTCTCATGCAAGGCCGCCTTCGGGCGGCCTTTTGCATGCCTGCAACAAGGGGGCAACACCCGGGCTTATCCGGCATTGAGCCCATGCAGGTTGTGTGCTTGAATGGGCCTGTGACCTTTATCAAGGAGCATGCCATGACCAGCCATAGCCTTGTTCCCCAAGCCCCCGGCCTGAGCCTGCCGGTGGCCCAGATGCGCAGCGTCTTTCATCCGGTCGATGTCGAGCGCAAGCTCGCCCGGCTGCAGGAAGGCAGCCAGCAGCGTGAATACGACAACCTGCGCAGCGTCTACGAGCGCATGCTGGAGCGCGGGCCCGAACGCTTCCAGGTCAAGCCGCGCGGCATTCCCGACATGGCGGCGCTCTACGACCAGTTGCCCAACTTCACCGACGTGCTCGACGACGTGCGCCGCCATGTGGCCCTGGCCCAGGACAGCAGCGATGGCCTGGAAGTGACGCCCATGCTGCTGCTCGGGCCGCCCGGCATCGGCAAGACGCATTTCGCGCGCCAGCTGGCCGAGCTGCTGGGCACGGGCATGAACCTGCTGCCCATGAGTTCGATGACCGCCGGCTGGCTGCTCTCGGGCTCCTCGTCGCAATGGAAGGGCGCGCGCCCCGGCAAGGTGTTCGAGGCGCTGGTGGAGGGCGAGTACGCCAACCCGGTGATCGTGGTGGACGAGATCGACAAGGCCAGCAGCGAAGCCCAGTACGACCCGCTGGGCGCGCTCTACAGCCTGCTGGAGCACGATACGGCGCAGAGCTTCACGGACGAGTTCGCCGAGGTGGCCATCGATGCCAGCCAGGTCATCTGGATCACCACCGCCAACGACAGCCGGGGCATTCCCGACCCCATCCTCAACCGGATGAATGTCTTCGAGGTGGAGGCCCCCACGCCGGAGCAGGCACGCCGCATCGCCGCCAGCCTGTATGCCGGCATCCGGGCTGGGCACGACTGGGGCCGCCTACTCGACCCCGAGCCGCTGGACGATGTGCTGGACTGCCTGGCCCAGATGCCCCCGCGCGAAATGCGCCGCGCCCTGATGACGGGTTTTGGCAACGCGCGGCTGGACCGCCGCTCCACCGTCGAGGTGGCCGACCTGCCCAGGGCCGCCGCGGGCCGCAGCCGCATCGGCTTCGTGCAGTAGCGGGGCGCGGGGCCCTTGCGGCCCACTGCGGCGGCAGGGCGGGCAGATACACTTGGGCCATCGTGTGCCCGCGTGCCACACCCGCCCGCTCTGCATGACCCTGACCCAAAGCCTTTTCGTGATCGGGCTGCTGATTGCCGCCAGCGCCTTCTTTTCCATGGCCGAGATCGCCCTCGCGGCGGCGCGCCGCCTGCGCCTGCGGCAGATCGCCGACGAGGGCGACCCCCGCGCCGAGCGCGTGCTGCGCGTGCAGGACCAGCCGGGCGACTACTTCACCGTGGTGCAGATCGGGCAGAACGCGGTGGCGATTCTCGGCGGCATCGTGGGCGAAGGGGCGCTGAGCCCGCATTTCAACGCCCTGCTGGCGCTGTGGCTGAGCGAATCCACGGCGCAGACGGTGGGATTCCTGGCGTCGTTCATGGTCATCACGTCGCTGTTCATACTGTTCTCGGACCTGTTCCCCAAGCGCCTGGGCATGGCCCAGCCCGAACAGATCGCCATGCGCCTGGCCCAGCCGATGGCCTGGTGCATGACCCTGCTGCGGCCGGTGGTGTGGCTCTACAGCCGGTGTGCCGATGCGCTGTTCCGGCTGCTGGGCCTGTCGTCGCTGCGCGATGACCGCATCACCTCCGACGACATTCTGGCGATGATGGAAGCCGGTGCGCGCGCCGGCGTGCTGGCGGCGCGCGAGCAGCAGGTCATCACCAATGTGTTCGAGCTGGACACGCGCATGGTCTCCAGCGCCATGTCGCCGCGCGACCGCATTGCCTTCTTTCTGCGCGACGAACCCGACTCGGTGATCCGGCTGCGCATTGCCGCCGAGCCGTTCTCGACCTATCCGGTCTGCGAGCGCGACATCGACCATGTGGTGGGCTACGTGGACGCCAAGGATCTGTTCCAGCGCGTGCTGAACAACCAGCCGATTTCGCTGCAGGACGACAGCCTGGTGCGCAAGGTGCTCATCGTGCCCGACCGGTTGACGCTGTCGGAGGTGCTCGAGCAGTTCCGGCAGGTGCACGAAGACTTTGCCGTCATCGTGAACGAATACAGCCTGGTGGTGGGCGTGGTCACCCTCAACGACGTGATGAGCACCGTGATGGGCGACCTGGTGGGCCCGGCGGACGAAGAGCTGATCGTGCGGCGCGACGAGAACTCCTGGCTGATCGACGGCGTGACGCCGATCGAAGACGTGCTGCGCGTGCTCTCGCTCGACGACCTGCCCCATGCGGGGGACTATGAAACCCTGGCCGGCTTCCTGATGGTGATGCTGCGCCGCGTGCCCCGGCGCACCGACAGCGTGGCCTGGGGCGGCTACACCTTCGAGGTGCTGGACGTGGACAGCTACCGGATCGACCAGGTCATGGTGACGCGCCTGCCCCGGATTGCCCCTGACACCGGCAGCACCTGATTTTGAGTGTTTTTGGCCTGCAGCGCTTACTGGATGAGCGCGAGCAGCTATTAAAAAAAGAGTACCTTCAGGCGGCGGCAAACACCCAGTTGCGCTGCGCTGCAAACACCGCGTTCGGGTAGGGTGCCCGGCCCCGGCTGCCGTTGTAGCGGCCCAGGGTCATGTAGAGGTCGCCACGCTCGCGGTCCATGTAGTGGCGCAGGATCACGCAGCCAAAGCGCAGATTGGTCTGCATGTGGAACAGCTTGCCCGGGTCGCCATCGCCGATCACCCGCGTCCAGAACGGCATGACCTGCATGTAGCCGCGCGCGCCCACGCTGGAGACGGCGAACTTGCGGAAGGCGCTCTCGACCTGGATCAGACCAAGCACCAGCGACACATCGAGCCCGGCACGCTTGCTTTCATACCAGACGGTTTGCAGAAAGTCGCGCCGCACCTCCCAGTCGGGCTTGCGGCGGCGCAGGCGGTCGCTCATGGTGCCCAGCCAGCGCAGGTAGTGCAGCCGTGCCTCGGTAGTGGCAAATTCCGGCTCGGGCGGCGCCTGGTTGGCGATGGCGGAACTCAGGGCCGTACGCACCGAATCCATCAGCGGCTCTTCGAGCTGCCCACCCGCATGGGCCGCCCCGGGCACAGCCAGCCAGGCGGCGGGCCCAGCGGCCAGCGAGACAAGGCAGTGGCGCCGCGAGATGCCTGGGATCATCGGGCCAGACGGCCCAGGACATGGGCCAGGATATCGGCAGTGGCCACCTTGGTGGCAGCGCTGTCGCGGCGGTGCTGGTATTCGACCTGGCCTTCCTTGAGGGCACGGTCGCCAATGGTGACGCGGTGCGGCACACCGATCAGTTCCCAGTCGGCGAACATGGCGCCGGGGCGCTCGCCCCGGTCGTCCAGGATCACGTCCACGCCAGCGGCCTGCAGTTGCGCATACAGCTGCTCGGCCTGGGCCTTGACCTCGGGGAAGCGCTCGGGGGTGATGGGGCACAGCACCACCGTGAAGGGCGCGATGGCGTCGGGCCAGATGATGCCGCGCTCATCGTGGTTCTGCTCAATGGCCGCTGCCGGAAGGCGGGTGATGCCAATGCCGTAGCAACCCATCTCGAAGTGGGCGGGCTTGCCGTCTTCGCCCAGGAAGGTGGCGTTCATGGCCTTGCTGTACTTGGTGCCGAGGTAGAACACATGTCCAACTTCGATGCCGCGCTCGATGGCAAGTTCCCCCTGGCCGTCGGGCGAGCGGTCGCCGGCGACCACATTGCGCAGGTCGGCCACCAGGGCGGGCTCGGGCAGGTCGCGGCCCCAGTTCACGCCGGTCATGTGGAAATCGACCGCGTTGGCGCCGCAGATCCAGTCGGCCATCACCGCCACTTCGCGGTCGGCGACGATACGTACCGGCTGGCGCAACCCGATCGGGCCCAGGTAGCCCGGCGTGCAGCCAAAGTGCGCTTCGATCTCGGCCACGGTGGCAAAACGGAAGCCCGCATCCAGCCCCGGCACCTTGGCCACCTTGATCTCGTTCATGTCATGGTCGCCGCGCAGCAACAGCAGCCAGACCTGGCTCTTGACGATCTCGCCCGCCTCGTTGGTCTCGTCGGTGGCCAGCACCAGCGACTTCACCGTGGTCTGCAGCGGTACGCCCAGCAGCGCGGCGACATCGGCACAGGTGGCCTTGCCTGGCGTGGGCGTCTTTTCCATCGCCTTGGCCGGTGCGGGGCGCGGGCCGGCCGGCGCCAGGGCCTCGGCTTTTTCCATGTTGGCGGCGTAGTCGCTGTTCGGGCAGTAGACGATGGCGTCCTCGCCGGTGGCGGCGATCACCTGGAATTCCTCGCTCAGGTCGCCGCCGATGGCGCCACTGTCGGCGGCCACGGCGCGGTAGGTGAGGCCGAAGCGGTCAAAAATGCGCCGGTAGGCTTGCGCCATGACCTGGTAGCTGGCCTTGGCCGCAGCCTGGTCGCGGTCGAAGCTGTAGGCGTCCTTCATGGTGAACTCGCGCCCGCGCATCAGGCCGAAGCGCGGACGGCGCTCGTCGCGGAACTTGGTCTGGATCTGGTAGAAATTCTTTGGCAGCTGTTTGTGGCTGCGCAGTTCCTGGCGAGCGATGTCAGTGACCACTTCTTCGCTGGTGGGCTGCACGACATAATCGCGCCCATGGCGGTCCTGGATGCGCAGCAGCTCGGGGCCCATGCTGCCAAAACGCCCCGTCTCCTGCCACAACTCGGCGGGCTGCACCACGGGCATGGTCAGCTCCACGGCCCCGGCGCGGTTCATCTCCTCGCGGACGATGGCCTCCACCTTCTGGATCACGCGCAGGCCCATGGGCATGTAGCTGTAGATCCCGGCGCCGAGCTTCTTGATGAGCCCCGCGCGCATCATGAGCTGGTGGCTCACCACCTCCGCATCGGCCGGTGCTTCCTTGAGGGTGGAGATAAAGAACTGAGTGGCTTTCATCGGGCGATTTCGGGGTGTTGGTGCTGGTCCCCTTGCCGCACGCGAGGTGCGGTGCATAATGGACACAGTTTAAAAATTTGGGGTTCGATTATGCTTGACCGGGACGGCTTTCGGCCGAACGTCGGCATCATCCTGCTCAACCAGAAGAACCAGGTGTTCTGGGGCAAACGCATACGCACCCACAGCTGGCAGTTTCCGCAGGGTGGCATTGACCGGGGCGAATCCCCCGAGCAAGCCATGTTCCGGGAACTGCACGAAGAGGTGGGGTTGCTCCCGGACCATGTGCGCGTCGTTGCCCGCACCCGGGACTGGTTGCGCTATGAGGTGCCTGACCGGTACATCCGCCGCGATGCGCGCGGACACTACAAGGGCCAGAAACAAATCTGGTATCTGCTGCAATTGCTGGGGCATGACTGGGACTTGAACCTGCGTGCCACCAACCACCCGGAGTTCGACGCCTGGCGCTGGAATGATTACTGGGTGCCACTGGATGTCGTGGTGGAGTTCAAACGCGGCGTTTATGAAATGGCGCTGACCGAGCTTGCCCGTTTTCTGCCGCGCCATGAACAACGCAACCGCTATCTGCGAAGCGGCATGCGTGCGCGCGATCATGATCAGCCACACTCGGGCGGTGGAGGAATGCACCACCGTGTCGGCCAGCTGCTGCTGCATCCCGGTGTGGAATTGCCCCCCGGCGCCAGCTTTGATCCCGATCCCCAATCGAGCTTGGCGACCGCTCCCGAGCCGGGCGAAGTGCCTTCAAGCACCCATCCGACCCATCCGGCATAGTCGGGCGAAGCCCGGTTCGCGCAGCGCTGCTGCCATTCTTCTGCGCTGCACGCACCCCCCAAAGGGTTGCGTGCCTCAGGGTGGTTCGCTGATCAGTGGCTCGTCAACACCAGGTTGTCGCGGTGCACCATTTCCGCCTCGGCGGTATAGCCGAGCAAACGCTCAAACTCCGAGGATGGTTTGCGGCACAGCAACCGGGCTTCTGCACTGGCGTAGTTGGCAAGCCCACGGGCGATTTCTGCTCCGGAGGGATCGCGCACAGCGATCACGTCGCCCCGCGAAAAATCACCTTCCACGGCAGTCATGCCGATGGGCAACAGGCTCTTGCCCTCTGTTCGCAATTTTTGGGCTGCCCCGCCATCCACGGTGACCGCGCCACGCAGTTGCAGATGATCGGCCATCCACTGTTTGCGAGCCTGGGTTTTGCCCGTCTGGGCAACCAGCAAGGTTCCAATGGCCTCGCCCTGTGAAAGGCGCAGCAGCACATCAGGCTCGCGCCCCCAGGCAATGGCGGTGGAGGCCCCTGAGCCGGCAGCACGTTTGGCTGCCAGGATCTTGGTTAGCATGCCGCCCCGTCCAATGCTGGAGCCCGCGCCGCCCGCCATGGCTTCCAGGGCCAGGTCTCCAGCCCTCGCTTCATGCACGAACTGGGCGGCAGGATCGCGGCGGGGATCGGCGGTGTACAAGCCCTTCTGGTCTGTCAGGATGATGAGCGCATCGGCATCCACCAGATTGGCCACCAGGGCTCCGAGGGTATCGTTGTCACCAAACTTGATTTCGTCGTTGACGACCGTATCGTTCTCGTTGATCACCGGCACAACGCCGAGCGTCAGCAGGGTCAATAGCGTGGAGCGTGCATTCAGGTAGCGTTCTCGATCGGCCAGATCGGCGTGGGTGAGCAGCACCTGCGCACTGCCCACACCGTTCTCCCGCAGCTTGGTCTCGTACATCTGGGCCAGGCCCATCTGCCCCACGGCAGCGGCCGCCTGGAGTTCGTGGATTTCACGAGGGCGCACTGTCCACCCCAGACGCTTCATGCCTTCGGCCACCGCACCGCTGGAGACCATGATGACCTCCCGACGGATTCCACCGTCGCCACGCACCAGCGCTGCCAATTGCCGGCTCCACTCTCCGATGGCACCCTCGTCCAGACCACGGCCTTCATTCGTCACCAGGCTGGAACCCACCTTGACGACGATCCGGCGGGCCTCACGCAGCACGCCTGAATTGAATTTTTCGTTCATTTTTGCATCTGACGCTTATCTATCAAGCGCTACTAGCTCTACTTTTTATAGCAAAAACGCCTCAACCTGCTGCATCGCCGATAAATCGGGGATCGACCTCGGCCACCGGCGTCTGCTCGGCCACCTGCTGGGCTTGCACATGCCGGAAGATCGCGTGGATCAGGGACTCGCAGCCCTCACGGGTCAGCGCGGAAATCTCGAAAACCGGCCCCTTCCACTTGAAACGTTTGACAAAATCCGCCACGCGCGCCGGGCGTTCGTCCACCGGCACCATGTCGAGCTTGTTCAGGACCAGCCAGCGCGGCTTGTGATAGAGCCCGGCATCGTACTTCTTGAGCTCGCCCACGATGGCCTTGGCCTGGGCCACAGGGTCCACACTGTCATCGAACGGTGCCATGTCCACAATGTGCAGCAGCAAGCGCGTGCGCTGCAAATGGCGCAAGAACTGGTGGCCCAGACCCGCCCCCTCAGAGGCTCCTTCGATCAAGCCAGGGATGTCGGCAATGACGAAACTTTGCTCCGGCCCGACGCGCACCACCCCCAGATTCGGGTGCAGCGTGGTGAACGGATAGTCGGCAATCTTCGGCCGGGCGTTGGACACGGCAGCAATGAAGGTGGACTTGCCCGCATTGGGCATACCCAGAAGGCCCACATCGGCCAGCACCTTGAGTTCCAGTTTGAGGTTCTTGCGCTCGCCGGGCCAGCCGGGGGTTTTTTGCCTGGGTGCACGGTTGATGGCACTTTTGAACCGCATGTTGCCAAAACCGCCATCGCCGCCCTTCGCAATGGTGATGACCTCGCCCGGATGGAGCAGCTCGTACAGCACTTCGCCAGTCTCGGCATCGCTGATGATCGTCCCCACGGGCATCTTCAGCGTGATGTCGCTGCCCGCCGCGCCAAACATGTCCGACCCCATGCCGTGCTCGCCCCGCTTGGCTTCGTGACGGCGAGAATACCGGAAGTCCACCAGCGTATTCAGGTTGGGATCAGCCACCGCGAACACATGCCCGCCCCGCCCTCCATCCCCGCCGTTGGGCCCACCGAATTCCTTGTACTTTTCATGCCGGAACGACACGCAACCATTGCCACCATCACCGGCAGCAATGTCTATGTAGGCTTCGTCGACGAACTTCATGGGGCATCCAGTTTACAAAACAGCGGGGCTGGGCAGTGTGGCCCAGACCCCATAAAAGCACAAAGCCCCGATAGTACGGGGCTGAGCGCGCATCTGCACGGAGAAAGCCCCCGTCAGATCTCCCCCTCCCCACCGCATGGGAGAGAGACGAAAAAAACGAAGCCCCGACGTGGCGGGGCTTCGTGGTGCGAACGAAACAAAAGCGCCTCAGGCGGCCGATGTCACGTTGACCGTGTGCTTGGACATTGCGCCCTTGACAGCAAACGACACATGGCCGTCCACGAGTGCGTACAAGGTATGGTCCTTGCCCACGCCGACGTTCACGCCGGGATGGAACTTGGTGCCGCGCTGACGCACGATGATGGAACCAGCGCTGATCAGCTCACCGCCGAATGCCTTCACGCCGAGCATCTTGGGCTTGGAATCGCGCCCGTTTCGCGTAGAGCCGCCGCCTTTTTTCTGTGCCATGACTCAACTCCTTCTTAAGCAGCAATCACACCGATTTGCAGCTCTGTGAACTGCTGGCGATGGCCTTGGCGCTTCTGGTAGTGCTTGCGACGGCGCAACTTGAAGATGCGCACTTTGTCGTGCTTGCCGTGTGCCACAACCGTGGCTTTCACAGTGGCGCCGGACACCAGGGGCGTACCTACCTTCAGTTCAGCGCCGTTGCCGACAGCCAGAACCTGGTCGATGACGATTTCCTGGCCTAC